>OGHA01001131.1_pt1 | contig 12097 bp, 10 predicted proteins | sample 1571361 | NCBI WGS metagenome assembly OGHA01 (sample SAMEA2581970, study PRJEB24529) | metagenome | biome: Human gut stool | place: China | collected 2011 | reverse complement strand
TTTTGAACACGGGAGGCGCTGAACTCGTCTGGAAGCATCAGGTTGCTCCCAGGCTCAACGAAATCGCATACTTTCCTTTTGAGGAAGTCTGCCGACAGTATTTGGAAAAGCTCAATCTCAAGGAGAAGTTACCTTTTGCCGCTAGCCGCATCGGTCGCTGGTGGGATAAAAACGAGGAGATCGATATTCTCGCGGTTCCGTTTGAAGGCGGTGCGCGGCTATTTGGCGAGTGCAAGTTCCGGCAGTCGGAATTTGCGCTCGGGGACTATGTCAGGCTCAAAAAGAAGGCGCAAGCAGTGCCGCACGAACAAGCGTACTACGTTCTGTTTTCCAAGTCAGGATTTGCGCCCAGCCTGAAACTTTTGGCTCAGGATCCGAACGAACATCTGACGCTCGTGACCTTGGACGAGGTTGCCGACAGCGTGGAGAAGAGCTTTAGCTGAGCCGGCAAAATCATCGCGGCGTCAATCTTCGAGCCCGACCAGGTCGTCGACGCCGCGGTGGGCAACCGGCTCGATGCGGTGCAGGCCCGGATTTTCGTGGCTGTAGGCTTGGCCGCTAACAATGGCGCGCAGGCCTTCAAAATCCATGATTTGAACGTGCTTTTGATTGACGATGATCAGATTGTCGTGCGAGAAGCGGCTCAGAACGCGGCTCACCGTTTCGAGTTTGAGGCCCAAGTAGGAGCCGATTTCGGCGCGGGTCATGCGCAGCACAAACTCGCTGCGCGAGTAGCCGCGCTGCTCGAAGCGCTGCGAAAGGTTCAGGATGAAGGCAGCCAGACGCTCTTCGGCGTGCATCGAGCCCAACAGCAGCATCACACCGTTTTGGCGCACGATTTCCATGGCAAGCAGTTTTTGGAAATGCTGGCTCATGGAGAACATGTTCTGCGTGACTTCAAGAAGCTTGTCGTAGGGAAGGATGCACACTTCCGTGTCTTCAAGTGCGATCAGATCGCTTGAGTAGACCATGCCGGCCAGACCATCGAGACCGACGATGTCGCCCGACATGTGAAAGCTTGTCACCTGTTCGCGGCCGTCGGAACTCGTGACGGCACTCTTTAAGAAACCCAGGCGGATGGCGTAGAGCGCATCAAAGCGGTCGCCCGCACGATAAAGGGCTTCGCCGCGGCGCACGCGCTTTCGGGTGCTCACTAACTCCTCGAGCCGTTCGATTTCTTTGAGGGTGAGGCCGAGCGGAAGGCACAATTCGCGCAGATTGCAGTTGGAGCACGCTACCCGAAGGGTTGCCATGTTGATCGTGGGGTTGTTGAGCATATGGGTCGAACGCAAACAAAACGGCCCGGCGGAAGAGCTCCGGGCAAGCACACTGAGCTGCAACGGCTTTCGGTCGGCGGTGCCAAACCGGGTGGCGACTTAGGATTTGAAACGGCGTGCGTGCTAATGAAAGAATAATCTCCAGCGTTTACACTGCCGCAAGCATCCAAAGCCCGTCCTTCGGGAAGGCCGGCAACCGAAAACCGCCGGCAGCCAGGGGACTTTGCCGCTAAGAGCAGAGCCGATTCAGGCCGGCAGTAAACTGTCGTCGAAACATTTGATTGTTGTCAAAGGTTTCGCTAATTGCTGAATCATAACAGGTAAGTTTGCGTTTTGTCATAGAAATTTTCGAGGTTTCTCAATATGGATTTCGACCCCACACGTGCCGGCGTAGAGCTGCCCGATGAAGCTCTTTTGAAGAAATTCGACGTTCCCGCACCGCGCTATACGTCTTATCCGACGGCCGACCGATTCCATGGCCTCATCACGCCTGAGGACTACCAGGCCGCGCTCGCCCGCCGAGAAAAGGCTGCCAAGCCCGCCAAGCTTTCGCTCTACTGCCACATCCCGTTCTGTAACGACGTGTGCTTCTATTGCGGCTGCAACAAGATCGTCACGCGCGATCACTCGCGCTCTGCGGCCTACATTAAGACCCTGTTGAAGGAGGCAGATCTTGCCAAGGAACACCTCACGGGCATTAAGACGCTCGAGCAGCTGCACTGGGGCGGCGGTACGCCCACTTTCCTAAACGACGACGAAATTCTGGAACTGATGGCGGGCCTCAATGAGCGCTTCCCGTTTGAGGAAGGCGGCGAATTTTCCATTGAGGTCGATCCGAGAAGCTGCCCTCCGTCCAAGATCAAGACGCTTCGCAAGGCGGGCTTCAACCGCATGAGCCTGGGCGTGCAGGACTTCAATCCGGACGTGCAAAAGGCCGTCAACCGCATTCAGCCTTTCGAAATGACCAAGGAAGTGCTCGAAAGCGCCCGCGCCGAAGGGTTCGGCTCGATTAACATGGACCTTATCTACGGTCTGCCGCGTCAGACGCGCGAAACATTTGCCCGCACGATCGAGCAGGTGATTGAGCTTTCACCCGATCGTATCGCGCTTTATCACTACGCGCACCTGCCCAACATCTTCAAGCCTCAGCGCCGCATCATTCCCGCGGAGCTGCCCGGAGCGGCCGAACGCGTCAACATCATGTTCGACGCGATCAAGACGCTCACGAGCCACGGCTACCGCTACATCGGCATGGATCACTTCGCTAAGGAAACCGATGAGCTCTCGATTGCTCAGGTCAACGGCACCATCCAGCGCAACTTCCAGGGCTACTCCACGCGAGCCGAGTGCGACATGGTGGCCTTGGGGCCGAGCTCGATTTCGTTCGTCGACGGTCTCTACGCCTGCAACCCCCGCGAAATCGAGCCCTGGAGCGAAGCGATCGAGTCGGGCAAGCTTGCGACCTGCCGCGGCTTTGATCTCAACGACGACGACAAGCTGCGCCGCGCCGTCATCATGACGATCATGTGTCGCTTTGAGCTCGATAAGCGGGAAATCGAAGAGGAATTCGGCATCAAGTTCGACGAATACTTCGCCTACGAAATGAAGAAGCTTCAGGCCTATGTCAAGCACGAGCTTGCCGAACTCACGGCCGACAAGATCATCGTTTCGCCCAAGGGCAAGATCTTTGTTCGTGCCGTGGCCATGCAGTTTGACCGCTACTTGCGCGAATCCGATCGAGCCGGCGGCTACTCCAAAATCGCTTGATGGCAGAAACGTTGCAACCGACAGCCGTAGGAGTTCCGTTGCCGACGGCTGTCGGCAGGCAAAGCTAAAGCCGCCGGGTCTGCACTTTTGTCAGCTTTTTGATTCGCTAAACTCTGACAAGTTTGCAGTGAAAGAAAAGAACAGTCGCGAGGAGGAGGCCTCATGCAAAAGTCGTCGAAAACATTGGTGTTGCTGTCGGTCGCGTCCCTGTTGCTTTCCGGTTGCGCGGCTTTGCAGCAGGATCAACAGGGCTCTGAACAGCGGCAAGAACAGTCGCAAAGAGGCGCTATCGATACGATCTGCGTGGTGCGTCATCAAAATCCTCAATTGAGCTCCGATCGTCTCGTACAGGCTATTGAGGCAGGACTCAAACAACGTGGAGTGAAGACGCGTGTTGTGAACCACGATCAGGTTCCGTCCGAATGCCGCTTATGTCTCTTTTACGGCGTGACAGCGGAAAACAATGTCGCCAAAACATTTGATTTCCAAGCCGTGATTGACGGCAAGGCGCTGCAGCGGGGTTCCGGTCCCGTGCCGGCTGACGGCAACATCAAGCTCGAGACGATTGCCTTGTACGCGGCCAATTATCTGCAAAGCCTTGTCAATGCCGCCAAGCAGAAAGAAGTCCAGCAGGAGACTGCTCCTTAGCAAACGCAGGATAAGGACGCTTGCGTTTTGCCTGGATTTGCTTAAATTGAAGTCGCCGCAGGAAAAAGGCCGCGGCGATTTTTTTATTTCGGGAAGCGAAAACGAAGATCAAGCTTCTCACCGACAAAAGAAATGACGCAGAGCACAACTTTTTATTGGTACGACTACGAGACTTTCGGGCTGGATACGCTGCGCGATCGGCCGGCACAGTTTGCCGGCATGCGCACGACGCTTCAATTTGAACCGGTGGCCGAGGCCGATGTTTTCTATTGCCGTCCTTCGATGGAGTACCTGCCCGGAGTGATGGCCTGCGTGCTCACGGGCATCACGCCGCAGACGGCCGCTGAAAAGGGCATGCCTGAGGTTGATTTTGCCAAGCGTGTCTTTAAGGAACTCAACACGCCCGCAACCATTTCGGTGGGCTACAACAGCATCGGCTTTGACGACAAGGTCAACCGCGCGCTTTTCTGGCGCAGTCTTCTGGACGTCTACAGTCACGTTTGGCGAAACGGCTGCTCGCGCTGGGACTTGTACCCGTTCGTACTTGCCGTCTGGGCGCTTCGCCCCGAGGGCGTGGAATGGCCCAAGGTGCGCGGCACCGATCCAGACAAGCCCGAACGTCAAACCTTCAAACTTGAAAAACTGACGGCAGCCAACGGCATTGAGCACAGCCACGCACACGATGCTTCGAGCGACGTGTCGGCTACGGTGGCGCTTGCGCGATTCCTTGCTGAGAAAAAGCAGCGGCTGTGGCAATGGGCTTTGAACAATCGCACTAAACCCAAGGTGGCTGAAGCGCTCGATACGCGTCGTCCCTGTCTGTGGGTCGATCCGAGAGCGGGACAGGAGCGCGGTTTCCTGCGCTTTGTGATGCCGGTTGCTCGAAATCCCGACAATCAAAACGAATACTTTGTCTGGGACTGTCGAGAGGATCCCGATCAGCTCACGAGCCTATCGCCCGAAGTGATTGCTCGACGTGCTTTTGCGCCGGCCTTCATGCGAGAAGAAGGTGAAGAGCCTCTGGCGTTGCGTCGACTGCGCATCAACGAGTGCCCGTTTGTCTGCGCGGATCTGCGTGTGGCGTCAAGTTCGGTCTGCGAGCGCTTTGGTATTGATCTGCGGCAAGTGGTTGATTTCGGCGAAAAGCTCACGCGTCTTCACGGCATGATTGAAGGTCCCGTGCTGCAGGCATGGCAGATCTTTGAAGAACAGAACAAAGCGCGTTTTGAAAGCGAAGGCCCCAAGGATCCCGAAACGGCGCTCTACGACGGTTTTGTGAGCGAAGCCGATCGGGCTCGTGCACAGGGACTTTTGAATCTCGACTTTGAGACGATTGCCGAGCAGGTGCACGACGGAAGGCTCTACTTTGACGATGAACGCCTCAATGAATTGCTGTTTCGTCTGCGCGCCCGCTGTGCGCCGCAGACGCTCAATGATGCCGAGCGGGAAAAGTGGCTTGCCGAATGCCGCAAGCGGCTCACGCAGCAAGGGGCTGCAACGACGACGCTTGAGAAGTATTTCGAAGAGATCGATTCCGTACGCGACCGCTACGAGACTCTGTTAAACGAAGGCAGCATCACCGAAGAGCGTTACGAGGCCATCGAAAAGACGCTGTCCGACTTGTGGGACTGGGGCGATCAGGCGGCCGAATACGCTCAGGTTGAAGGCTGAAAAGGAGAGAAGCAAATGACGATCAAATGCGCGTTTTTGGGGCTCGGCGTGATGGGCTATCCCATGGCCGGACATCTGGTCAAAAAGGGCTTTGAGGTGACGGTTTATAACCGTACGATCGCCAAGGCTCAGAAGTGGTCGCAGGAGTACGGCGCCGTTTTTAAGGAAACGGCTTTTGAGGCTGTCAAAGACGCTGACTTCGTGTTCGCGTGCCTCGGAAACGACGATGACGTGCGCAGCGTTGTGTTGGGAGAGTCGGGCGCCTTTGCCGGCATGAAGCCGGGTGCGGTCTTCGTGGATCACACGACCGATTCTGCCGATGTGGCGCGCGAACTCGTGGTGGTGTGCAATAAGCGTGGGCTGGGTTTCCTGGATGCGCCCGTTTCAGGTGGCCAGGCCGGTGCCGTCAACGGCGTTCTTACCGTGATGGTGGGCGGCGAATCCGACGTGTTCGAAAAGGCAAAGCCCGTCATCGGTGCTTATGCCTGCAACGTGACGCATCTGGGGCCCGCAGGCAACGGTCAGCTTGCGAAGATGGTCAACCAGATTGCGTTGGCAGGCGCCGTTCAGGGCCTTTCTGAGGCGATCGCTTTCGGCATGAACGCGGGCCTTGATATGAAAAAGGTTCTGAAAGTGCTCGAAAAAGGGGCGGCAGGTTCCTGGCAGATGGCCAATCGAGGCGAAACGATGGTCGACGACAAATTCGATTTCGGTTTTGCCATCGACTGGATGCGCAAGGACTTGGGGATCGCCATGGCCGAAGCCAGACGTAACGGTTCATCGCTTCCGGTGACTGCATTGGTTGATCAGTTCTACGGTGAACTGCAGGCGATGGGTGCGGCGCGAATGGATACCTCTTCGCTGATTAAGCGTCTGCCGCGTAAAAAAGCGTAGCTGTCCGCATTTCCATCGTTTTTCGGCCCGCTTCGAAGCTTGGTTTCGCTGCGGGCTTTTTGCTGCTCCGCGCTAGGTAAAACTGTCTAAACGATTTGCCTTTTTGTCAAAGATGCAACGATTTTTCACTGATTTCTGCCTGTTGTTGCGAAATGAGAATAATTCCTATTACAATTCGCAACGATTCAAGACGGTTCGATAGATCTGGAAAAAAACGCTTCTTGCCGTCGCTTCTTCCTACTTTTAAAGAGACAACAAATGACCAAATTCAAGACAACGCTTCTGGCGATGGCGGTGAGCGCCGCCGCCTTCTCGGTTCAGGCAGCTCAGGTTTCGCTTTACGGTTCGGTTTCGACGGGGGTGCTCTACCAAAATCAGGCTTCTCTGTCGGGGGGTAAGGAACCCCAGGAAAGCAAAGATTCGTTCACGATGGAAAGCGGTTTCTGGGGTGATTCCATCTGGGGCATTACCGGTGAAGAAGATCTCGGCAACGGCTGGACCGTCGGCTTTACGCTTGAAAACGAGTTCGGTTCGGACACGGGTGAAATGGCAGGAGCAGATCCAGAAGGTAGCGTGCTTTTTGACAGCCAGGCCTATCTGCGCATCGGTAATGACAAGGTGAATTTTGCCTTCGGCAACATCGGCGGTCTGGCAAGTGCCGGCGGCGACTTTGATTTGCTTTGCGCTTTTGACCCGATGGAAGCCTTTGTCGGTGTGGCAGGTCTCGGTGCTTTTGCGTCTAAGGATTTTGCAAGCGGCAACATGGCTGTTGTCGAAGTGACGCCGATGGAGGGTTTCAAGGTTTCTCTGATGGGCAACACCGGTGATGACGACTCCAATGCCAAGTGGTCGGATCGCGATCACTACTACGGTTTGGGCGTGTCCTATGAAAACGGTCCGCTGGCCTTGGCTGCGATTGCTGAAATGCGCAAGTATGATCGGCAGGCCGGCTGGTCTGATAACGATGATTCTTGGATCTTCACGGTGGCCGCCGCTTATGACTTTGAAGTTATCCGTCCGAGCTTTGTGTATCAGCACGCCAGCAAGACGCGCGAATTTGCGGCAGGAGATATCTCTGCTGAGGGCGCCTACAACTTCGACAGCTTCATGCTCGGTGCCACGGCTCCGCTTGGACAGGGCACGCTGCGCGCTTCCGTTCAGTACGTCAAGGGTGAAAACGATGCGGTGTCCGACGAAGAGGGCAGTGCCACGATTCTCGGTCTGGCCTATACCTATGACATGAGCAAGCGTACGACGCTCTACGGCGCTGCGTTCTACTCGGTCGGCGGCGACGGTCTTGACAAGGACCTCGGTGCCAACGACACAGAATTTGGTTTGATGGGCCGTGCTGATTACAACAGCGTCGGTTTCGGCGTGGGTCTTGTGCACACGTTCTAAGCACACAACAACGCAATGAAGGTGTAAACCGATTCGCAAATCAAAAAGAGCCGGGGCCCTCGATGTCACGGCTCTTTTTCAAATCTGAGTGACGACGATCAACCTTTTGATACGAACGAGAATTGTTAATTTTCAAGTTCTCTCGTCGTCTTCTTTGCTGCTAAGCGACATCAGGAAACAAGTGTCAACGCTTGAATGGCTGATTCATTGTTGAAAATACTGATTGATAACCGTTCTCATCGAGATTGAGAAAGGGTATCATTCGCATTGAATTTATCCATCGTTGATGACTTCGGGTCGCTCGGTGAGCGATTTCGGTGCCACCACAGACGCAAAAGCAATGAACAAAGAACGAACAATTCGCAAGCTCACGCAACTGAAAATCGAAGAACCCGGCATCGTCGCCAAGGTCAAGCTGCCGGCTCCGGAAGCGGCTCGACTCGATGAGCTTGGATTGCATGTGGGCAGTTCGGTTCGAGTGTTAAGCGGCGCGGTCAACGAGAGCATTTTGATTGCCGTCGGAGACAGCCGCATCGGCGTGAACTTCGACGTTGCTCAGAAAATTTACGTGTACTGAGAGCCGCTCAATTGCGACTGAAAAGCAAGCGGCTCGGAACAAGGGACAGGCAAACCATGTTGTTAAAGGAACTTTCTCCCGGAACCAAGGGAACGATTGTCGGCTATGACAAAAAGGCGCCGGAATACCGTCGGCGTTTGCTGATGCTCGGTGCAACACCGGGAACAGCATTTGAGGTGGTGCGCGTGGCTCCGCTGGGCGATCCGGTTGAGATTCGCGTTCGCGGCAGCTTTATCAGCGTTCGAAAGGACGAAGCCGCCATTATGGAAGTGCGCTTGGATTGAGTTGGGGATTGCAAAATGAAAAATATCATCTGTATTGTCGGCAATCCGAATTGCGGCAAAACGACGCTTTTTAATGCTCTGACGGGCTCCAAACAGGAAGTCGGCAACTGGCCGGGCGTCACCGTCGATAAGAAAACTGGCCGTTACAGCTTTGAAGGCAACGACGTTGAGATCGTTGACCTTCCCGGCATTTATTCCATTACGCCGGCTTCGACTTCCGGCGAAGACGAACGCATCGCTCGCGACTACATCCTTACGGATGAAGCGCAGGCTGTGATCAACATCGTTGATGCCTCCAACCTGGAACGTAACCTTTATCTGACGGCGCAACTCATTGAAATGCGCGTGCCGATGGTCGTGGCCGTCAATATGCTCGACATTGCCAAGAACCACAAGATTGAGGTGGATCTCAAGGCACTGCAGCAGGCGCTCGGTTGCCCTGTTGTGGGACTGGTGGCAGCGCGCGAGCAGGGGGTGCGTGAACTTCAAAAGACGGTTGCGGAATTTCTGAAGAATCCGCAATTGCCGCCGATGAACGTTTCGTTCGAAGATCGTATCGAGAAGGCTCGCGAGGCGATTACTCAAGGACTGCGCAAAGAAGGCGTGGAACGTCCCGAATGGTTTGCGCTGCAGCTCGTTGAAGGCGCTCCGGGCATTGAAGACAAGCTTCCCGCCGAAGCCTACGCCAAGGTCAAGAAGATCGTTGACGATGTGAATGCCGCTTATGACGGCGACGCCGATATCGTGGTTGCCGACGCTCGCTACAATTTTGTCAATCGCATCACGCAAAAGGCACTGATTCGTCACGGCGAAATGAGCAACACCATGACCGACAAGATCGATCGCGTGGTCTTGAACCGCTGGTTGGGACTGCCGATCTTCCTGGCGATCATGTACGTGATGTTCCTCTTTACGCAGAACCTCGGTGCGGCCTTCATCGACTTCTTCGACATCACGTTTGCCGGCATCTTTGTCGACGGTTTCGGTCGCCTGCTTGAGGCAGTCGGCACGCCCGAATGGCTTAAGGTTTTGCTCGCCGACGGTATCGGCGGCGGTATTACGACGGTTTCGACCTTTATTCCGCCGATCTTCTTCCTGTTCCTGTTCCTCGCCATGCTTGAGGACTCGGGTTACATGGCTCGTGCCGCGTTCGTGATGGACCGCGTGATGCGCGCGTTGGGCCTGCCCGGCAAAGCCTTCGTACCGCTGATCGTGGGCTTTGGCTGCAACGTGCCCGCCATTATGGCCACCCGCACGATGGATAAGGCAACCGACCGCATCATCACCATCATGATGGCTCCCTTCATGAGCTGCGGCGCCCGCATGCCTGTGTACGTGCTGTTTGCGACGGCGTTCTTCCCGACCAATGGCCAGAATCTGGTGTTCGGCATCTATGTAATCGGCATCATTGCCGCCATCATCACGGGCTTTTTGATCAAGCGCGTGGTGCTGCCCGGTGAAGTTTCCGCCTTCGTGATGGAAATCCCGCCATACCACATCCCGACGGTCAAGGGCGTCATGATGCGCACGTGGGATCGCCTGAAGGCCTTCCTGAACCGCGCCGGCAAAGTGATCGTTGTGATCTGCGCCGTACTGGGTTTCTTGAACAGCTGGGGTACCGACGGTTCGTTCGGCAATGAGGACTCAGAAAAGTCGGTCCTCTCTGAAATCGGCTACACGATCGCTCCGGTGCTCTCGCCGATGGGCGTGACGCAGGAAAACTGGCCGGCGGCCGTGGGTGTCTTTACCGGCATCTTCGCCAAGGAAGCTGTCGTCGGTACGCTCAACTCGCTCTACGACCAGATGGCTCGCGACAAGAATGCGGAAGCTGCAGGCGAAGGCGCTGCCGCACCTGCTGAAGAAGAAGCCGACGAAGGTTGGTCGCTCGGTGCCATTCTCTCGGAAGCCGGCGGCACGATCGTTGACAATCTGGCTGACCTGGGCGGAGCCTTTACTGATCCTCTCGGCATCGCCGTTGACGATTTGTCGGATACGGCATCCGCTGCCGAATCGCAGGAAGTGACGGTGACGACCATCGACATGATGCAAAAGCTCTTCGGTTCTCAACTGGCTGCTTTTGCCTACCTGATGCTGGTGCTTCTCTACATGCCTTGCGTAGCGGCAATCGCAGCGGTTTATCGTGAGGCAGGCGCAGCCTGGACGTTGTTCCTGGCGGCCTGGACGACGGTTCTCGGCTACTCGACGGCTACCATTGTCTACCGTGTTGGCACGTTTGCACAGGATCCGCTCTACGCGACCGTGGCCATTGTGATTTCGCTCGGCCTGCTTGCTGCTCTGTTGGTCTTCATGCGCAACTACGTGAAGAACAATCGCGGTAAGGGACCGAAGGTGATCCCGATCGCTGTGGCGCAGCCCTCGTAATCAAATAACCGTAAAGCTTCGGAGAACAAAACTCTGAAGCACCTGACTGGCCGCATCCGATACTCAGACCAGAGACTCGCTGTCGGATGCGGCTTTTTCTTGCATGTAACACAAGGACAAAGTATGAGCCTTTTGATGGACATTCAGGATTATTTGCGCCGTTATGGAACGGCTACACAACCGGAACTCGCGCAACAGTTCCGTACCACCTTCGAGATGGTGGAAATGGTGGCGGAGACTTTGAGAACCAAAGGTAAGGTGCGGTTCACGAAAGTACTGCCGGCGTGTGCAAGCGGTGCTTGCTCAGGATCATGCGCCCAGGCACCGAAGCATGAAGAAGGAAAGCGAGTGCCGGTGCGTGTCTATGAGTGGATCGGCACCAAACCCTGACGGAGATTCGGCGCCAACTTGCTACAGCAGATCGTTGAGTAGAGTGGAAGGAGGCGTCTGATGAATCGGATCGAGCCAGTTTTCGTATTTCAACCCCATGTCGGCATAAAGCTCGAAGCCGGCTCGGCGATCGCCGGAGACAAGCACAAAGTTTCGGGAAAGTGCCTGACCGGCAATCAATGCGTCTTGAAACGACAACATACGGCCAAGACGGCGAGAGTGATCGTAAAGCTTGGCGGCAACTTCGGCGTCTTCTTTGGTAAAAGGTTCGATTTGTAAGATCTCAGTTAGTTTCTCGAAACGTTTGTGGTAACGAACGGCTTTTTTTGTCATGGCACCGTCGGGTGTCAATCGATATACGCCGTTCATAATTTCCATCCAACTGATCGAAGATGTGAAGAAAGTAGCGCCAAAGGCAGTCTTTGACCTCAAGAGAAGGTCATTGTCTACAGCTCGGACTGCTTCGATGAGAATGTTGGTGTCCAACAGATACGAGGTCATTTGAAAAGTTCCTTCGGCGTCCACGGTTCGCGGGGTTCAATTTCGAGAGGCTCGAGCTCTTCGCCTTCTTCTCGATTGAGCTGAGCCATTTCGTGCATAAAGAGCTGAAGACTGTTACAGAAGCCTTCGGGTAGGTCGGGCTTTGGCTTGAGGATAATTTCTCCGGTATCCGGATTGCGGCGAATCCAGACTTCTTTGGTGTCGAATCGAAATTCCTTCGGCAGCCGCACGGCCTGGCTACGGCCGGACATGAAAACTTTTGCGGTTTTGCTCATTTTTTTGTCTAAAAAAGATATATCAATGGGATA
>OGHA01001121.1_pt1 | contig 12211 bp, 9 predicted proteins | sample 1571361 | NCBI WGS metagenome assembly OGHA01 (sample SAMEA2581970, study PRJEB24529) | metagenome | biome: Human gut stool | place: China | collected 2011 | reverse complement strand
CGCCGCCCATCTGCACCAGCTTGCCCAGACTGATCATCAGACCGGCAGCGGGCATAACGGCGATGACCGTCATCAGCACTTTGCCCAGCTTCTGTAAGAAGTCGAAGTTGATGAGCCCCTTTTTGCCCGGAGCCGCTTTTGTTGTTGCCATGATGTTCCTCCTTATTCCTTTTTGCATCGTTTTGTGCAAGCGTTGCATTGCATTTGCGCTACTTTACGCAACAAGAATAATCCAACTCCGCAATTTTTACAAGAGTTTTTTGAAGTGAAAATAATTTTTCTATGTTTTACACAAGCGGATGCACGCTTATTTGTGGAAATTGTCGAAGGTACGCAGGAGCAGCGTTGCGTGGTTTACGCAATCCCGTGCGCAAACATTGACATTGCGTGCAAACGGCTTTACAATAGAACTACTATATCAGGGAGGAACAGACAATGGCAGTTACCATCAAGGATGTCGCAGCGGCAGCGGGGGTCTCGCCCTCCACGGTGTCCCGCACCTGCAAGGACAGCCCTTCCATCAGCCGGGAAACCAAGGAGCGGGTGCGCCGCATCATGGCACAGCTGGGCTACGAACCGAATTTTGAGGCTGAGCCGGTGGAGGCTTTTTCCAAGACCATCGGCATCATTCTGCCCTCCTCCCAGCGGGATGTCTACGAAAACGCCTTTCATCTGGAGATCATCCGCGGCATCGGGCAGTTCTGCAACCAGCGGCGGTATGTGAACACGGTCATCACCGGGCAGGACGATGCCGAGGTTCTGGACGCCATCCAGAGCATGGTCGCCAACGCACAGGCCGATGGATTCATCCTGCTCTATTCCAAAAAGGACTGCCCGGTGGCGGCGTATCTGCGCAATGAGGGGCTGCTCCATGTCATTGTGGGCAAGGCGGCGCAGTCCGCGAACCAGACCATCTACATCGACAACGACAATGCCCTTGCCGGAGAGGAAGCCACCGATTACCTTTATGAGATGGGCCACCGCCGCATTGCGTATTTCGGGGTCAGCAACGCCATGCTGTTTTCCGCAGAGCGCAAACGGGGCTACCAGATGTCCCTGCTCAAGCACGGCATCACCCCCCGGGAAGAGGACTGTGTGGAGGTCAACACCCTGAACGATGCCTACGAGGGGGCGCTAAAAAACCTGCTCACCGCCCCGAATCACCCCACCGCCATGCTGGTCAGCGATGACATCCTTGCCGTGGTGCTGGAACAGTTCTGCGGCAAGCTGGGACTGCGCGTCCCGAAGGACCTGTCCATCGTGTCCTTCAATAACTCGCTGTTCTCCCGTATCACCAGCCCGCAGCTGACTACTGTGGACGTCAACCCCTACCAGCTGGGCATGGAAGCCGCCAGCCAGACCATCAACCATATTGAGAACCCGAACCTTCTGGCAACAAAGATCATCGTGCCGCACAAGCTCATCCCGCGGGAGAGCTGCTGCCCGCCGCCGGAGGTCTGATCAAACATCCTCTTTTTCAGAGAAACCAAAGAGCCGAACCTTTTCCCGATTGGGGAAAGGCTCGGCTCTTCCGTCACAAAAAGACAACTTCCTGTCACAAAACCACTTTGGGAAAAGCGGCTGTCCATGGTAGAATAAAGAAAATACCATAATAAGGAGTTTTCTTTATGGCAGCTACTTCTCAAAAGCGCTCCGGCACCACCGACCTTACCGTGGGCAAGCCGCTGTTCCAGATCCTGCGGTTCGCTTTGCCGCTGGTGCTGGGCACCTTATTCCAGCAGCTGTACAGCTTTGCGGACACCGTCATCGTGGGGCGGTGTCTGGGCACCGATGCGCTGGGCGCGGTGGGCACCACCTACTCCCTCAACTTTCTCATTCTGGGCTTTGTACAGGGCGCCTGTGTGGGCTTTGGCATCCCGGCGGCAGAGACCTTTGGCGCAAAGGACAAGGACGGACTGCAAAAATACCTGCTGAACGGTGCACTGCTCTGTCTGGTGCTGAGCGTGGTGTTCACGGTGCTTACCACCCTGATGGCGGGGCCGCTGCTCCGGCTCATCCATACGCCCGAGGAGCTGTACGCCGATGCGGTGCTCTACATCCGAATCATTTTTCTGGGCATCCCGGCTACGGTGCTGTACAACTACGCTTCCAGCGTGCTGCGGGCACTGGGGGATTCCCAACACCCGTTTTATTTTCTGCTGGTCGCCAGCGTGGTGAACATTCTGCTGGACTACCTCTTCATCGTGCCGCTGGGCATGGGGGTGGACGGTGCCGCCATTGCCACCGTGCTCAGCCAGCTGCTCAGCGGCGGGCTGTGCGCTTACTGGTTCTTTGCCCGCACGGCAAAGCTGGAGGGGCTTTCCTTCCGGCAGCCGCGCACCCTGCTTTCGGCAGGGCACTGCAAGCGGCTGGCCTACATCGGCCTGCCCATGGGGTTTGAATACTCGGTCTCGGCCATCGGCGCCGTCATCATGCAGGACGCCATCAACCTGCTGGGCAGCACCGCTGTGGCAGCCCAGACCGCAGGCGAAAAGATCCGTCAGATGTTCACCCTGCCCATGGAGAGCGTAGGCATGGCCATGGCTACCTATGTGGGGCAGAACCACGGCGCCCGCCGCACCGACCGCATCCGGCAGGGCATCAAGGATGGCTGCATGGTGCAGCTGCTCTACTGCGCCGTGGCATGGGGCGTGATCTTTTTTATCAAGCCCTACGCGGTGGGGCTGGTGCTGGGCGATGCCGACCCCGCCGTCACGGCGGGTGCCATCCAGTACCTCAGCGTCATGAGTATGCTGTTCTGCTTCCACGGCCTGCTGATGATCTTCCGCAACACGTTGCAGGGGCTTGGTTACAGCGTGCTGGCCATCGTTTCCGGCGTGGGCGAGCTCATCGGCCGCAGCCTTGGCGGCGTGCTGGCGGTAAAGACCGGGCTTGGGTATCTGGGCATCTGCCTTTCCAACCCCTTTGCTTGGGGTTTGGCGATGTTCTACTGCCTGTTCATGGTCTGCCGCATCCTCCGGCGGGAGACGCAGACCGAAGCCTGAAACTTATAAAAAACACGAAGGCCCGTGGGGAGTTCCCCACGGGCCTTTGTGTTTCTGAAGAAGAATTAAAGAAGATTGGAAATAGCTTTTTAGTCCTCTGCCATACCGATCAGGTCAAACTTTTCGGTGGAGACAGTCACCGTAAAGTCCTTCTTGGCAGGCTTTGCGAACTTGACCCAGATGGTGCGGTCAGGCAGGTTGTAGTACCAGCCGGACTCTGCGGCCTCCCAGCCATCGCGGACGATGTACTGAGGAAGCTGCTGCCCATCCACGCTGGCCCAGAGCGCACCCTTTTTCTTGCTGACCAGCTTCAGGGTCATGCGCTCCACGGGGGATTCGTAGCTGCCCTCGGTGGCAAAGCGGATGTCGGTGCGGTCACCGGCCTTGACGGTGATGGTGGTCTTGGCGTAAACGCCGTTTTTGTAATCCTCGGTGTGGCCGTCGTCATCGTACAGCACAAAGCTGGTGTCGGTCTCGGCAGCGACCAGCAGGTCGATCTGGCGCATGGTGTCCTTGAGGATGTGCTTGACGTCTTCGGTGGTCACCACAACGGCAGAGCCGCGCAGGAACATGGGGATGCTTGCCAGCGTGACCGGGACCTCGATGGTCTGGCCGCCCTCGTAGGCGCGCAGATTATCGTTCATATCGTACCAGGTGCAGCCTGCGGGCAGGTAGATGGTGCGGGTAGTTGCGCCCTTTTCCACCACGTTTGCCACCAGAATGCTCTTGCCGAACATAAAGGTCAGGTTCTTGTCGGTGTAGCACTTGGGGTCCTCCGGGAACTCAAGGAACAGCGGACGCCATGCCGGCATACCGTTCTGGTTGGACTCGTACATCAGGGAGTACAGGGTGGGCAGCAGGCGGTAGCGCAGCTGGTAGGCTGCACGGATGTAGGGCAGGTTCTCCTCGTACATCCACGGCTGGGTGACGGTGTTGTCGTTGTTGGCGGAGTTCAGGCAGAAGCGCGGCTGGAAGATGCCGTTCTGCAGCCAGCGGAGCAGCAGCTCTGCTTCGGGTGCAGGGCCCGCAAAGCCGCCGATATCGCAGCCCATGTTGGAGCAGCCGGACAGACCCATGCCCAGAATGGTAGCAATATTGAACTTGACGGTGCGCCAGTCGGTCAGGTTATCGCCGCCCCACACCTGTGCGTAGCGCTGGATACCGGCGTAGCCTGCGCGGTTGATGATGTAGGGGCGCTCGCCGGGGTACACATCTGCCAGCGCCTGCTTGGCGGTGTAGGCCATCAGGTTGGAGTGCAGGATCTTCAGCTCTGCCATGGTGCCCTTTTTGCCCTCAAAGTCGCACTGGGCGTCGCGGTCCTCCACGCCGTCCATCTCGCAGTTGTCGTTCCAGACGGTCTTGGTGCCCTTTTTGAGGATGTTCTCTTCCAGCAGCTGCTTCCATGTGTTGCGGCCATTGGGGCCGGTGAAGTCGAAGAAGCGTCCCTCGCCGCCCCACCAGCGGCCGTAGTACGGAGCCTTGCCGTCCGGGGTCTTGATAAAGACATCGTTCTTTTCAAACAGGTCGATGTAGGGGTGGTGCTTCAGGATGCCGGGCTTCAGGTTAGGGATGACGTTGATGCCCCGGGCGTTCATGTTCTCAAAGAACTTTTCCGGATCCGGGAAGCGCTTGTGGTTCCAGTTGAACACATAGCGCAGGTTGTCCTTTTCGCCGCTGGAATAGCCGGAAGCCAGCCAGAAGTTGTCAATGAGGATGCCCTCTTTTTCGTGCTTGTCGATGACCTTGTAGATCTCCTCGTCGCAGTTCTTTTCCAGCTCGGCGTAGTACATAGTGGAGGCGCAGTAGCCCAGAGACTGCTTGGTGGGCAGGGCGCTGCGGCCGGTCAGCAGGGTGTACTCGTTCAGGATCTCGGGCAGGGTCTCACCGGCCAGCAGGAACAGGTCGATGTCGCCGCCGTCGGTCTGGTAGTAGCAGTAGCGCTCCCAGTAGCCGGACAGCTCCTCGCCAAGGTCGAACACGCAGTCGTAGGAGTTGTGGTAGAACAGACCCACAGGGCGCAGGTCATGCTCATTTACACGGATATAGAAGGGGATGTGCTTGTACATCGGGTCGCCGGTCTCGGGGTCGTGGCCGATGGCATCCTTGGGGGACATCCGCAGGCGGCGTCCCTTTTTGTCCAGATGGCCGGTCTTTTCGCCAAAGCCGTAGAAGTGGTCAAATTCCCGGTCCACCTTGGAGAAGTGGCTCAGACGGCCGATCTGATCCTTCTCAAAGGCGCGCTCCCGCAGATCCTGATAGATCAGCTTGCCGGACTTATCGAACAGTTCAAAGTGGAAGGGCTTTTTGAACAGCTTCAAAGTCAGGTGTGCGGTCTCAAAGGTCAGGGTCTTATCGTCCTCTGCACAGGGGACGTCCAGCGCGGTGATGCGGGTGCGCTCGTCCTTGAGCAGGGTGTCCATCCGATCCTCCCACGCGGTGGTCACCAGCGTGTAGGACTCCTCCTCCATGGGGGTGCCCTTGTCGAAGTGCACCCGGATGCGGATGATATCGTCTGTCATGAAAACCAGCTTCACATCGGCGGCATCGCCGTGGATGAGGTAGCCGTTTTCGGTCTTTTCAAAGGATTCAAAACTACGCAGCAGCATAAGAGGTTCCTCCGTGTAGTGTTACATACCGATCAGGTCGAACTGTTCAAACGAGACAGTCAGCGCGTGATCCTTGGCGGGGTTTGCGTACTTGACCTCGACAGCCTTTTTGCTCTGGCTGTAATACCAGCCCTCGGCAGCGGCGTCGAACTTGCGGCGGTTGAGGAAGTGCTCGATCTTGCGGCCATCCAGCGTGACCCAGAAGGGGCTCTTTTCCTTGGCGATCATCTCCACCTTGATGGTTTCCACGGTGTCCTTGTAGCTGCCCTCGGAGGCAAAGTTCATGGTCACCCGCTCGCCTGCGGTGGTGGTGATGGTGGTCTTGCGGTACACGCCGCTCTTGAAATCGTTGGTGATGCCGTCGTCATCGTACAGGGTCGTGGTGGTGGTGCCCTTGGGTGCCACGATGAGGTGCAGGGCGGTGGTGTGGTCGCCCTCCATGGTCATCAGCTGGTTGTCTGCCATGGCGATCACTGCGCCCTCGCGGACGAACATGGGGATGGTAGCCATGGTGACCGGCACTTCGATGGTCTGGCCGCCCTCGTAGCAGCGGAACTTATCGTTCCAGTCGTACCACTTGCAGCCTGCGGGCAGGTAGACGGTGCGGGTCTTGGCACCCTCTTCCAGAACGTTGGCCACCAGAATATCCCGGCCGAACAGGAACTCGAAGCTCTCCTCCCATGCCTTGGGGTCGTTCTGGAAGTCGTAGACCAGAGCACGCATGATGGGCGCACCGGTCTGGCTGGCCTCGTACTCGGCGCTGTAAAGATAGGGGGTAAAGCGGTAACGCAGCAGGATGGCGTCCCGGATGGTATCCGCAGACTCCCGGAACATCCACGGCTCGGTGACGGTGTTATCGTTGGAGGCGGAGTGGATGGAGAAGCGAGCCTGGAAGATGCCGTTCTGCACCCAGCGCACGAACAGCTCCTCGGTGGGTGCGGGACCGGCAAAGCCGCCGATGTCCGCGCCCTCGTTGGGCTGACCGGACAGACCCATGCCGGTGATGATGGGGATATTGTACTTCAGGCTCTTCCAGCTGGTGTAGTTGTCGCCGCACCAGGTCTGGGCGTAGCGCTGGATGCCGGCGCTGCCGCTGCGGCAGACCATGTAGGGGCGTGCCTTGGCGTTGTGCTCCACCACGGCATCGGCACCCACCTTGCACATCAGGGTGCTCATGAGGGGCTTCAGCTGGCCGATGGTGCCGCCCTTGCCGTCAAAATCGCAGGTGCAATCCTTGTCCATCAGGCTGTCGTACTCGCAGTTGTCGTTCCAGACGGAATCGGTGCCCACAGCAATGATGGACTCGGTGAGGTACTTTTTCCATGCTGCACGGCCTTCGGGCTTGGTGAAGTCCCAGAATGCGCCGTCGCCGCCCCACCATTTGCCGACACCGTAGGTCTCGGGGTTCTTACTGTCCTTCACGAATACGTCATCTGCGTTGAACTCGTCGAAACGGGGGTTGCACAGCAGGACACCCGGCTTGACGTTGGGCACGTTCTGGGCGTGCTTTTCGTTCATGGCGTGGAAGTAGGCGCTGGGGTCCTTGAAGCGTTCGGTGTTCCATGTAAAGACACAGCGCTTGTTGTTCTGGCTGGTATAGCCGCTGGACAGGTGGAAGCCGTCGATGGGGAATCCCTCTTCCTTGATGGTGTCGATAAAGCCCAGCACAGCGTCATCGCTGTCCTTTTCCAGCTCGGGGTAGTACATGCTGGAGCCCTGATAGCCCAGTGCGCGCTTGGGCAGCAGGGCCGGACGGCCGGTCAGCAGGGTGTAGTTGTCCACGATGCGTGCGGTGCTGTCACGGCCGATCAGGACGCAGTCCAGATCGCCGCCGTCTGCCTGAAAATAGGTGTAGCGGGGCCAGTAGTTGCTCTTTTCGCAGCCCATGTTGAACACGGACTCGTAGAAGTTGTGGTAGAACACGCCCACAGCCTTGTGGGTGTCGCGGTCCAGACGGATATAGAAGGGGATGTGCTTGTAGAGGGTATCCATCTTCTCGGCATCGTAGCCCATGGCGTCGGTGGCGCGCTCCCGCTGGAAGGTCTTGTTCTTATCCAGCAGGCCGGTCTTTTCGCCAAAGCCGTAGAAGCAGTCGTCCTCCTTCATCCGGCTGTAAGCCACCACGCGGTTGTTGGAATCCTTGACGAAGGGGTTGCCGGGCAGGGTGCTGTACAGCTCGGAACCATCGGCAGCCAGCAGCTTGAAGTTGATGGGGTCTTTGTCCACCACCAGCGTCACCTTACCGGTGGCAAAGGTGAGGGTGCTGTCGTCCTCGGTGACCTGTGCGGCAAAGGGCTCCACACGGGTGCGCTCACCCTTGAACAGTTCGTCCATCCGATCCTCCCATGCGGTGGTCATCAGGACATAGGACTCCTCTGCCAGCTCGTGGTCAAAGCTTGCGCGGACGCGGACGATCTCATCGGTCACAAAGCAGACCTTGATATCAGCGTTATCGGTATGCAGCAGGAAAGCGCCGTCTTTGCGCTCCATGCCGGTAAAACGGGAGCAGATCTCCATAGTTTTTACTCCTCTCAGTTGATTCTTGATAAAAAAATGCCCCCATTCCCCCTCAGATGCAGGATATCTTCAGAGAAATGGGGGCAACGTATTCGTTGCTTTACCCGGAACAGTCAGGGCTTAGAACGTCCAGCCAAGGCTGGGCACCAGACCGCACAGGTACGGGACGCACAGCGAAATGGCAGGGATGAAGGTAACAAGGAACAGTGCCACGACCATGGCGGTGAACAGCGGCACAATGTACTTGGTAACGCCTTCGATCTTGACCTTGCCGACACCGCAGCCCACGAACAGGCAGGAACCGACCGGCGGCGTGACCGAGCCGATGCCCAGGTTCATGATGAGCATGATGCCGAACTGCACATCGCTCATGCCGATGCTGCGGGTGATGGGCAGGAAGATGGGAGTGAAGATCAGAACTGCGGGGGTCAGATCCAGGAACATACCCATGACCAGCAGGAACACGTTCATGACCAGCAGGATGACGTAGCGGTTGTTGGAAATGCTCATCAGCGCGTTGCTGATAGCGGCAGGGATGCCGGAGTAGCTCATGACGTAGGACATGATGGAGGAAGCGGCGATCAGGAACAGGATGGTGGCGCTGCTCTCCATGGTGTCTGCCAGCAGATTATAGAAGCTCTTGAAGGTCATCTCCTTGTACAGGATGGACAGCAGACCGCAGTACAGGCAAAGCACCACACCGGCCTCGGTGGCGGTGAAGAAGCCTGCCAGAATGCCGCCCATGACGATGATGACGGCCAGCAGAGAGGGCACTGCATCAATGATGATCTTGATGGCGGGGTCGGGATCCTTGACGTCGGAGGACTTATAGCCCTTCTTGACGGCGATGAACACAGCCAGACCAGCCACGCACAGACCCATCAGGATGCCGGGCAGGTAGCCGCCCATGAACAGAGCAGCCACAGAGACGCCGCCGGCGGTGATGGAGTAAAGGATCAGCGGGCCGGACGGGGGGATCAGGATGCCGGTGGGGGCAGAGCAGATGTTGACGGCTGCGGAGTAGTTGGGGTCGTAGCCCTCATCCAGCTCCAGCGGTGCCATGATGGAGCCCATGGCAGAAGTAGCTGCCACGGAGGAACCGGAAACGGCACCGAAGAACATATTGGCCAGAACGTTGGTGGCAGCCAGATAGCCGGGCATCTTGCCCACAGCCAGACGTGCCAGACGGACAAGGCGCTTTGCAATGCCGCCCTTGTTCATGATGTTGCCGCCCAGAGAGAAGAAGGGCAGCGCCAGCAGAGAGAAGGAGTCAATGCCCGAGAAGCAGCGCTGTGCAGCGGTCAGGGCAAAAATTGCGGGGTCCATGCTGAACAGTGCCGTGAAGATGGATGCAATGCCGATGCCTGCCGAGATGGGCACACCGGCCAGCAGCATGACAAAGAAGGAACCGAACAGCAGTAACGTAGCCTGTGCAACCATTATGCGTTTTCTCCTTTCTTTTCCTTACGCTCCGCGAAGAGCTGAACATACTTCAGCACGCGGGCCAGAATGATGAACACGCCGGAGATCGGCAGGATGGAATACAGGAACTTGAAGGGGATGCGCATGACCGAGGAAACGTTGGTGGCGTTTGCAGTCAGCTTCCAGCCGCCGTAAACAAAGACGTAGCCCACAAAGAACACGATGGCGGCCTCGATGAACACGCTGAGCACAACGTTGAACGCACCCTTTGCGCGGCCCTTGACCAGATCCAGTGCCAGATGCTTATCCTTGTAGAAGCAGTAGGCGGAACCGATCATGGAAGCCCAGATCAGGACGTAGCGCAGAAACTCGTCCGTCACAGTGGAGGGGTTGCGCAGGATCCAGCGGGTAAAGATCTGCCAAGTGCCGCCTGCCAGCAGGGCGAACATTGCCACTGCCATGAGGAAGCGCATGACATTATCCAGAATTTTATCCAGTTTTTTCACAAGATCATCTCCTTGAACTCATTCCCTCCCGCGCAGCTGCGGGCAGCACCGTGCGCTGCCCGCAGCTTGGGAGATAAGGATGGAAAACAATGCGTTGGCGTTTAGGCCATTGCGCGGATCTCTTCCACGACCGCATAGGTGGTGGGGTTAGAGGTCTTGAGGTTCTCGTAGATGGGCTGCACAGCGGCCTGGAATGCGGCGACGTCCACATCCTTGACCAGCTCGACGCCGTTCTGGTTCACAGCCTTGTCCAGAACCTCGTCCTCGAACTTCTTCCAAGCGTCCTTGTACTCCTCGGTAGCGGTCTTGGCGCACTCGGACACAGCAGCCTTCTGCTCATCGGAGAACTTGTTCCACACGCTGGAAGCGATGACCACCATATCGGGGATGCGGGTGTGCTCGTCGAAGCAGTAGTACTTGGTCACGTCGCCGTGGTCGCGCAGTGCGGTGACGTTGTTCTCGGCACCGTCGATGACGCCCTGCTGCATACCGGTGTAGATATCGCTGTAACCCATAACGGTAGCGGAGCCGCCCAGGCAGTTCATCATGTCGATAGCCATCTGGCTGTCCATGGTGCGGATCTTCAGGCCCTTCAGGTCAGCCGGGGTGCGGATGGCGGTAGCCTTGGTGTAGAAGGAACGTGCGCCGGAATCCAGCCAGGTCAGGCCGCGGAAGCCCTGATCATCGGTGGACTCAAAGACAGCCTTTGCGGAGTCGCTGTCCATGTAGCTGTAGTAGTGAGTCTGATCGTTGAACACATAAGGCACGGAGAAGGCGTTGTACTTCTCGCTGAAGTTGCCCAGAGTGGAAGCGGAGACCTTTGCCATATCCAGTGCGCCTGCCTGGATCTGGGAGATCATGTCAGCCTCGCTGCCCAGGGTGCCGTTGGGGATGATCTGGATGTTGATGCTGCCGCTGGTCTTTTCCTTGACCTGCTCTGCAAAGCTGGTCAGCTGGATGTGCACAGCGTGATCCTCGGCCAGATTGTGGCCCAGCTTCAGGTTGAAGCTGCCGCCGGTGGCAGCAACTGCGCCGGAACCGGCAGTGCTGCCCGAAGAACCGCCGCAAGCGGTGAGCAGGGCAGATGCACCAGCAACTGCCATGACCTGTACGAACTGTCTGCGAGTGATTTTCATAGTATTTTTCCTTCCTTATCTTGTTTTATCGTGTCCCACGATCACAGCCAACCGGCTGTGAAACAACATGATTGCGGTACAGCGCTCAGGATGCGCTGCGCTGAAAGCGGTCTTTTCCCATCTGGATCAGATCTTTCAGGTTGAGTCCCCACAGGCTCTTGGAGCGCTGCCAGTCCTTGCCGGTCTCCTTGGCAAGCACCTTTGCGAACCGCTCCGGGTTTGCGGGCAGCAGGCTGCCCTTGGGGATCATCACTGCCATCTGACGGCTCTGGAAGATGTAGAAATACTGGTCATCCTCCACCAGCCGGTCGATCTTTGCAAAGGGGATGTGGGCACCGTTTTCCACGTCCACGCCGTTATCGTTGACCCGGCAGCTCACGGTGGTTTCCGCGCCGCCCCGCTGCATGATGACTCCCTCTGCCGCCACCCGGCTCAAAAAGTCCGGCATGGCGAACATGGCACAGCCCACCAGCAGGCAGAGCACCTTGACAACGGTAGGGATGGCGGTGAACAGCGCCGCCATCACCAGCACAAAGGCCGCTGCAAGCCACAGCAGATGCCGCATCCCCTCGTAGGTGTAGAACTCTGTGCGGAACATCCGGCGGATGGTCTCATCATTAAAGACCACCTTGGCTTCAAAATGATTCTTTGAGGTCTGCATGGACGGACTCCTTTCAGGCGGTCACGAAATGCGACCGGTGCATTTGTCGATAAGCACAAAAACGTTGAAACATTTTTGTGTATTTGGTCAATCTCGTCTCCTTGCACCCTTATCATACTAAAAAACACATGGATTTTCCGCAGATTTTGTGATTTAAATGTTGCAAAATGTGATATGTACTGATATACTAGGGCAAAAAAAGACGTAAAAGAATGATTCTTATTTTTTTAACAAGGAGCAGGAGCGGCTATGGGCATCGACCGGGTCACACATTATATCGATAATGTCCTTACGGAAGCGCAGGCGCGGATGGGGCTGAGCAACACCCAGATACTTTCACTACCATAACCACAACGGG
>OGHA01001118.1_pt1 | contig 12262 bp, 9 predicted proteins | sample 1571361 | NCBI WGS metagenome assembly OGHA01 (sample SAMEA2581970, study PRJEB24529) | metagenome | biome: Human gut stool | place: China | collected 2011 | reverse complement strand
CCCCCACCCACCCTGCTAAGGTAGGCTAGTTCCGGATGGATTCGTTCGTTGAAGCCAGCCGGATAAAAGCGCCTGACTTTTCACTGATCGGCACAATCCGGAAAGGAGTACCCGGAATGATCCTTGCCCGGCTGATGAGCGCAGGCACTCGTCGGCGGGGCAAGGAACATTCCTTGTCGGGAACTCCGGTAGCCGATTGTCGAACCCGGTTTTAACCCCCCTTTCAGGGGAGAGAGGTATTTTAGTTTTTCCGGCGTGGCCGCCTTGCGTTTACCTTGACCGGGGGTTTTGTCTGCAAAGGTCAAACGGCTTTTTCCATATCCCAAGTTGAGCCGCAAGCGGCTTTTAGAAAAAATCTCCAGCCTGGCTAAAGCCAGGTAGTATTTTTCCTTAAAATTACGCTAATATCTGCCGAATAGCTTAAAATGAGTGATTTATGAGAGTTTTACCTCAATGGAGGTAATGATTTAGCAATAGTTCAAACTTCCATATTATACATAAGTTTGCTTGTCAAACAACTCTTTTCTTTTTCGTTGGCAAAGTTATAAAAAAAAAATGAAAGCACCATTTTCCCATTCGTTTTTTAGGATTGTTTATATAATTGTAGCAAAACAAACGGATATATAGAATAAAAGAGTGGAAAACAAACATGCGAACTTTAATTTAGCAGTTTGTTTCCGCTCTTCTTTGCTATTTGTTGTTTATTGGAGTTAGAATAGCATACTAACGTTCATGCCAAGCGTCTTATTAGTATAGAATGGCATTCCTAAAGCTTGGAAAGGCGTGTGACGGCATTTTGATTTTGTGAATATCTTAGGGTATAGCCAATAAGCAAATTTTGTGCTAATTATTCCAATGCAAGCTCCTGCTACAACATCATTGAGATAATGTCGGTCGTTATATATTCGCAGATAACCAGTTGCAGTTGCAATCAGATACCCCGAATATCCAATCCAAGGTGAGACTTCTTTGTATTCTTGGTATAGAAATTCAGCACACATAAATGCTGTTGCTGTATGTCCTGACGGGAAAGAATTACGAGCATTGGTGTCTGGTCGCTTTTCTTTGAATGTATATTTCATACCGTTCACTAAAATTCCCATAGTTGCATACGACATGGCAAGGATGCCAGTCCTATCCCAAAACTTATGCTTTCCATTTACTCCAAACAAGTTAAGACCATAAACAGCCAGCATAGGAGTATATTGTAGGTAGTTGTCAATCTTTACCTTATGTTCCCCCTTAGCTGACAGTTTGTCTTGGATGTCCTCTCGCTGTTTGGTAAGCCATCCGTTATGAACGCAAATGGCAGATGTTCCAGTGAGAACAGTTGGAATAACTAAAGTTTTCAATTTTAGATGATGTGTATTGTCTGAGACAACAGAATCGGGCAATATCGTATGATACAAACTATCTTGTGCATGTACGGATACGACACCACCAAAGAGGAAGAGTATAGATACGGCTCTCCCATCCAAAGAATGAAGTTTTTTCATTTTGATGCGCTAATTGGGCGAAAACTATCTTAGCGGTGGAATCGTGGGATTTCTTATATGGGCTATAGAAAAGATAAATGGCGTGAACGACACCTATCTAATCCAAAGGCCCTGAGAAAGCCCACATATACCGATAAGCTCCGTCCACGCCAAGGCGCAGACGTTTACTGAACTTATTCTTTCGGCATATGTTTCTTGAAATTTCTCAGGTTTCATGGATTAACCGAATAAATAGCAAACGCGATTTCTCTTATTATGTTTATTTTATTTCTTTTTTATGCTTTTGATATTTTTGTTTGATTATATCTATCTGTCGGAATGATTAGGTGCATAGCCTCTCACACCGATGTGAAATACTAACCTTTTAAAGAGACATTAGTTGGAGTAAAAACTTCTTTCTTAGTCTCCTTTGCTTGGACTTTCACATTATTTAATGTGCAAAGATATGAATTATTTCTTAAGTTTTAGGAACATTTTGATTTTTTTTCTTTTATAATCATACATTTTTAACATCATAATGTCTATTAGTTCCATATATGCAACTATACTTTTCTTTAGTTCCATCTTTTGTTTTTCTCATTATTGAATGCTACCGTAGAATTTGTTTCCTTGTAATTCTCCTATTTTTCATTCACGCTTGTAGTCGATATGGTGTTTATAGTTGGTACACTCATTTTCTGCGACCGTTGGGAGCAAAATTTCTCCGCCCTTATGGTGGAGCGAGGAGTTTTGGGGTTCCCAAAACATAACCTCGCTCCCTCCTCTAAGAACAAAAGACGAGATATTTGCCTTTCGGCTTTCCATGCCCAAGGTTGCAGACCTTAATTCTCTCAATTTACGCCAAACATCAAAGCTGCCACATTGAAAGAACAAGGTCACAGACACAAGCTACTTTGTACATGGAGTTTGCAAAGGAAAAGGTGATATTTTCAGTGTGAAACTTGCCAAGTGTTTCAGTTGTGTGTTGTTGATTTCCTTTGTGAACTATGCCGAGTGTGCTGTGTGTCCTCGGTATAGTCTGCATAAATCTAATGCCATGCTAAAACACTGCGGAGGTTCGCCCAAGTGGCTGGAGGCGCAAGGCCTCCAAGGAACGTTGCTGCAACCATTTCGGAGAATAGAGCGGTTGCCAATTAATCCACAAGCACATTTTACAGCGTACCAAGTGAGGGCATGTAAAACGTTGAATTGTTGAAGATAGGTGTTATCTTTATGAGAACCAACCACTTATACCCTCAACAAACTCTCAACAAATAGCTCTACACAACAAATTACTGGGCAAAAAAGAAAGAAAGGAATGGTGTTCATGGTTTTCTCTTTTCAACATTATCTTTCTTTTGTTGAGAGATTTGTTGAGAATATGTTGAGCCGTAAATGCCTGATGTTCAATACTTCTTTCATCATATTCAACAATTCAACAAAAATAAGGGGTGTTTTGTCCGTCATTTTTATGAACAGAACTCATCCCCCTACAAGTAAGAATGTCATGCTTATGCTTCAGTACTTATTCACGACAGTACGACAGCGCCAAGCCAACAAACAAGCAAGAGGACATTCAACTAAAGGCGGTTGTTCTTCTATTGAGTTGTAGGATAATGACACTACTTTTCTCTTTTGCCCCGTACAATCTCTTGAAGATGGTGGCACGAAACCGAGCTGCCCCGTATGAGTTTATACGGAAGCAAAGGGCAACAATCATCGGAAAGCCATACAACGTTTGCCAAATGCCATTGGAAGTTTCCTGTTTCTGTTGGACTTCCGACACCGTCAATAAACCATCCTTGTATATTGACCTTATCACAGCATGGAGTTTCATGGCGGTGACATGAAGCATATCAACCAATTCACCCTCACTCATCCACAAGTCTTGCAAGTTGGACGGAATGGATAACATTCCATTTCCGTCCACGGTGATTACAGTCCTTTTCATGCCATTCCCCCCATTGTCGGCATATGCCCCTTGATTCGACTTTCAAAAGCTGATATGTCATGCTCCAATTTAGTACTTGTCACCTTTGCGTAAATTTGTGTTGTGGCGATGTCCGTATGTCCCAGTATCTTGCTTACACTCTCTATCGGCATACCGTAGTTTAAAGCCAAAACTGCGAACGAATGCCGGCTTACATGAAATGAAATTCGCTTCTTGATGCCACACATTTTTGCCACTTTCTTTATACGCTTGTTTACCATGTCAAGTGAGCCAATATTAAACAAGTGCATATCTTTTCTCAATGGCTTGTAACGTTCAATTATCTGTATGGCTGCATCTATCAATTTAATTTTGAATGGTACGCCTGTCTTTTGACGCTGAGAAACTATCCATGGAGACCCACTTATAATGGCAACATTGTCCTCTGTAAGATTCTTGATGTCAACGAAAGAGATACCTGTCCAACAACCAAACATAAACAAGTCTCTCGCAAAAGCAAAGTTGGGATTTTCCAACTCTATTCCTGCCAATATGTCCAATTCTTCCTCTGTCAAGAACTCACGCTCCTTGTGGTCTGGGTCAACGTGGTACATGGCAAACGGATTTCTCTGTATCTTGCCGTTGTAGTGTGCTGCCGTGACGATATGCTTCAATGGTATGGAGTATATCCAAATGGTAGATTGCGTGAGTCCAATGACATTCTTCAAATACAGACAAAAATCACGGATGAACTCCTCGGTAAGCTCATTCATGGACATATCGCTGCGCTTGTACTGAAATTTGATGAACTCGGCAACGTACTTTCTTACCGTCAGATACTTGCGGTAGGTTCGGACAGCTCGGTCTTTTCCCACGCGTTGGGCAAAGGCTGCGTTCTCCTTGTCAAAAGCTCTGAGTAATGTCTCATACTCCGTACCTATGCCTTGATATGCGTTTCTCACCATTTCAGCGGTAACGAACGCCTCACGGTCGGAAAGCCGTTGGTAATGCTTAGCGATTTGAGCCTTGATGTTATCAAGCGCAAAGTTCACCTCATTGGCTTCCTTGCTTCTGCCTTTGGCTCTGTTGCCCTTGGCATCCCATATCGCCTTGGTCACGCTCAGCTTGCAACTGAACTGTGCGATAGTTCCGTTGATTGTCACACGTCCCATGATAGGGACAATTCCGTTTCTCTCCTTGCTTCCGTTTACATAGAAGACTGTCTTGAATGTACTTCTCATAATTCCTTGCTTTTTGTTCTGTGCAAAATTAAATCATGAGAGTTGCATGGCAAATTCACAACCTGTGCAGAATTGAGAAGTAAAAACCGAAGCCGTTAAAAATGCTTATTAGAGAGTTTCTTTGAGGTAATGACTTGAAAGCGTTTCTACTTCTCAAATCCGCCATTTTCGCATTTCCTCACGAACGTCACTTAAAGCCAACAACTGCCACAACCACTTGAAACTCAAAACAAAAGCCCAAATCTGCTATTTTTTGCTTTTTTAGTCATTCTTTTTCCTAAAAAACTTGTGCTATGGAAAAAAACGTTTGGGGTGTTCTCATACAAAAACCTCTCGGAACTCAAGGTAAACGCAAGACGACCACACCGACAGCCCCGAAAAACCAAAATGAGGTTGTCTTGATACAAAAACATCGGAATCTTAGGCATCCGCAAGGTTTGGTGGGGGAGGGTGCGAGGTGGGGAGTTTACTATCGGAAAAAATCAGGTAGTAAATACTAAATTTAGTATATACTAAAATACTACTTTTGCATATAATTATCTTATAAATAGTTAGTTAAACGTTGTTTAAATACTTGCATCTCTCAAATAAAAGTGCTATCTTAGAGGTATAGAAAAAGAGATAACAACCTTTAGAACTGGCTCACCCACCAGGATAAAGAACGGGGGACGTAGTTATGAAAACTGATTATTTCGACAAGGCAGCGCAACAGTTTGCAAATTTGATGTCAGACATAAATGATCGAGAAGATCCAGCAGGTAGAGGACAACTGGCAAAAGCCCTGGATCACCATTGCGGCGAATACACGCAATTTCTTTCCGCAGAACCTCACAGGACGCAGGTACGCCGGAGGCAACGCCTTTTTACTCCTTTTCCTTTGCGAGAAATTCCAGTACCAGACACCCGTATTTATGACGTTCAACCAGGCGAATGAGGCCGGGATCTCCGTGCTGAAAGGATCGAAATCGTTTCCGGTCTATTACTTCCTTTTCTACGTGTACCACAAGGAAACACGCAAGAAAATAACCTTTGAGGAATACAAGGCGTTAAGCCGGGAGCAGCAACAGGAATACAACGTTATACCGACCTATAAATATTACTCGGTCTTTAACTTGGATCAGACCAATTTTTCGGACGTGAGGCCGGAAGAATGGGAAGCGTTAAGGGAGAAGTTCAGAGGGGGACAGGCAGAGCAGCCCGACGGGACAACCGGAGAGGCGCACCCCGAAATAGACGCCATGCTGGAGGCGAAAAGCTGGTTTTGCCCGATACGGGAGCAGCAAGGCGACAGGGCTTTCTATTCTCCTTTAGCCGATTATATCGTAGTGCCGCTTCGCTCGCAGTTCGTCGATATGCAGAGCTTTTACGAAACGCTTCTGCATGAAATGGGACATTCCACGGGACACCCCACCCGATTGAACCGGGATCTTGCGCACCCGTTCGGATCAGAGGAATACGGCAAGGAGGAATTAACGGCCGAGTTCGCCGCAGCCCTGGCAGGAATGTTTTTCGGGATAGCCGAACATATACGCACTGAAAACGCAGCTTATCTGAAAAGCTGGATATACGTCGGCTGTTCGCAAAACCACCCGTACTGTGGAGAATGGCTGCCAAACCAAGTTTTCCGAAAGCGGGGCCTGCGGCCTATACGTGGTGCGGGGCACTCAAACAGTCTATTCCAACGTGAAACTGACAGCCGAGAGGGATGCCGACACGGGCGGTCTCGTATGGAAAACTGAAAGTCCGACACCGCTCGCAGGCGGGCTGTTGGACGAACACTATTATTTCTACTATCCCTATCAGGCACGAGCCTCAATACTGGGGCAGGGCGGCTGTTCGCCTTCATCATTACGGTGAACGAGCTAACCGTGCCCGGCTTGTCGGTGCGGAGCGAAACATACACCATCTCCGACAATAAGACCTGCCATATCCTGGAGTCTGTCTGCCCGTGATGTTATCCTCTCATCGAATTCCTGTACTCACTCGGGCTCATTCCATAGTACTTCCTGAACACCTCCCTGAAATATCTGACATCGGAGAACCCCGAGTCATCCGAGATTTCCGTTATCGAACAGTCTTTTTCCCTGAGCAGTTGTGCCGCATATTGCAGCCGCATGGAGCGGATATAGTCAGCCGGGGCATGGCCGGTGAGCGCCTTCAACTTGTTGAAAAATCCGGTGCGGCTCATGTTCTGCATGCCACAGAGCATGTCCACACAGAAACCGGGGTTGTCGATATTCTTCATGACGCATTCCCTTACGGAGGCCATGAATTTCCAGTCCCGGGTATTGTGGCAGTCCGGCGGAACCTGTCCGACTCCGTCCTCAAGACCGGCGTATGCCCGTCTGAGCAGTGCCCGGTTTGCCAGTATGTTCCTGATATTCGCCCTGAGCACGTTTATGCTAAACGGTTTGGTGATATAGGCGTCAGCTCCGTTTTCCAGCCCCTCCAGCATGTCCTTCTCATCTCCCAAGGCGGTCAGCAGCATGACCGGGATATGGGATGTCTCAATATCGGATTTGACGGACGCGCAAAGTTCGTCCCCTCCCATTTCAGGCATCATAACGTCCGAAAGTATCAGGTCCGGATTGTATTCTCTCGCCACAAGCAGCGCGTCCCGTCCGTTGGAACAGGTTTGGACCAGGTATTCCTCTTTCAGCAGCCCCTCAAGGTAGGTCCGCAAATCGTCATTGTCCTCCACAATAAGAATACGCTGCCGGTCCCCGCCGGTCATTGTTGGAAGGATCTCACGCATGGGGCCGCAATCCGGTCCCATGCGGGTTTCCCCGGTATCCTGTTTCCTGGGCGAAGCAACGGGGCATGCCTTGTCAAGGCGTCTGCTCCTCAGGGGAAAAATAACACATACCATGGTCCCCTTCCCCTCGGTACTGGTAACGCGGACCCTGCCTCCGTGCAGCCTTACCAGCCTATGTACCATCATCAGTCCGACACCGTTTCCCGCCACTTGCAGATTGACGGCATTACTGCCCCTGAAATGGTTCCTGAACAGTTTCTTCCGTTCCTCAGGTGGAATGCCAATCCCCGTGTCTTCCACTTCCACACCCCATACATGCCGGTCCACGAAGGCACGGACCTGGATACTCCCGCCCCGTGGAGTGTACTTCAGTGCGTTGGACAGTATATTCTTCAATATAGAGTCCATTTTGTCCTTGTCAAACCGGACATTCAGGTAAGGGAAGCCGCTCTCACGGGTGATATCGATGTCCCTGATGGAGGCATATGTGCGGAATGCCTCACAGGTCGTCTCCAGATAACTGTTGAGCTCATATTCCGAGACATGAAGTCTCAAGGTGTAGTTGTCCGTACTCTCGAAATCTATCAGGCTGGTGACCAATCCCAGAAGTCCGTCCACGCTTTTCAGGGCCATCCGTACATTGTCCATCCCCTCCGCCTTCACCATGTCTTTCTCCACCACCTCTTCCAGCGGAGCCTTGATCAGCGTAAGCGGAGTACGGACATCATGGGCAGTATGTATGAAGAAGCACGTCTTTTCGTCTGATATCCTTTTCTGCCTGCGCAACATGGCAACGCGAAAAGACACCACCCCAGCCAACACACACAATGACGCATATCCGGCAATGGCCCATGTACCCGCCCACAGCGGCCGGGCGACACTCAGACCGAGGCTTCTTTCCTCATACACCTTGTATTTCTCCTCATTGGAGACGGCACGGATACGCAGGGTGTAGTTGCCTGGGGGCAGGCTCGTGAACTGTATCCGCCCGCTCTGGACCGGATGGCTCCAGCCCTCGTAGAGCCCCTCCAATTTCCATGAATATAGGATGTTCGAGGGATAGTCGTAGTTGATGGAGACAGCTTCCAGGGAGAAGGTATTCTGGTCATATGCAAGTTCCAGCCTGACGGTATTGTCAATATCCTCCCTCAAGGGGGATCCCTTGTCCCCGGGATAGACGGGGCGGTAGGAGATCATGAAATCCCGCAGGAGCATCCGAGAAAAATGCGGGGCGGGTATCCTCATGTCGGAGGGGAACATGACGGCTCCGGTGTTACTCCCGAACACGAAGCTTTCCCCGTGCCGGAAAGTGGATACCCCGGCATTGAGGCATACGCTTGCCAGCCCTTGTTCTGCCGTCCAGTTTCTGAAAGTGCCGCTCTCACGCCGGAACAGGGCCACGCTGTTTTCGGTCCCCAGTAGCAGGGTGCCGTCCGCACGGGGGACAATGGTATGGATGTTATTGGATATCAGGGCGCAGTTCTCGGTCTGGTATTGGCGGACGAACCTGTCCTCCACGCTGTCATAGACGAGAAGTCCCGCCCCGCCGGTGCCGATATACAGGAGCCCGTCCGGTGCCTGGTACAGTGCATAGACATGAACCGCCTCGACTGGAAAGGCGATATGTCTGCAGGTCCCCCCGTGCCCGTCAAGCAGGTACAACCCCATGCCGGTACCGATCCACATCCATTCCGGAGCCTTCTCCAGTATGGCGGTGATGGGGCCCGGGACCGGGTACAGGCGTACTGTGCCGTCATGGGGATCGAAACGTTTGAGATTGTGGCAGCCCCCTGTCCATATACATCCTCCGGAATCTTTTCCGATGTCATTGATATACTGGTCTGGACACCCCTCTGCTGCAAAGGAGGGGGGAAAGTATTCCACCCTCCCGGTTTTCTTTTCGATCCTGTACAGGCCCGAAGCGTACCCGCCGGCGCAGATGACACCCGGCGAGACCTCGCAGAGCGTCAGGAAGATATGGTTCCCGCCATCCTGTATCCCATCGGACCGGCTGAGAAAGGAGCGCCACCGTCCTACCGCAGGCTGCAGCAGGCTGATCCCGTTGCTGGTGGCGAACCACAAGTCGCCTTCGCTGTCTTCGATGACATCATGCACCTGATCGTTAACCAGCGACCGGCTGTTACCCGGTGAGTGCCGGAACCATTCATAGCTCTGGTAGCGGTTATTCCGGATTGTGACTCCGGCGGGGTAGTTGGCAAGCCAGATACGGTCCCCGCCATCCACATAAATGTCATTGATATTGTCTCCGTTCATGCCGTTGTGGCTGGCGTAGTCGGCGGTTATATAGGGTTTGGGCACTAGCGAGTCCACATCCATCCTGTATACCCCCCTTCCGCCCGTGGCTATCAGCAGCTCCCGGTCATTGAGAGGGGTGATCCGGTTGACGGCCACATTCCGCAGCGTACTGCCTGCGGACACTCCGTATACAAGTATACCCTTCCTGAAGGTTCCCACGAACAGTTTCTTCGAACCGGGGTGGTAGTAGAGTTCGCTGACCGGCGTCCGGATGCTGTCCGTGTCCGCAAGCGCCTCAAGGACACCGTCCCTTTCCCGTACCGGAAAAAGTCCGTTCACGGTACCGATGAAAAGGTTTGTACCGTCCGTCTCGCCGATAGCGGTTATATCACCTCTTAAACGGGAGACCAGCCGCTGCGCAATGCCTGTGCGGGTGTCATAGCGGATGATATGGTCACCCTGACAGAGCCATATGCGGTCCCCACGGTCCATATAGGCGTAACAGAGCATGCCCGTGGCGAAATCATCCTGAAGACCGGGTATCCTGTATACCATCCGGAAACGGTCATGGAGGGTGTCGTAATGGAAAATACGGCCTTTCCTTCCCACAACCCACAGCGTGTTCTCCGTGTCGGTGTAGAGCCAGTTCAGATTGACTTGCGGGGCCACCTTCAGATTGCCGTCAAGAACAGTGTAATGCCTGATCCGCTTGCCGTCATAACGGTCCATCCCCTCCTGGGTGAGGAACCACATGTATCCCCTCCCGTCTTTTTGGATACGGTAAATCCTCCGGTTACTCAATCCGTCCTCTATTCCCAAGTATTTATATATCTGGGCTCCGCACATGGAGGAAATTCCCAGCATGAGGAATGCGGACAGTATTCTTCCCATATTCCGAACACGTGTCATTCTGATGTAAATTAGACAATAACTGTTGCAAATATATAAAAATATAAATTAATATACAAATTTAAACATAACCTCGGATGTCGGCATCAGGCGGTATGTCCTCAATGTCATGTACCCCGGAAAATAGCTGCATACGGGACCGGCCCATGATATGAACATATTCCGAGAGGCGGTTGTTCAATTGACCCGACGGAATTATGGCTTGCCGGGCTCGGGACTGTCCGCAAGGGTACGTTGGTCCGGTGTGCGGAATACCATCCATACCTCCGGTCCGAATTTATATCCGCGGGTGGTACAGGTGCCGGTCGAGGTTTGGCAGCCCCCAATAAAGCGGGCCGAATTGTTTGTAAGCACTCTTACCCTCATGCCCGATTTATAGATAATCTTCCAACAGTAAGAAGTTATAATTCGCATTTAAGAACAATGGCGGGCATTTCTTGTTAATATTATAATCATATAAAAGAGGCGCATCCGTTAGTGCCAGATTTGTTCACCACTTTCATCGTTGCGTATCGTATTGCGAGTTGTCCGTATCAGATGTTTATCCCCTCTTTCTTAAGACTTCCTGAGAACTGCCTGGGAAAGGACGGCTTTCCGCATTGCGACTTCATCCACAGCCCTTGGCGGTATAGCCATGCCTTTCACGGGGACTACGGTTGATTCATGCGACACAGCAGATTCCGGTGCTATAACAGGGTTGCCTACATACTTGTGCCTCTTTTCAGCTTGCTGTCCAGGTCCGAGTTGCGCACTTTACCCGCAGGTTGGACGGTTGTACATAACAATATTGATCTTTTTGGGGGCTAAAAGTCGAATATCCCCTTAAAAACAAGGAGCTGACGCATGTGTACAGCCCCTTATTTTTTTGTATAGCCCGGCCTCCTCTGGCATATTGCCGTTGCTTCCATCTGTAACAAGCAAAATCAGAATCTATATGCGAAACTTTTTGTTCCCGTAGCTGAGAAATTCCTTCGTGGCGTATTTCACACTGAATGGTCCGTAGTCACCGAGAGCCGAATGCGCAATTTGCTTGTCCGGTTCTGTCACATGCTCGACAGGTTCTCCCGTAGTATCAGTATCCTTGTATGACATAAGCTGCATGTTGGCGATGGCTGCCCCGGTAGCCGCCGCACGCAATTTCCTGAACGCATAGGAGAGGATTCCGTCCATCATTGACCAGTACAAGGCGAAGAACGAGGTGCAGGAAAAGGAGGTCCCACAGTTGTAGGAGATAGCCGGGAAGGTATGGAAGAAGGAGGACGAACTGAAACAGTTGAAGTCCGAACTTGCAGCACTCGACCGAAAGATACAGTTGGAGCTTGAGCCGCCTACGCCCGAAGTCGCCGAAAAGGAGAATGACGGACAGGAGGTCAAACCGGATGCGGAAGGTGTACGAAACGTAGCTCCACAACACACCGAAGATGTGCCGCAGATACGCAGCCCGGTGAATGAACGCAGTCCGTCTGGCAATTTTATTGCCGACCATATCATCATCGGGCGGCCGGGATTCAACGTCCGTGACGAGTGCAAACCGAAAGGTATAAAAATGTGAACGAGTGTGCGGATATATATGGCAGGATTGGGAACATACCATTCCTTTTCCTGCCTTTTTCCATCAATATGACATAATGGCAAGGATACCATAGGGTTGGGCAATAAATTGATAAAGCGTGAGCTTGATGAGTTTGTCAAAGAG
>OGHA01001105.1_pt1 | contig 12409 bp, 9 predicted proteins | sample 1571361 | NCBI WGS metagenome assembly OGHA01 (sample SAMEA2581970, study PRJEB24529) | metagenome | biome: Human gut stool | place: China | collected 2011 | reverse complement strand
CCAACCCCATCCTCGGCGTTCTCGTGGGCGTGGTGGTCACGGTCATCATCCAGTCGTCCTCGGCATCGGTCGGTATCTTGCAGGCGCTGTCCAGCACCGGCCTTGTTACCTTCGGCTCGGCCATCCCCATCATTCTGGGTGCCCACATCGGCACGGCCTTCACCCCGCTGCTGACCATCGGCGGCTCCTCCAAGGATGGCAAGCGCGCCGCGCTGATCCACCTTTATTTTAATATCATCGGCAGTGTGGTGCTGCTGGCGGCCATCTATGCGGTGCGCTACACCATCGGCATCCCTGTCTGGGGCGATGTGATGAACAAGAGCTCCATCGCAAACATCCACACCATGTCCAGCGTGGCGGCGATGCTCCTCTTCCTGCCGTTCAGCAGTGTGCTGTCGAAGCTGGCTGTCCTCACCGTGCCCGACAGCGCCGAGGAAGCACAGGAGCTCAGTATGCCCGTGCTGGACGAGCGCCTGTTCAAGAGCCCGGCCGTTGCCCTGCAGCAGGCCAAGAACGCAGTGGTCAAGATGTCCCGCCGTGCTGCCCGCAACGTGAACCTGTCGGCTCCGCTGCTGCTCAAGATGGACGAAGACGTCGTGAGTGCGGTGAACGTCCGGGAGAACCTCATCGACCGGATGGAGGTCGAGATCTCCAACTACCTCATCAAGATGACCGACCAGGAGCTGGGCGACGACGAGAGCCATGCCGTGACCGAGCTGCTGAACTTCGTCACCGAGTACGAGCGCATCGGCGACTATGCCGTCAACATCATGGAAAAATCCGAGGAGCTTTATGAGAAGGAAGCGTCCTTCAGCGACCACGCAAAGGAGGAGCTCAAGCTCCTCACCGGCGCGATGGAGCGCGTGCTGGACCTGACGAACGACGCCTTTGAGAACAATGACGTCGCACTGGCCCGCCAGGTGGAGCCGCTGGAAGAGGTCATCGACATCATGGTCGAAAAGCTGCGCGACCAGCACATCAAGCGCCTGAAGAATGGCATCTGTTCCATCGACACCGGCGTCGTCTTCCTGGATGTGCTGAACAATGTGGAGCGCATCTCCGACCACTGCTCCAACATCGCAGCCCGTCTGATCGGCACGAACCAGGGCGAGGACTACGACTCCCACACCCTGAAGAGCCTGATGCACCACAACCCCACCAAGGAATACTCGCTCCATTACGAACAGTGCTGCAAGGACTACCTTGTGCCGCTGGAAGCCATGGAAGCGTAATGCACCGATAACAGAGACCCTCCCCGGCGGGAGGGTCTCTGTCATTCTCCCAGGTCCTCCAGTACGGTCCGCAGCTCGGTCTCGCTGTAGACCGCAAGGCCCTGCTTGATGCGGAGGGCGTCGTTTTCGGGCAGAAGGTTGACGTAGATGCCGGTCTCCTCCAACCGGTCGGCGGGTTCCCCGTCGGCCCCGCAGGCATAGACCGTCAGCATCCCGCCCTCGTCGCAGAGGTAGTAGAGGGCTGTCCGCTCCGGCAGAGCCTGCGCCGCCAGACTCAGCGGCACCGAGTCCGGCGCTTCGTCCTGCGGGGCAGGGGAGGGCAGCGTCAGCCGGGGGAGGGCCATCCAGAACAGGCTGAACGCGATGGCAAAGGCGCAGAGCGCATAAAACAGGCAGAGAACGAGCTTGCGCACAGGGAAATCACTCCTTTGCAGGGAAAGTTTCAAACGGTAGTATGCGCAAAAAGAAAGTTTTCCAGACAGAAGAACAGAATTTTCACAGCAGAATGCTGTACTTTGCAGGGCAAAATGTGCTATACTACCTCTATCCGGGGAAAATTCTGCCCTTTTGCCGGTCGGACCGGGCGGGGCAGCTTGTCGTATAACCAGCGAATCATCGGCCCAGTGGCCGGTCAGGAGGCGATCCTTATCGAACCAAGAAAGATCCACCAGAGCGGGGCAAAGAGAGAACCCCAGCCTTCCGTGGGACGTCAAGTCAATGTGAACAACAGCCGCCGGGACCCGGCTCCCAGCGGGAAGCCCCCCAAGGAGCCGAAGGAGAAGAGCAGGCACCCCCTGCTGCGGTTCCTGGGCCGCACCCTCGCGATGCTGATCTGTCTGGGCATCATGGCGGGCAGCCTGCTGATGGTGGGCATGGTCTATTACGCGGTGCAGGCCACGGCCAACGACGGCGACCTGCTGGATCTGGACAACATCGAGCTGAGCCAGTCCAGCACGGTGGTGGCCACCGACCCCGACACCGGGGCGCAGGTGGAGTACGCCACCCTGCGTTCCTCCAACAGCCACCGTGTCTGGGCAGACCTGGAGCAGATCCCCACCAACCTACAGTATGCATTCATCTGCACCGAGGACAAAGATTTCTACAATGAGCCGGGCGTCAACTTCAAGCGTACCATCGGCGCCATGGTCAACGAGTATGTGCTGCCGATCTACAGTTCCAAGCAGGGCGCGTCTACGCTGGAACAGCAGCTCATCAAGAACCTGACCTCGGACAAGAGCGCCAGCGGCATCCAGGGTGCCCTGCGCAAGGTGCGCGAGATCTACCGCGCCCTCTGCCTGAGCCGCACCTACTCCAAGGAGACCATTCTGGAAGCCTACCTGAACACCATCAGCTTCACCGGCACGATCCAGGGCGTCCAGACGGCGGCAAACGAATACTTCAACAAGGACGTCAGCCAGCTCACCCTGTGGGAGTGCGCGGCCATTGCGTCCATCACCAAGAACCCCACCAATTACAACCCCTATACGAACCCCGAAAATCTGATCCACCGCCGCAATTTCATCTTGTATAATATGTGGCAGCAGGGCGTGATCTCGGAGGATGACTACCGGAATGCCGCCGCCCAGCCGCTGGTGCTGGCGGAGGATACCAGCAAGAAGAACACCTCCTCCGTGACCAGCTACTTCACCGATGCCCTGTTCAACGAGGTGGTCGGCGACATCATGGAGAAGGAGGGCGTGGACGAAGCCACGGCCCAGAACATGCTCTACACCGGCGGCTACACCATCGAAGCCACCGTCAACCCCAAGATGCAGACCGCCATGGAAAACCTCATGCTCAACACCGACGATGCCTATTTCCCGGCAGGCTGGCATGAGGAAGAAGTCACCTCCATCTCGGACGACGACGTGCAGGTGATGAACGAGGACGGCACCCCCAAGACCCGCACCGGCGACGACGGCACGGTCTACTATTACCGCAATGTCCGCACCCAGGCGGCCATGGTCACCCTGGACTATGACGGCAATGTGCTGGCCATGGTGGGCGGTCTGGGCAAGAAGACCAAAAGCCTCTCTCTGAACCGTGCTTACGGCGTCACCCGGCAGACCGGTTCGACCATCAAGCCCATCGGCGCCTACGCTCTGGGCATCGAGTACGGCCTTGTCAACTGGTCCACCATGCTGAACAACTCGCCCCTCTACCTCAAGCAGGATATGGTCATCCGCGATGAGGATTACTGCCGAAAGAACGGCCTGATGGGCATGTCCGACACCCAGCTGAAGGCCTACCCCAACGCATGGCGCAGCTGGCCCCGCAACTATGGCGGCAACTACGGCGACAACTCCGACCTGCCGCTGTGGAACGGTCTGGCCCGCTCGCTGAACACCATCGCCATCCGCGTGGGCGACCTGGTGGGCGCAAGCAACATCTTCAACTTCGTCTATAATACCTTGCAGCTGGATACGCTGGACCCCTCCAGCGACGTCGGCCTTGCCCAGATGGTCATGGGCAGCCAGACCCACGGCGTCACGCCCACGGCGCTGGCCGCAGCCTTCCAGATCTTCTACGACGGCCAGTACACCACCCCGCATCTGTACACCCGTGTGCTGGACCGTGACGGCAACATCTATCTGGAAAACAACTCTACCAGCTATCAGGCCCTGACCCCGCAGACGGCCTATGTCATGAACCGCCTGCTGAAGAACGTCCTGTACTCCAACGTTGGTACGGCCAGCGGCCGCTACCCCAACTCCAACGGCATGGAGTCCTTCGGCAAGACCGGTACGGCCAGCGACGAAAAGGATCTGTGGTTCGTGGGCGGCACACCGTATTACGTCACCGCTGTGTGGTGGGGCTACGATGCGCCGTATGACATGACCAACACCCTGAGCAAGAATCAGGCCAAGACCCGCACCTGTGTCATGGCGTGGAAGGCCTATATGGAAGAGGTCCAGAAGGACCTGCCCTATAAGCCGTTCCCGGCGGCAGACGGCGTGGTGGAGCGCGCCTACTGCACCCAGAGCGGTCTGCTGGCAGGCCCCAGCTGCCCCAGCCGCGCTACTGGTTATTACCGTGCGGACGACCTGCCCGATACCTGCAATTACTCCCACGCTTCGGGCGTGACGCAGGCGGCCCAGCCCGCAGCCGACCAGACCACCATCCCGGCGGACACTTCCGGTCTCGACACCGACTGAGCGCAAAACTCATACTTTTTCCCATGGGATGGGTGCCATTCCGGCAAGGCAATGCGCCACTTCACGCATCAAAACTGGACAATCTGACAAAAACACATCCGGCCTCTTGCAATGCAGGGGGCCGGATGTTATTATATTCTCTGCAAGAACACTTGTGTTTGTGAGGTGAACAAGTTGGAACGCCGCTTTTATCTGGTGGATGCACAGGTCCTGCCGGAGGTCTTCTTGAAGGTCGTCAAGGCCAAGGAGCTTCTGGCCAGCGGGGAGGCGCGCAGCATTTCGGCTGCGACCCGCAGCGTAGACCTGTCGCGCAGTGCTTTCTATAAATACAAAGACTGCATTTTTGACTCCGAGAACGGCCGCGAGGTCATCACCGTGATGGCCACCCTGCGGGACGAGACCGGTGCGCTGCAAAGTCTGCTGGCCGGCATCAGTGCCGCAGGTGCCAGCATCGTGACCATCAACCAGTCCACGCCGGAAAATGGCGCTGCGCTGGTGGCTGTCACCATCCGCACCGACACGATGCAGATGACCCCGGAAGAACTGACCGAAAAGCTCTCCCGGCAGCGGATGGTCGTCGGTGTGCACTGTGGATACAATCTGTAAACAACGAAGAGATAGGAACGAGGGGTTACCATGGCAAAGATCGCGATCTTAGGTTTTGGCACGGTTGGCAGCGGCGTGTACGAAGTGCTGTGCCGCAATGCAGCAGGCGTTTCCCGCCGGGCAGGGGAGCCCGTTGAGGTGAAGTACATCCTCGACCCCAAGGATTTCTCCGGCCACCCGGCCGCGGATCTCTTCATCAAGAACTTCGACACCATTCTGGAAGACCCGGAGATCAAGGTGGTGGTCGAGACCATCGGCGGCACCCGGTTCGCATACCCGTATGTGAAAGCCTGCCTGGAGAGCGGCCGCAGCGTCTGCACCTCCAACAAGGAGATGGTGGCCACCTACGGTGCCGAGCTGCTGGGTCTGGCCAAGGCGCACGATTGCGCGTTCCTGTTCGAGGCCTCGGTCGGCGGCGGCACCCCCATCATCACCCCGATGCACCAGTGCCTCGCGGCCAACGTCATCACCGAGGTGGAGGGCATCGTCAACGGCACTACCAACTTCATGCTGACCAAGATGATCCACGAGAACCTGGGCTTTGACGAGGCGCTGAAGATCGCACAGGAGCTTGGCTATGCCGAGACCAAAGACCCCGGCGACGATGTGGACGGCCGCGATGCCTGCCGCAAGATCGCCATCCTGTCCTCGCTGGTCTGCGGCCACCAGATCTACCCCCAGAACATCCCCACCCGCGGCATCCGCGAGATCACCATCGCCGATGTGGCGGCGGCGGAGAAACTGGGCTGCGTCATCAAGCTCATCGCCTGGATGAAGCGGGGCGGCGACGGCAGCGTGGCCGCAGGCGTGGAGCCCTGCCTGGTGCCCCGGTCGAACCAGCTGGCCGGCGTGGATGACGTCTTCAATGCCGTTCTGGTCAAGGGCGATATGCTTGGCGACGTCATCTTCTACGGCAAGGGCGCGGGCAAGCTGCCCACCGCCAGCGCCGTGGTGGCCGATGTGGTGGATGCCATCAAGGAAGGCTCCAAGGTCCACGACAGCCTGTTCTGGCAGCCTGCCGAACCGGTGGAGGGGGTGCTCACCGACCCCGCGCCCGCCGCATATTATGTGCGTGTGGCAGGCATTGCACCGGCTGTGGTGGAGGCCATCTACGGCACCGGAAAGGTCGTGGAGGAGCGGTTCGACGGCTGCTCGTACTTCGTCGAGAAGGCCGACGCCAGAGCGCTGGCCGAAGCAGCCCGGAAGGTGGAGGCCGTGGGCGGCAGCGTGAAGCTGCTGCTCAAGCGTCTGCCGGAGGAAGCATAAAAGGGAAGGTGCAGCCATCATGAAGATCAAAGTCTCTGTCCCGGCCACCAGCGCCAACGTCGGCTCCGGCTTCGATGCCCTGGGCCTGGCGGTGACCCTGTACAATACCGTGACCTTTGAAGAGAGCGAGAAACTGGACATCTCGGCAGCGGACGGGACCCGCATCCCCCGCAACGAGTCCAACCTAGTCTACCGCTCGGCCAAAGGCCTGTTCGACAAGGTGGGGAAGAAGATCCCGCCGCTCCGGATCGTGCAGACCAACCCCATCCCCATGGCACGCGGTCTGGGTTCCTCGTCGGCCTGCATCATTGCGGGCCTGCTGGGTGCCAACCGGATGCTGGGCGATATCCTGAACACCCAGGAGCTGCTGACCCTGGCCACCAGCATCGAGGGCCACCCGGATAATGTGGCACCGGCCCTGCTCGGCGGCCTGACCAGCAGCGTCTACGAGGACGGTGTGGTCTACTCCGTCAAGCGGGATGTGGACCAGAGCCTCTGCTTCGCGGCCATCGTGCCGGACTACAAGCTCCTGACCGAGGCCGCCCGTGCAGCCCTGCCGAAGCAGGTCTCCCACAAGGATGCGGTCTACAACCTGTCGCGCGCAGCGCTGGTGCCTGCGGCCTTCTGTGAGGGCCGCCACGAGCTGCTGGCCATTGCGACGGAGGATAAGCTGCACCAGCCCTACCGGATGCCGCTGATGCCCGGCTCGAAGGAAGCCTTCGCGCTGGCAAAGCAGTGCGGGGCAAAGGCCGTGTATGTGTCCGGTGCCGGTTCCGCCGTGATGGCGGTGGCCGAGCGCACCGACGCAGAGGAATTTTACAAGGGCCTGGAAACAGGCCTCGAACAGCTGGAAGGGCTGGACGGATGTGAAGCATTTACGCTGCTGCGCCTGGATGCAGATAATACCGGCGCAACCGTGGAATGATATTAGGCGTACGCCCTGCGCAGAAAAGCAGGGCAGAAGAAGAGGAGAGTGACAAACTATGGCGTTGATCGTACAGAAGTTCGGCGGTTCTTCCGTGAAGGACCGGGACCGTATTTTCAACGTGGCCCGCATCGTGGCCAATACCCACAACGCAGGCAATGACGTGGTGGTCGTGGTGTCCGCCCAGGGCGATACCACCGACGACCTGATCGCAAAAGCAGCGGAGATCACCCACAACCCCTCCGCACGTGAGATGGATATGCTGCTGGCAGCGGGTGAGGAGATCAGCATCTCGCTGCTGGCCATGGCCCTGAACGAGCTGGGCTGCCATGCCACCAGCCTGACCGGCTGGCAGGCAGGCTTCCGCACCGACCGTGCCTACACCAAGGCTCGCATCACCCGGCTGGAGACCGAACGCATCTCCTCCGAGCTGGAGCGCAACCGCGTGGTCGTTGTGGCAGGCTTCCAGGGCCTGAACAAGCTGGATGACATCACCACCCTGGGCCGCGGCGGTTCCGACACCAGCGCCGTTGCCATCGCGGCGGCGCTTCATGCAGACCGCTGCCAGATCTTCACCGACGTGGAGGGCGTTTACACCGCCGATCCGCGCAAGGTGCGCAACACCCGCAGGCTGAAGGAGATCACCTTCGACGAGATGCTGGAGCTGGCCTCCCTCGGCGCACAGGTGCTCAACAACCGCAGCGTGGAGCTGGCTAAAAAGTATAATGTGGAGCTGGAGGTCCTCTCCAGCCTGAACCCCGTGCCCGGCACGGTCGTCAAGGAGGTTGTAAAAGACGTGGAAGGTATGCTGATCAAGGGTGTCGCAAAGGACACCGACGTTGCTGTTATTACGATCCTGAATGTTCCCGATGAGCCGGGTACCAGCTTCAAGATCTTCGGCCTGCTGGCCCAGAAGAATATCAACGTGGACATCATCCTGCAGTCCACCGGCCGCGACGGCAAGAAGGACATCAGCTTTACCTGCGCCGAGGGCGAAGCCGAGGTGGCCATGCGCGTGCTGAAGGACAGCGCACACTTCAGCAATGTCAGCGTGGACACTACCTGCGCCAAGGTCTCCATCGTAGGTGCCGGTATGCAGAGCCACAGCGGCGTTGCTTCCAAGATGTTCGAGGCACTGTCCAACAACAATATCAACATCAAGATGATCTCCACCAGCGAGATCAAGATCTCCTGCATCATCGACCGTGCAGACGCCGACAAGGCTGTCAGCGCCATCCACGATATGCTGTTTGACTGATCTGCGTAAAATTTTTGCTTATGGCCTGTCTGCTCCCTGCCGGGGGCGGGCGGGTCATAATTTTTTTACACACGGCGGCGTTTACACAAATTGCAAAGGGGTGTATAATATAGTTTGAATCTGTGCGGCGCACCGGCGCTGCAACAACGCCGAAAAGGAGCCCGCCGCATGAGTGAACCCACCCGTACCTCCAGAGCGCCTGCCGATAAGCGCCTGACCTATCAACAATGGAAGCGCCGCAAAATGCTGCGGCTGGCCCGCAACTGGGTACTGTTTCTGGCCGGCTGCGCTGCGGTGGTGGCGCTGCTGACCGGCGGCATCCTGTGGCTGCTGCCCAAGGTGCACGGTCTGCTGGCCGGGCCTAAAGTGTTTGCAGCCAGTGTGTACGACGGCACAGACTATGTATTCAACGCCGCAGACGCCCGGCTTACGCTGGTGAACGCCAACCTGCCCTATACCGCAGAGCCCGCCCCGCTGCTGGACACCGCCGATGAAACCACCGGTCAGCAGTTGGAGGCCGAAGCTGCCATGCAGTACCGCAGCATGGCAGCCGCCGCGCAGGCGGATGGGGTCAGCCTGACCCTTGTGACGGGTTATCAGGACGCCGACACCCGGCAGGATGCCTATGAAGCCCGGGTGCAGACCTACCGCGATAAGCGCAAGAGCGAGGAGGACGCCGCCCGTCTGGCGGCTACCATCCAGCCCGCCGCCAATGCCAACGAGCACGGCACCGGCTACGCGGCAGATATCCTCAGCGCGGACGACCCGCAGCAGGATACCGGCTTTGCCGAGACCCGCGCCTACGAGTGGCTTACGGCCTACGCGGCGGAATACGGCTTTATCCTGCGCTACCCGCAGGACCGGCAGGCTGCCACCGGCATCGTGTTCGAGCCGTGGCACTGGCGCTATGTAGGGGTGGAAAACGCCCTTGCCATCCGTGCCAGCGGCCTGAGTTTGGAAGAGTTCATCGCTCTGCAGCGGGCAGACTGAATCAAATGCTCTGTGCTGCGGCACAGAGAGAAGGGAATAACCATTGGAACGTACTCTCATTGCACCGGGCGTGCATCTTTCCTGCGACCCGGCTTCTAAATTCAACCGCTGCCGCATCAGCATCCACTTTGCTTTTCCGGCTCAGCGTAAAACGGCCACTGCCCACGCGCTTTTGCCGCTGGTGATGGAGCGCGGCTATGCGGACTGCCCGGATATGACCCGGCTGACCAAAAAGCTGGCAAAGCTCTACGGCGCAGACCTGACCGTGGACGCCCGTCCTATGGGCTGCAACCACAACCTCTGCGTCAGTGTGACCGGCATCAAGGATGCCTTTGCGCTGGAAGGCGAGGCGCTGACCACCGAGTACACGAAAATCGCGCTGGGTGCGGCCTTCCATCCCTATCTTGTGGATGGCTGCTTTGACCCGCAGGCTGTCAGCATTGAAAAGCAGATGCTGAAAAAGGGTCTTGAGGACGAGATCAACGATAAACGCATCTACTGCCTGCATCAGGCCAACCGGGAGTTCTTTGGCGACAGCCCGGCGGGCGTGCGGCAGGAGGGCTATCTGGAAGAGGTGGACGGCCTTACCCCGGCTATGCTGACCGATGCCTACCGGCAGATGCTGCGCACCGCCAACATCGAACTGCTGGTGCTGGGCTGCGATGCCGCCCAGACCGCCGCCATCCGGGACGCTTTGCTGGCAGAGCTTGCCTGCATCGACCGCGCCCCGCTGCCGCTGGTGGAAAACATGGCCATGCCCACCATTGCACCGGTGCACAAGACCGAAACCTACGATATGGTGCAGGCAAAGCTGTGTATGCTCTTTACGCTGGGGCAGCCCATGCAGCCGCAGCAGCTGGCAGCCGTGCGCCTTGCCATGGCGCTGTACGGCGGCAGCGTGACCAGCCGCCTGTTCCTCAATGTGCGGGAGCGGGACCATCTGTGCTACTACTGCTCCTCCTCCTTCCAGAGCTTTACCGGCAGCATGGCGGTGAACAGCGGCGTGGAGCACGCTGACGCCGCCCGCGCAGAGCAGGCGATTTTAAAAGAGCTTGCAGACTTGTGCACCGGCCCCATTACCGACGAGGAATTCGAGGACTGCCGCCGGGGCCTGCTCAGCGGCATGAACGGGGTAGAGGACAGCCTTGGCGGCATCGAAAGCTGGTACTACATCGAGGTGCTGCGCGCAGGTGCCAACAGCGCCGCGCCCATCCAAAGCCCGGAGCAGGCGCGGAATGCCCTGCGCGCCGTGACCAAGGACGAGGTGCGGGATATCCTGCGCCGCCTGACCCTCTCGGTCAGCTATCTGCTTACAAAGGAGGATACTGCCCATGCCGCAGAATAACCAGACCCTGCTGGAAAAGACCGTGGCCGACCAGTGGCAGACCCTGCCCTCCGGCCTGACGGTGCTGGTGCGCCCCATGCCGGGCTATTCCAGCACCCATGTGATCTATGCCACCAAATTCGGCTCCATCGACCGGGATTTCTGCCTGAATGGGCAAACGGTGCATCTGCCGGCAGGCGTGGCGCATTTTCTGGAGCACAAAATGTTCGAGGACGAGGACGGCGACGCCTTTGCCAAGTACGCAAAGACGGGCGCCAATGCCAACGCCTTTACCAGCTTTGACCGCACCTGCTACCTGTTCACCGCCACCCAGCAGCTGGACGAAAGTCTGGACGTGCTGCTGGGCATGGTAGGTCACCCCTACTTTACCGAGCAGACCATCGCCAAGGAGCAGGGCATCATCGGGCAGGAGATCAAAATGTACGATGACAGACCGGATTGGCGGCTCATCACCGGCCTGTTCGAGTGCCTGTACCACAGCCACCCCATCCGCAGCGACATTGCGGGCACGGTGGAGAGCATTGCCGAGATTACGCCCGCCATGCTGTACGACAGCTGCAAGGCCTTTTATGCCCCGGGCAATATGGTGCTGGCTGCGGCCGGCAACACCACCATGGAGCAGATTTTGGCCGCCTGTGAACGGCACGGCCTAATGGAGCCACGCCCGGCACAGAAGGTGCAGCGGCTGTGGGCCACGGAGCCCATGACCCTCGCCGCTACGGAAAAAACGCTGACCATGCCGGTTTCCAAGCCCTGCTTCGGCGTGGGCTTTAAGGAAGAGCCGCTGCCAGCGGACGATCTGCGCACCGAGGCGCTGTACGACCTTGTGCTCAGCTGTATCGTGGGCGGGATGTCGCCCTTGTACCGCCGCCTGTATGACGAGGGCCTTGTGAACCCCGGCTTTGGCGGGGAGGTGCTGCGGGTGGACGGCTGCTGCTGCATCCTGTTCACCGGCGAGAGCGATGTGCCGGACACCGTGCGCCAGCTGCTGCTGGACGAGATCGCCCGGGTACGCGCCGCAGGTGTGGACAGGGAAGTGTTTACCCTGTGCAAGAACGAAAAATACGGTCAGTTGATCGAAAATCTGGAAAACGTGGAGGACTCGGCCAGCCAGATGGCAGACTTTGCCCTCAGCGGCCAGACGGTGGCGCAGCAGATCTCCATGCTGGCCGGGCTGACCGCTGAGGATGCGGACGCTGCTTTGCAGCACATTCTGTGCACCGACCGCATGGCTACCATGTACATCCAGCCGGATGGCACGGCGCAGGCGGCAGAAGAGGACGAGGAGGAAGAAGAATGACAAATCTGGTACAGTTCCCGGGTCTGGGACTGAGTTTTCACCTGAACCGCGTGGCCTTTACCATCGGCGGGGTCAGCATCTACTGGTACGGCGTGTGCATCGCGGTGGGTCTGTGTCTGGCACTGGTCTTTGCCTTCCGGCACAGTCTGGAATTTGGCGTAGACCCGGACAGCATGGTGGATGTGATCCTCATCGGCGTGGTGCTGGGCATCATCAGCGCCCGCGCCTACTATGTGGCCATGGCACCGTTCCAGTACAATAGTATCTGGGAGATGATCGCCATCCGCGATGGCGGCCTTGCCATCTACGGCGGCATCATCGGCGGCTTTTTG
>OGHA01001097.1_pt1 | contig 12448 bp, 9 predicted proteins | sample 1571361 | NCBI WGS metagenome assembly OGHA01 (sample SAMEA2581970, study PRJEB24529) | metagenome | biome: Human gut stool | place: China | collected 2011 | reverse complement strand
GGCAGTCAGCACAGTACGGATCCCGCCGTTGATCCAGCCACCAAAGGGGGTGATGACGTAGTACATCGCCAGCATGACAAAAATGGCGGAAAGAATCGGGAGCAAAAATGTGGTTTTGAACGCTAACAGGAAATCCGGTAACTGGATTTTCTGGTTCATCCACTTCACAAGGTAACCCGCGACGATAGAAATAATCAGCGCACCAATGAAGGTGGACGGCACCGGCGAAGAGGTCGCCCATTGCATAGTGCTGGGATCGAAGTTCAGCAGTTGCGTCGGCTGGGTAGACATCAACCCGCCGATAAAACCAGCCGGGAACGCCAGTTTGCCACCGATAGAGTTCGCCACAAAAGCAGCAAACATCGGAATGGCAAAACCAAACAACACGCCGCCGAAGGACTGCGACAGCCAGGCAAATTTAAGTAAGGAGAGGTCGAAACCGGAGAATTTCCCGCTATTAAGAGCATCCATGATGCCGATCTCAGCAGGAATTTTAAGCCAGCTATAAGCAATCAGCTGGCTGAAAGCGAGGATCACACCGCCCATAATTAAGGTCGGCACCATGCGTGAAATCCCTGACATCACATGCTGCGGGAGTTCACCCCAGAAGCTGGTTTTAGAGGCCTGCGGATTCTTAACTGCCGCTGCCGCACCGGATGCGCCAGGCACAACGGTTGCACTGCGTTTTTTAATGGCCATAACAATTATCCCTGTCGAATATTACTGTTGTTCAGAGGCAATCATCTCTTCGATTTCTTTGATGATGCCCGCAGCGTTTTTAATTGCGTCCTGCAAAGTGATTTCATAAACGTCGCGTGATTCGAAACGTTCGTTATCTTCCGGGGTAACTGCCACGGAGTGGATGATGATGGTCGCTTCGGCGATATCCTGCGCCGTCAGGCGATTCTGGATACCGTCCGCGCCCTGGGTTTCAATTTTCACTTCATAACCGGCTTCTACCGCCGCTTCTTCCAGCGCCTGAGCGGCCATAAAGGTGTGAGCCAGGCCCATCGGGCAGGCACATAAGGCAATCAGTTTCTTACTCATCGTTAATTCCTCGTTCAGTGATAGTTGACGAGTGAAATTATGAACGTGCAAAACAAATCGCCGTTACCAGACAAATAATGCATTTACTGGAGAATTAATCCCGCTGTACGGAAGTGTGACGCAGGTCGGCCTTGTGAGGGGACACAAAGAAAAATTGAATAAACTGTATGATTTAAAAGATTATCGGGAGAGTTACCTCCCGATATAAAAGGAAGGATTTACAGAATGTGACCTAAGGTCTGGCGTAAATGTGCACCGGAACCGAGAAGGCCCGGATTGTCATGGACGATGAGATACACCGGAATATCATGGACATATTCTTTAAAGCGCCCTTTATCTTCAAATGCGGCACGGAAACCGGAGGCTTTGAAGAACTCAAGGAAGCGCGGCACGATACCGCCCGCAATAAACACGCCGCCAAATGTCCCGAGATTGAGCGCCAGATTGCCGCCAAAACGGCCCATAATGACGCAAAACAGCGACAATGCGCGGCGGCAATCGGTGCAGCTGTCAGCCAGCGCGCGTTCGGTAATATCTTTTGGCTTGAGATTTTCTGGCAGGCGGTTGTCAGCTTTCACAATTGCGCGATACAAATTCACCAGCCCAGGGCCAGAAAGCACGCGCTCCGCCGAAACATGACCAATTTCCGCACGCAATATTTCGAGGATAATGGCCTCTTCTTCACTATTCGGCGCAAAATCAACGTGACCGCCTTCGCCTGGCAAGCTTACCCAACGCTTATCGACATGGACCAGATGCGCAACCCCAAGCCCCGTTCCGGCACCGTAAACCGCAATAGGCTTACCTTCGACCGGTTCTGCGCCACCAAACTGAATCAGATGCTCTTTTTTCAGCATCGGGATCGCCATCGATACAGCGGTAAAATCGTTAATAATTTCCAGATGGCTAAAACCGAGATTCTTTTTCATTTCGGCAATTGAGAACGCCCAGGTATGGTTGGTCATCGCCACCCAGTCACCGGTAATTGGGCAAGCGATGGCAATACAGCCGTCTTTCACCTCGACCTTATGTTCTTCAAGATAAACGCGAATGACCGCTTCGAGGCTGGGGTAATCAAGCCCTGAATAGGTCTTAGCCTGCGAGATTTCACCACTGGCAATATCACACAGAGCAAGACGTGCGTTGGTGCCGCCCACATCACCGACTAATGCATACTTTGTCATTCTTCAACTGCTCCGCTAAAGTCAAAATAATTCTTTCTCACACTGTAAATACCTGGGGGCATAACAACAACGCCGGAAAGGCAGGCTCCCTGTAAATATCGATCTGGGTCACACAATTACTTTATCGTTTCAGCACCAATTGCAGCGATGCCTTTTTGCAAGCTGGGCAAACTAAGTATCTGACCCCGCATAAGGAATAGAACATGCTCCATCCGCGAGCCAGAACCATGTTGTTATTATCGCTCCCCGCCGTGGCAATTGGGATTGCGTCCAGTCTTATTCTGATTGTGGTGATGAAAATCGCCTCGGTATTACAGAATTTGCTCTGGCAACGACTGCCGGGAACTCTGGGGATAGCCCAGGATTCACCCCTCTGGATCATCGGTGTATTAACGCTAACGGGTATTGCGGTGGGGTTGGTTATCCGTTTCAGCCAGGGTCATGCCGGACCAGACCCCGCCTGTGAACCGCTGATCGGCGCACCGGTTCCGCCCTCTGCGCTACCTGGACTTATCGTAGCATTAATTCTCGGTCTTGCTGGCGGCGTCAGCCTGGGGCCGGAACATCCGATCATGACCGTCAATATCGCCCTTGCGGTTGCCATTGGCGCTCGTCTGTTACCGCGCGTCAACCGAATGGAGTGGACTATTTTAGCCTCTGCCGGAACCATCGGCGCGCTGTTTGGTACACCTGTTGCGGCGGCGTTGATATTTTCGCAAACCTTAAATGGCAGTAGTGAAGTTCCGCTATGGGATCGTCTTTTTGCGCCGTTAATGGCGGCAGCAGCTGGTGCACTTACTACCGGATTATTTTTCCATCCTCATTTTTCACTGCCCATTGCTCATTACGGACAGATGGAAATGACCGATATTCTCAGCGGCGCAATTGTCGCGGCGATTGCCATCGCCGCAGGGATGGTTGCCGTATGGTGCTTACCACGGTTGCACGCGATGATGCATCAAATGAAAAATCCGGTGCTCGTGCTGGGTATTGGCCGTTTTATTGTCGGTCTTATGCAGCTTTTTAAAGGAGCAGTTTCGCTGTTTAAAGGGCTGGATGAGATGCAGCAGATGGTGGCAAATCAGGCTTTCAGCACCAGCGATTACTTTTTGCTGGCGGTAATTAAACTTGCCGCCCTGGTCGTTGCTGCCGCCAGTGGCTTTCGCGGTGGGCGAATTTTCCCGGCAGTGTTTGTCGGCGTGGCATTAGGGTTGATGCTGCATGAGCACGTTCCCGCCGTACCAGCGGCAATAACCGTTTCTTGCGCTATTCTCGGCATCGTGCTGGTGGTAACACGCGATGGCTGGTTAAGTCTTTTTATGGCGGCAGTCGTTGTACCCAATACCACATTGCTACCGCTGCTCTGTATCGTCATGCTTCCGGCATGGCTGTTATTAGCAGGTAAGCCGATGATGATGGTCAATCGTCCGAAGCAACAGCCCCCCCACGATAACGTTTAGCAAAAAATGCTCTCCTTTATGATTTAAGAGTTATGGCGATGATACGGGGCTTTACCTCCCCGTAATATTGCGTTAACAGGCCGCTGACGGCTTCGATCGTGAAGGAGAATAACAATGTTCAGGTCACTGTTTCTGGCGGCCGCCCTGATGGCATTTACCCCGCTTGCAGCAAACGCAGGTGAAATCACCCTACTGCCATCAATCAAATTACAAATTGGCGATCGCGATCATTACGGTAATTACTGGGACGGTGGTCACTGGCGAGATCGTGATTACTGGCATCGCAATTATGAGTGGCGCAAAAACCGCTGGTGGCGTCATGATAATGGCTATCATCGTGGCTGGGATAAGCGTAAAGCGTATGAGCGTGGCTATCGTGAAGGCTGGCGCGATCGTGACGATCATCGCGGAAAAGGCCGCGGACATGGACACCGCCATTAAACACATTCGCCAATGGAGCACAATGCCTGATGCGACGCTAGCGCGTCTTATCAGGCCTACAAACCGGCTCTTTAACGCGTAGGGCGGGTAAGGCGTTTACGCCGCATCCGCCAATAGTGTCAGATGCGACGCTCATTCAACTACAATCCCAGTGCCGTACCCACCAACAACCAGATATTCAGCGCCACTACCAGCACCACAATCACCCAGCCTGTCTGTTTTACGCGTTTGCTGTTCACCAGATCGCCCATCAACTTGCTGTCACTGGTGAAAATCAGCAGTGGAACCAGCGCCAGGGCGATACCAAAACTTAACAGCACCTGACTCATAACCAGAATCCGTGTCGGATCTAATCCCATCAGAATGACAATAAATGACGGCAACATGGTGACTGTACGACGCACCCACAGCGGGATATGGAAGCGAATGAACCCCTGCATCACCACCTGCCCCGCCAGTGTCCCCACCACCGTTGAGGACAGTCCGGCAGCAACCAGGCTTAATCCAAAGACCGTTGCCGCAGCATGGCTTAACAACGGTTGCAGCGTCAGATATGCCTCATCAAGATCGGCAACACCAGTATGACCAGAAAAGTGGAACGCCGCCGCAGCTGTAGCCATCATCGCCAGATTGACAAAACCGGCAATAGTCATGGCGATAGCCACATCCCATTTGGTGGCGGAATAACGTTGTTGACGCGAACCGCCATGTAAATGCTGAGTGAGCGAAGAGTGCAAATAAATCACATGCGGCATAATCGTCGCCCCTAACACGCCTGCTGCAAGGAAGACCGCTTCCGAAGTAGGTAAACTCGGGATCACCATTCCTTTACCCAGCTGCGCCAGGTTAGGCTGGGAGAAAATCAACTCGACAATGTAAGCCGCGGCAACAAACAACAGTAACCCGCCAATCACTTTCTCCAGCGGTTTTTGCCCGCGACGTTGCAGCATTAAAATCAGGAAAGTCGCGATCCCCGTCAGCACCGCACCTTGCAACAACGAAACACCAAGAATGAGTTTAAAACCGATCGCCGCACCAGTAAATTCCGCCAGGTCGGTTGCCATCGCAATAATTTCTGCCTGAACCCAATAGAACCACACTACGGGACGCGGATAGTGATCGCGAATTTGCTCCGCCAGATTTTTACCGGTGGCAATCCCTAGTTTGGCAGAGAGGATCTGAATCAGCATCGCCATCAGGTTGGCCCAAACGACAACCCACAGGAGCTGATAGCCGAAGCTGGCACCCGCCTGAATATTGGTCGCAAAGTTACCGGGATCGATATAACCAATCGCCGCAATGAACGCAGGTCCCATTAATGCGAGCCTCGTCTTGCGCGCCGCCCGTCCGCTGCTACTCTCAACGCGATAGTTCGTCATCTTGTGCCTCTAAAACATAGCCTTTGCTATGTTTCATGCTATGCCAAACGAGAATGATTATCAAATTCATTTAAATGGGTTGTGGTGATTTCTTTGATAGACCAGGATTATGACTACGAAAAGATTGATGACTTGAATGTTATGGTTATGTTTAATGTTAGCACATTTACATAACTTTCAGCTTCCATACACAACATAGCAGAAATGTATGACAGATCACTATTTTTGAAGCTTGTCACAGGACGTCATTATAGTGTGTGTCAGATCTCGTTTTCCTTAACCATGTTACATAGAATGTGCACGGAAATTTAACCTGCCTCATATTTGGAGCAAATATGGACCGCGTCCTTCATTTTGTACTGGCACTTGCCGTTGTTGCGATTCTCGCACTGCTGGTAAGCAGCGACCGCAAAAAAATTCGTATCCGTTATGTTATTCAACTGCTTGTTATCGAAGTGTTACTGGCGTGGTTCTTCCTGAACTCCGACGTTGGTTTAGGCTTCGTGAAAGGCTTCTCCGAAATGTTCGAAAAACTGCTCGGATTTGCCAACGAAGGGACTAACTTCGTCTTTGGTAGCATGAATGATCAAGGCCTGGCATTCTTCTTCCTGAAAGTGCTGTGCCCAATCGTCTTTATCTCTGCACTGATCGGTATTCTCCAGCACATTCGCGTGTTGCCGGTTATTATCCGCGCAATTGGTTTCCTGCTCTCCAAAGTCAACGGTATGGGCAAACTGGAATCCTTTAACGCCGTCAGCTCCCTGATTCTGGGTCAGTCTGAAAACTTTATTGCCTATAAAGATATCCTCGGCAAAATCTCCCGTAACCGTATGTACACCATGGCAGCAACGGCGATGTCCACCGTATCTATGTCCATCGTTGGTGCATACATGACCATGCTGGAGCCGAAATATGTCGTTGCGGCGCTGGTACTGAACATGTTCAGCACCTTTATCGTGCTGTCGCTGATCAACCCTTACCGTGTTGATGCCAGTGAAGAAAACATTCAGATGTCCAACCTGCACGAAGGTCAGAGCTTCTTCGAAATGCTGGGTGAATACATTCTGGCAGGTTTCAAAGTTGCCATTATCGTTGCCGCGATGCTGATCGGCTTTATCGCCCTGATCGCCGCGCTGAACGCACTGTTTGCCACCGTTACTGGCTGGTTTGGCTACAGCATCTCCTTCCAGGGCATCCTGGGCTACATCTTCTATCCGATTGCATGGGTAATGGGTGTTCCTTCCAGTGAAGCACTGCAAGTGGGCAGTATCATGGCGACCAAACTGGTTTCCAACGAGTTCGTTGCGATGATGGATCTGCAGAAAATTGCTTCCACGCTCTCTCCGCGTGCTGAAGGCATCATCTCTGTGTTCCTGGTTTCCTTCGCTAACTTCTCTTCAATCGGGATTATCGCAGGTGCAGTTAAAGGCCTGAATGAAGAGCAAGGTAACGTGGTTTCTCGCTTCGGTCTGAAGCTGGTTTACGGCTCTACCCTGGTGAGTGTGCTGTCTGCGTCAATCGCAGCACTGGTGCTGTAAGACCATACATAAAAAAGCCGGGGATAATTCCCCGGTTTTTTTACGCCTGTTAATCAGCTAATGGCTGCGGGCGACCAATCAAATACCCTTGCAGATATTGCACCCCGAGCTTATGCAATAGCGCCTGCTGCTGTTGCGTCTCGACAAACTCCGCGACCACACTCAATGACTTCGCTTTCGCCAGATCGGTAATTGATCTCACAATCATCGCATCCAGCGTGTTCGTGACAATATCTTTCACAAAGACGCCATCAATTTTGATGATATCAGCCTGCAAACGCTTTAACCGTTCGTAGTTGGCATATCCGGTGCCAAAGTCATCAATCGCAATCCGGAAACCAAACTTATGCAGCTGCTCGATGTTGTACATGCTGCTTTCTGCGTTAGAAAACGCCTGCTCCTCGGTGATCTCAAGAATGACCGCCTGCGGGGAGATGTGATAACGCTTAAACAGACGAATAATCCGCCCGGCAATATTCTTTTGCAGCAGCGTGAGCGGCATTAAATTGACTGAAAAGCGCGGTCCTTTTTTGTCGCAAGGGTGTGTTGCCAGCCACTTCAACAAGGATTCCAGCACTTGCAAATCAAAACGCGCGCTAAGGTTAAACTGAGCAATAAGGGGCAGAAACTTATCCGGGGTCATAATGCCGCCGTCATATTTCAGTCGCGCGAGGATCTCATCATAACCTTCACCCTCTTTGTTGCGAATTGGCTGGGCGTAGAGCAGCAAATCACCCTGATCTAACGCCGTGCGAATGGTATTCAGCAATAGCACCTGTTTAGTGGTCTGCCCGGAAACCATCTCCTCTCTGCTATCCAGCGCCAGCACATGATGATGTGCGCAGGATTGCTCCGCCAGCCAGCTTAACTGCCCCAACAAGGGTTGCAGGGTTTCCTGATTTCCATCAAAACGCCCCCAGGCAGCACCATAGCCCATATCCAGCCCGGTATTGTTCCAGTGAATTTGCCGACTATTCAGGATGTTAACCATATGCTGGAGTCGCCCTTCCGTTTCCGGCCCGCTCAGCACTAACAGCAGTTCACTACCCGGCAATTGATACAACTTTTCGTTTTCCTGCATCAACGGCAGCAGCGTACGGCAAATTGAGCGGATACAGTGAACGCGCATCATTAAGCCGTAATGACGACTCATAAACTCAAGATTATCAATGCGCAGGCAGCAAAAACTCTTGCCCGCCTCTTGCTCCGGCGCTTGTTCCAACGCACGAAAGTTGGGTAGGAGCGTTAACGGATCTGTCAGCGCCTGCAAATGCCAGCGGCGATTAAGCCATTCACTGCGATGATAAATGCGCACCATATAGAGCAGGCAAACGCTAAAGGAAATCAGCACCGCAAGAATAAATGCCAGCGAATATTCGGTTTCCACCCCTTGCAAAAAGTTCTGGTTGTAATTCAGAAGGCAAAGCGTTGAAACAGCCCAGGTGAGATTTAAAAACGGATAGCGAAGCTTACCGACCCCGAGGGTAAAGATGATGAAGAAAACGGGTACCAGGTAACCGGCAATAAAGTCGTTTTCATAAGGTGTGCACAACAGAAGTAGCAGCACGCTTAACGCTGCCAGCCAGCTTAAGGTAAATGCGCGTTTCTCTTTGCCCAACGACGGAGCGATATCCCTGCGCCACAATATCTGCGCAAAGTGGGGACTTACAATCATGCGAGTGAGATAGTAGAAAAGCATGTTGTAAATCAGCACAGCGGTGAAAAGGCTTAGCAAATCAACGACCGTGAAAATGGCATCCGCATCGCCGAAAAAGGTGGATATCTTTAGCGGGAAATCAAAGAAGCTCCCCACAAGATACATGCTGCATTTGATGCCGATCGGCGTCACCAAACCAAGCCAGAACAGACGTTGCCAGACATATCGGCTGGTCAATCCATAACGCCAACGCGTGGCCAGCTGCCAGCGTAATATTGCGCAGGCACACAACACGACAAACGTCTGGCTACCGAGCATGACCGCAGTCTGTAAAAAAGAGAGATGAAAGTTCCACAGATTGGTGCAAAACATCCCGCATAAAACGGGAACGACACCGCGCCAGCCAAAGATAAACAAGATTGACAGCATTACGCACAGTGGCATCCACGCCAGAAAGATATAACTGGAATGGATAATGGCAAGTGGCGAAATAAAACGGGATAGCTGAATAAGTACCACGGTGAGCGTAAACGCTAGTGTGAATATCTTGATATTTTTTATCAGGTTATGCTCCACAAACATGAGTACACTACTCTCACTGATCGGGGTTTTCAGGCACACAAATAATAAGTTTATTCGCATCGCGAAGCAAACAGGGGGCCAGCCTGTTGCCGATTTTTCATCCAATGATGCTTTCACCAGGCGGCACTAACCCGGACGTAGACTGTATTACAAAAGCGGCAAAAAGCAGAGACAAAAAACCCCCGCTTTGCAGCGAGGGTTGGAAATTTGGTGGAGCTAAGCGGGATCGAACCGCTGACCTCTTGCATGCCATGCAAGCGCTCTCCCAGCTGAGCTATAGCCCCGTCACGTAAAGCTTGTCGAGTTGACGGGCGGCATCATATGAATTCCGCCCGAATGTGTCAACGGCAAATTGCAACGTGTAGTTTCAATCGCTGAAAAATCAGGCAAATGAACAATTTTGGAAAACCGCTCGCATTCAGTAGTTATTCATGTCACGGTTTCCTGTAAAGTGGTGTTATAAAATGAACTACTAATAGACCCACATACATTCAGGGAATTGTTATGTTCAAGGAGAGGATGACACCAGATGAACTTGCCAGACTGACCGGCTATAGCCGCCAGACCATTAATAAATGGGTACGCAAGGAAGGCTGGACAACGTCACCAAAACCTGGCGTCCAGGGTGGCAAAGCCCGACTGGTTCACGTCAATGAACAGGTTCGTGAATATATTCGCAATGCTGAACGTCCAGAAGGTCAGGGAGAAGCGCCTGCCCTTTCTGGTGATGCGCCGCTTGAAGTATTGCTGGTGACACTGGCGAAAGAGATGACGCCAGTTGAACAAAAACAGTTTACATCCTTGCTTCTGCGGGAAGGGATTATCGGATTGTTACAACGCTTAGGGATTCGCGATAGCAAATAATATGAAAAGATTACGCAATAAAATAACCACCGAAGAACTGGCTGAATGCCTCGGTGTGACTAAACAAACTGTTAACCGTTGGATCAGAGAAAAAGGCTGGAAAACGGAAAAATTTCCCGGCGTGAAAGGCGGTCGTGCCAGACTTATTCTGGTCGATACGCAAGTTTGCGAGTTTATTCAGAACACGCCAGCCTTCCATAACACACCAATGTTGATGGAAGCTGAAGAGAGAATTGCTGAATACGCTCCTGGAGCACGCGCCCCGGCGTATCGACAAATCATCAACGCGATAGATAATATGACAGACATTGAGCAGGAAAAAGTCGCGCAATTTTTGTCACGTGAAGGAATTCGCAATTTCCTCGCCCGTCTCGATATTGACGAATCAGCATAAATAAAAAACGGCAGGATATTATCTCCTGCCGTTTATCTTTTTACACGCTAATTACTGCTGATTTTCGCGTTCAGCAATAAAATCCAGCGCTTTGTTGATACGCTCGATACTGCGGGTCTTACCAATTGCGTGAACGGTAACATCCAGTGCTGGAGACTGCCCCGCACCGGTTACGGCGACACGCAGCGGCATACCAACTTTACCCATACCCACTTCCAGCTCATCCGCCGTCGCCTGAATAGCGTGATGAACGTTTTCAGCGGTCCAGTCAGTAATCGCGGCCAGTTTGTCACGAACCACTTCCAGCGGCTGACGCGCTACCGGACGCAGATGTTTTTTCGCGGCGTCGGCATCGAACTCAGCAAAATCTTCGTAGAAATAACGGCAGCTCTGTGCCATCTCTTTCAGCGTCTTGCAGCGTTCGCCCAGCAGTTTCACCAGATCAGCCAGCTGCGGGCCGTTACGGGTATCGATATTTTCCTGCTCAATGTGCCACTGTAAGTGAGTAGCAACATACTCCGGCGGCAGCGCGTTAATGTAGTGATGGTTCAGCCACAGCAGCTTGTCGGTGTTGAACGCACTGGCAGATTTGCTGACGGCATTCAAAGTGAAGTATTTGATCATCTCTTCACGAGTGAAGATTTCCTGATCGCCGTGGGACCAGCCCAGACGCACCAGATAGTTCAGCAGTGCTTCTGGCAAATAACCGTCATCACGATACTGCATTACGCTGACTGCCCCGTGACGTTTGGACAGTTTTTTACCGTCATCGCCATTGATCATAGAAACGTGCGCGTAAACCGGCACCGGCGCTTTCAGGGCCTTAAGAATGTTGATCTGGCGTGGCGTGTTGTTGATATGGTCTTCGCCACGGATAACGTGGGTGATTTCCATATCCCAGTCATCGACAACCACACAGAAGTTATAGGTTGGGGAACCATCGGTACGGCGGATAATAAGATCGTCCAGTTCCTGGTTGCTGAACTCGATCGGACCACGGATCTGATCGTCAAAAACAACAGAACCTTCCTGCGGGTTAGCAAAACGTACAACACACGGTTCATCATCAGCATGATGCTCATGGCTGTGGCGGCAGCGACCGTCATAACGCGGCTTCTCACCTTTCGCCATTTGCTCTTCGCGCAGCGCTTCCAGGCGCTCTTTAGAGCAATAGCATTTATAAGCAGTGCCCTCTTCCAGCATCTGATCGATCACCGCGTTGTAGCGATCAAAACGTTTGGTCTGGTAGTACGGACCTTCATCCCACTCCAGGCTCAGCCAGTTCATGCCATCCATAATGGCTTCGATAGCTTCCGGCGTGGAACGCTCAAGATCGGTGTCTTCAATACGCAGCACGAACTCACCGCCGTGGTTACGTGCAAAAAGCCAGGAGTAAAGAGCAGTACGCGCGCCGCCAACGTGCAGATAGCCTGTTGGGCTTGGCGCGAAGCGAGTTTTGATTTTCATGAAATGGCCTTACGTTTAGAAAGATGCCGACAACCGGCAAATCCTGGAAAAATTAAGTGGGCGATATTCTATCACTCCCGCCTGATTCCTCAATGTAGTTCGGGTTTCTACCTTACGCATTATTGTTTTCGTTGACAAATTGCGCAACACGGTCTGTTTTGCGATCATCTTGCTTAAATTTACGACGAACGAACAATTTCTTTAGAAAATGCGTTGACTCATTTTGAACTCTCCCTATAATGCGACTCCACACAGCGGGGGTGATTAGCTCAGCTGGGAGAGCACCTCCCTTACAAGGAGGGGGTCGGCGGTTCGATCCCGTCATCACCCACCACTTTCTCGCCAGCTAAATTTCTTGTAAAAATGTGAAGTACCGAAGTGGGTGATTAGCTCAGCTGGGAGAGCACCTCCCTTACAAGGAGGGGGTCGGCGGTT
>OGHA01001094.1_pt1 | contig 12471 bp, 9 predicted proteins | sample 1571361 | NCBI WGS metagenome assembly OGHA01 (sample SAMEA2581970, study PRJEB24529) | metagenome | biome: Human gut stool | place: China | collected 2011 | reverse complement strand
TAGATTATAAAAAGATGGCAGAGGAGAATGATTGCGGTCAGTTTTTACTTGTGTTAAAAGTGTCTAAAACAACAGGCTTTGCTTACCTTATGAATGGTGATAATTGCTACAATATATCTGATAATGAAAAGTATCAGGTGTGGAAACAGGAACATATAGGGCAGTTCATAGGGGAGTGAGAAATATGAGAATTAGATATATATTAAAGCTTATGCTTGATGACATTTTTCAAAAAAAGATAATGATTATACTGCTTTTTGCTATGAGTTCAATATCTATATATATGACTGATGTTATAGCAACAAGATATTTTTCTAATCAGTATAGAATTAATTCAATGAGTTCGATGTTTGCGGTAAATCCGGATAAAGTTAATTATGTAAAATATCTTAATCTAATGAGTCCTGAATATACTCCTCAGATAGGTGATGAGCTTATACAATATATTCGTAATTATAAAGGTGTTGTTGCTTGTGGAAGATTTAATAACAATAAAATGATACTTAATGGTGAACTTGTAAAGACACTTGTTATAGAAAAAGATATTGCTAATATGGGTAATCTGCTGTTGGATAGCGATAATCTGCAAAGTATAAAAAATGGTAGTGAGAATGTAGTATATGTGGGCTATAGTTATAGGAATGAGTATAAAACAGGAATTCAATTTAATTATTATGAGGAAAACGAGAAATCAAGTTGCGAGATTGCAGGTTATTTAAAAAAGGGAGCATCGTGGCCTTTAAAGGGAAAGTTATTTGGCGGTGTTAGTGATATAGACTCATACAATCTTGATAATACGATTGTTGTAATAACTCCAAATTATGAATATTTTGACAATATAGGAGGTATGCCGGATACACCATATTATATAGTTGATGATGAGACAGTGGCAGATAAACTTAAGATGGATATTGTTGAATGGGCGGCAGAGCGTAATCTTGGGGTAAGTGTGCTTAATGAGGCAGATGAAATAGCAAATGAAAAAGAGTTAAGAAATATAACAGCGGACAGCTCATTTAGTGCAGAAGTTTTGCTGTTTCTGCTTGCATTAATATCAATGTCTTCTGCGGCAATAGTTTCGTGTCTTTTGAATAGACAACATATGGGAATTATGGTTGCTTGTGGAGTTAGCAAGCGAAGTATTATGGTAATTAATTATATGGAAAATGTCTTTGTAGTGTTAATTCCAGAAATAATTATATGGCTTATATGTCAGAAAAATATATTTGGAAAAGTATTTATGAATAACATTTCAGAGCTGGATATGATTAAATATGGTGACTGGTTTAGTCATTGTATCGCTGTTCCAATAATGTATCTGGCAGAACTTGTAATTGTTACTGTTATAGCTGGTATTGTGCCTATGTTTATAATATCACGAATGAAAGTGGCAGAAGTTATCAAACCAGTAGATTAATTATAGAAAATACCAGGTGTGCAGATTGATGGTGAAAGCTGTTAAATCAGTAGGTTAGTGACAGAGGTTTTCCAAATATAAGATTAGCGGTGGAGAAGTTATTGAACAGCATATTCAGGGGGCATTTGAATGAGAAAAATATTTAATAAAATATTCAGATACAGGCTTGTTTCGATATATTTCATATTAAGTCAGCTTGTTATTTTAACAGCAATATTTGGAGTGCTTAATACGATTAATAAAGCTTATGCAAAAGAAAATGACAGGCTTAAGGCTCTGGCTAAGAATAGAATAGAGCTGAATATAGATACATTTGCAAAGAAAGATATATTATCATATGCGGCAGTAAATGTAGATGTAGGAAATGTGTTAGCACAAGGACGTATGTCGGTAGAAGTGGCACAAATTGGAAGTACGAACCGTTGTGAAGTGCTTTTGGCAGTTAATGAGTCAACCCCTTATCCTATGATTAGAGGACATATACCCGATAAAGAAACGGATAATGGCAGAAATTGTGTAGCATTAGGACGTGATAAATACAGATATGTATATAATAGGGATGGCAAGGATTATATAACACTTGGTCAGGAGGAATATGAGGTTGTAGGTGTTATAGGAAGTCAGGTATCTGATTATTGGGACTATAAGATTGTACTTAATATAGATTGTATGAGTGATAGTCTTAAGCAGTCATTTAGTTCACTGTCTAATATATCTTTGACAGTATATAGTAATAAGCAAGATATAATGGAAATTTATAATAAAGTATATTCAAATGTAGTCAATGTTGATAATACCTGTAATATAGTGTCATATAGCAAGAAAGATACGGGCGAAAGCACAGTGAGTGATACTCTTCAGAAAGAAAATATTAAAACTAATGTTATGGTATATGCTTTTTGCCTTATTAACAGCATAATTATATCAATATTCTGGACGGTACAGAGAAAGAAAGAGCTTGCAATAAAACGTGTATTTGGATTTAGCAATATAAGAATGATAGCGGATATTGCAGTTAATCTGTTACTGCTAATGATAATTACTGTAATAATGTATTTTGTAGGATATGTGTTATATAGCTTTATAAGGTATTCAACAATCCAGGGTATGGGATTGTGGAGTGTCAAATTAATATTATTAGCAGTTGGTTTATTTCTGATAACACTTGTTATTGCGATGATATATCCAGTTGTAGATATATATAGGGGGCAGGCATATGATAAGATTAGATAAAATAACAAAAATATATGATGCAAAGGTTGAAAATAAAAAAGTGTTAGATGAGGTATCATTAACTATAGATAATGGGGAGTTTGTAGCTATTATGGGACCATCAGGGAGTGGTAAAAGTACACTTCTTAACATAATAGGCTGTATGGATAGTGTTACAGACGGAAGTTATTATGTTGATGACATAGAAGTGTCACGATTGAATAAATCGGACATACATAGATTTAGAAAGAAGAATATAGGATTTGTATTTCAGCATTTTGCATTAATGGATTATTATACAGCTTATGAGAATATTGAGCTGCCTTTGCTGGCTAACAATATAAGACGAAAAGATAGAAAAAGAATAATTAATGAACAATTGAAAAAGTTGAATATTGTGGAAGAAAAAGATAAATTGCCAAAGAAAATGTCGGGAGGACAGCAACAGCGCGTGGCAATAGCACGCGCACTTGTAACTAATGCAGATATTATTCTTGCTGATGAACCGACTGGTGCATTAGACCAGAGCACCGGACAAGAAGTCATTAATATTTTAAGAGAAATTAATAATCAGGGGAAAACAGTTGTTCTTGTTACGCACGATATAAATATCGCCAGCAACACTAACAGAATTATTAATATATGTGACGGAAAGATTATAAGTGATGAAATGGTATAATTAACTAAAGAGTTGCCTTGCAACTCTTTTTTATTTGTACAAAATGTGGTATTCTATTATTTATTAAGATAATTTATCAAATAAAATATGAATTTTAGCCGTAGAACATATGTAGTATTTTAAAGAAAGCTAGTACATATATTTATTCAATAATGGAAGGGAAAATGTTATGCCAGTAACAGAATATTTAATAAGAAATGCCGAGTTATACCCCGATGAAGTTGCCTTGGTTGAACTAAATCCAGATGAGAAAGATACAAGGAGAACGACTTGGAAAGAATTTGATTTAATACAGCCAAGTGCCAATATGCCATATAGGCGTGAGATTACCTGGAGCGTATTTAATGAGAAAGCCAATAGGTTTGCCAATATGCTTATAAGTCGTGGAGTTAAGAAAGGGGATAAGGTTGCTATTCTTATGTATAACTGTCTGGAATGGCTGCCAATATATTTTGGTGTATTAAAGACAGGTGCAATAGCAGTGCCATTTAATTTCAGATATGACTCAGATGAGATATACTATTGTGCTGAGCTTGCACAGGTAGATGTAATTGTATTTGGTTTTGCGTTTATTGGAAGAATAGAGGTTAATGCTGAGAGATTATTAAGAGGAAGACTTCTTATATATGTAGGGGACAACTGTCCAAGCTTTGCTGAGAGCTATCACGAACTTGTGGCAGATTGTTCAAGTAAAGAGCCTGATGTTAAGATAACAGAAGATGATTATGGTGCGATATATTTTTCATCAGGAACAACAGGATTTCCCAAGGCGATACTTCATAAGCACCAGAGCCTTACACAGGCGGCTATTATGGAACAGAAGCACCATTCTACTGGCAGAGATGATACATTTTTATGTATACCACCACTTTATCATACAGGAGCAAAGTTCCACTGGATGGGAAGCCTTGTTGCAGGAAGTAAGGCGGTTCTTCTTAAAGGAACGAAGCCGGAACAGATATTGTCAGCAGTATCAAGTGAACACTGCACTATAGTATGGCTGTTAGTGCCTTGGGCGCAGGATATTCTTGATGCATTGGATTCAGGAAAGATTAAGTTATCAGATTACAATTTATCGCAGTGGCGTCTTATGCACATAGGTGCTCAGCCAGTGCCACCATCACTTATTAAGAGGTGGAAGGAATATTTTCCTAATCATCAATATGACACTAACTATGGTTTGTCAGAGTCAACAGGACCGGGCTGTGTTCATCTTGGTGTTGAGAACATACATAAAGTTGGAGCAATTGGAATTCCGGGTTATGGCTGGGAATGTAAGATTGTTGATGAAAATGATAACGAAGTCTGTCAAGGTGATGTAGGTGAGCTTTGTGTTAAAGGACCGGGAGTTATGACTTGTTACTATAGAAATGAGGCTGCTACAAAGGAAGTATTAAAGGACGGATGGCTGTATACAGGGGATATGGCTATGCAGGATGAAGATGGTTTCTATTTCCTTGTAGACCGAAAGAAAGATGTAATTGTGTCTGGTGGCGAGAATATTTACCCTGTGCAGATAGAAGATTTCTTAAGAAGATTTCACAAGATAAAGGATGCGGCGGTTATAGGACTTCCTGACAGGCGTCTGGGCGAGAAGACAGCAGCAATTATAGAGATTAAAGACGGAGTCAGTTGTACAGAGGAAGAAATCGAAAAGTTCTGTCTTGAGCTTCCACGTTATAAAAGACCTAAGAAGATAATATTTGCTGAGATACCACGAAATGCGACAGGAAAGATAGAGAAACCAAAGCTTCGTAAAATATATGGAGCAGATAAGCTTGTTGCGATGGAGAACAAAGCATAATTGTGATTATAGATTAATATGCAATACAGATATTATTATAGATAATGGAAGGAAAAGGTATGAAAGAGTTAATGTTAGGCAACAAAGCGGTTGCCAGAGGGTTATATGAAGCAGGTTGTAAGGTTATATCAAGTTATCCGGGAACTCCCAGCACTGAAATTACAGAGGAGGCAGCAGCTTATAAAGAGATATATTGTGAATGGGCACCTAATGAAAAGGTTGCATTAGAGGTGGCTCACGGAGCAACACTTGGTGGTGTAAGAGCGGCGTGTGCTATGAAGCACGTAGGTTTAAATGTTGCGGCAGACCCATTATTTACAATATCTTATCAGGGGCTTAATGCAGGCCTTGTAGTGTGTGTTGCAGATGACCCGGGTATGCATTCATCACAGAATGAGCAGGATTCAAGGCATTATGCAATTGCGGCTAAGCTTCCAATGCTTGAGCCATCAGACTCAGAGGAGTCGAGAGTATTTGCTAAGAAAGCATTTGAAATGTCCGAAAAATTCAATACACCAGTGCTTTTAAAAATGGTTACAAGAGTAGCCCACTCACAGAGTGTAGTTGATACAGAAGAAAGAGTTGAGCCGGATAGAGTTCCTTATGTAAAAGACCCAGCTAAAGTAATGATGACACTTAACTCAAGAAATGCCCATATAAGGGTAGAGGAGAGAACTAAGGCATTGATAGAATATGCTGAAAGCACAGAACTTAACAGAGTTGAGATGGGTGAGGATACAAGTGTGGGAATTATCACAGACTCTACTTCATACCAGTATGCAAGGGAAGTATTAGGTGATAAAGTTAGCATATTAAAGCTTGGAATGATTAATCCACTCCCAGAAAAACTTATAAAAGACTTTGCACAGAAGGTAGATAAGGTTATTGTTCTTGAAGAGTTAGATCCTATAATTGAAAATCACTGCAAACAGCTTGGAATTAAGGTGGCTGGTAAGGATACATTTCCTATATGCGGCGAGTTCTCCCAGAACCTTGTAAGAAAATGTCTTGGTATGAAAGAACCAGAGCATATTATTATAGAAGAAAATGTTCCAGCACGTCCTCCAGTTATGTGTGCAGGCTGTCCACATAGAGGAATATTCTACATTTTAAAGAAGAAAAAATGTATGGTATATGGTGATATCGGCTGTTATACATTGGGCGCAGTTGCACCGCTTAATGCAATGGATCTGAATGTCTGTATGGGAGCTTCCTGTTCAGGACTTCACGGCTTTAATAAAGCTATAGGTGAGGAAGCAGAGAGTAACAGCGTAGGTGTTATCGGAGATTCAACATTTATGCATTCAGGAATGACAGGTATAACAGATATTTCTTATAATATGAGTAATTCCACAGTCATTATCCTTGATAATTCTATTACAGGAATGACAGGACATCAGCAAAATCCAACTACAGGAAAGAACCTTCGTGGCGAACCGGCTGGAAAGGTTGATCTTGAAGCGTTGTGCAGGGCATTAGGCTTTAACAGGGTAAGAGTTGTAGATCCATATGACCTTAAAGCAGTTGAGGAAGCGGTTACTGAGGAGCTTGCAGCTAAAGAGCCATCCATTATTATAAGCCGCAGACCTTGCGTTATGATTAAGGGAACAGTACATAAACCACCAATCAGTGTAGATGAAAGCAAATGTGTCGGTTGTAAACAATGTATGAGCATAGGCTGTCCAGCAATTGCAGTTAAAGATAAGAAAGCACATATTGACCCTACACTCTGCATAGGCTGTAAAGTATGTTCACAGATGTGTAAGTTCGAGGCAATATAATGTTGTAAGGCGATGTATATTAGGTGTTAATGGAATAGAAAAAAGTATTAGATGTCCGATTTGTTCAAATTAGATTTGCTTGATGTGAAATTAGGCAGGGCATCTGATAATGTCGGAAATGAGGAATATGTATGAGTAATTCAGTTAAGAATATTATGATTGTTGGTGTTGGCGGACAGGGAACACTTCTGGCAAGTAAACTGCTTGGTTATGTTCTTATGCAGCAGGGATATGATGTTAAAGTGTCAGAGGTACACGGAATGAGCCAGCGAGGCGGAAGTGTTGTTACTTATGTAAGATTTGGAGATAAGGTATATTCTCCGGTTATTGATAAAGGTGAGGCTGATTATATTCTTTCATTTGAGAAGCTTGAAGCGTTAAGATGGCTTGAATATTTAAAGACTGGCGGACAGATAATAACTAACACTCAGGAAGTTGACCCAATGCCGGTAATTACAGGTGCTATGCAGTATCCAGATAATATTATCGAGAAGCTTGAAGCAGCCGGTGCTAAGGTAGATGCTAAAGATTTCTTATCAATAGCAGAAGAAGCAGGGTCGGCCAAAGCGGTTAATATTGTACTTATGGGAAGATTATCAGATTATTTCGAAGACATTCCATATGAGGTGTGGGATAAAGCAATAGATGAGATAGTCCCAGAAAAATACAGAGAGCTTAATCATAAGGCATTGAAGCTTGGCAGAGGCTGAGTAAATGTAAAATAATAAAGGTAAAATGGATATACATTTGTGATATTATGGTATCATATGTATATCCATTTTGTAATATTAGTGGCAGGAGTTATTATATAGAATTAAAGAGGCTTATATGTTTAATCTAGAAGAAGAATTAAAGAAGCTCCCAGATAAGCCGGGAGTGTATATTATGCACGATAAACACGACACAATTATATATGTCGGCAAGGCTAAGATATTAAAAAATCGTGTAAGACAATATTTTCAGAGTAATAAAAATCATTCGGCAAAAGTTGTCCAGATGGTTTCACATATTGCATATTTTGAGTATATCGTGACAGATTCTGAGCTTGAAGCACTGGTGCTTGAATGTAATCTTATAAAGGAACACAGACCGAAATATAACACGATGTTAAAGGACGACAAGAGTTATCCTTTTATTAAGGTTACTATTGGAGAGGAATTTCCAAGAGTGTTATTCTCAAGAACAATGAAGCACGGAACTGGCAAATTCTTTGGACCATATACATCAGCAGGAGCTGTCAAGGAGACAATTGAACTGCTCTGTAAGCTTTATAAGGTAAGAACGTGCAGCAGAAGGCTTCCTAAAGATATAGGAAAGGACAGACCCTGCCTTAATTACCATATCGGACAGTGCAATGCACCTTGTCAGGGTTATGTGAACAAAGATGAATATAAAAAAAATATAGATAAAGTAATAAGCTTCCTTAATGGTAATTATTCTGAGATTATTAATGAGCTGACGGATAAAATGCAGGATTGTTCCGAGCGTATGGAATATGAGGAAGCCGCCAGATACAGGGATTTGTTAATCAGTGTTAAGCAGATTGCACAGAAGCAGAAGATAACAGCAGATGATGCAACAGACAGAGATGTAATTGCGTGTGCTATGGACGCAGAAGATGCAGTTGTACAGGTATTCTTTATAAGACAGGGCAAGCTTCTTGGACGTGAGCATTTCCATATGAAGGTTGCAACGAATGACAGCAGAAGCGGCATTTTGTCAGAATTTATGAAGCAGTATTATGGTGGAACACCATATATTCCCAATGTGATAATGACACAGGAGGAGATTGAGGATGCTGGTACAATCGCCGACTGGCTTTCAAGCAGGAAGAAGCGGAAAGTTACAATTATCACGCCAAAGAAGGGCGATAAGGAGAAAATGGTTGAACTTGCCCATAAGAATGCACTTATGGTATTAACTAAAGATGCAGAGAAGATTAAGCTTGAGGAGAAAAGGACAACAGGTGCTATGAAGCAGATAGCAGACTGGCTTGGGCTTGCTTCGATAAGGCGTGCAGAGGCTTATGATATATCTAATACAAGTGGTGTTGAGTCAGTTGGTTCAATGGTTGTATTTGAGGACGGAAGACCTAAGAAGAATGATTATAGAAAGTTCAGGATTAAGACGGTCAAAGGGCCTGATGATTATAAGAGTATGAGAGAAGTACTTACAAGACGTTTTACAAGAGGAATGAGAGAGCGTGCAGGTGAGGAAGAGACAAGGGGTTTTGCTGTGTACCCGGACCTTATAATGATGGATGGTGGACGAGGACAGGTGAACATTGCACTGGAGGTTCTTGATGAACTTCATATTAATATTCCTGTATGCGGTATGGTTAAGGACGATAACCATAACACAAGGGGACTTTACTATAATAATGTAGAAATTCCAATAGACAGGCATAGTGAAGGTTTTAAGCTTATAACAAGGGTTCAGGATGAGGCACATAGATTTGCGATAGAATACCACAGGTCATTAAGAAGCAAGAAGCAGGTAAGCTCAGTTCTTGATGAGATTGAAGGAATCGGACCAGCAAGAAGAAAAGCGTTGATGAAACATTTTCTTGATATTGACAAAATCCGTAATGCCAATGTAAGTGAGCTTATGGAGGTAGATGGAATTACAGAAAATGTAGCACAGAACATATACAAATATTTTCATTGATGTGTTATTTTAATGTCTTTTAATATTAATTGCACTGTGTTAAACTATTAATAATAGATAGTCAGAAGATATATAGTCTTAAGCAAGGCAATGAAATATAAAATGTGGCATAATTGCGCAGGATTGGAGTAGATATGAACGGAAAAGAAAGAGTTAATTTATTCAAGGTAATCGAGAAGATGAATCTTGTTAATCTTACACCTGATATTGATGTTAAGGGAATATGGATTCACGTTCCAGAATTTAACAGGCCAGCGTTACAGCTCACCGGATTTTATGACCAGTTCGATAATGACAGAATACAGATTATAGGTAATGTGGAATATGCTTATCTTAAGAGTCTTTCAGAAACCGAGCGTTATGAAAGATATATGCAGCTGTTATCAAGTAATATTCCCTGCCTTATCTTCTGTAGGAATTTAGAGCCGGAGGCAGAGATTATAGAGCTTGCAAAGAAGTATCAGATTCCAATATTAAAGTCTGCTGAGTCAACATCTTCATTTTCAGCAGAAGTTATAAGATGGCTTAAAGTTCAGCTTGCACCTTGCATAGTAATACATGGTGTATTAGTTGATGTATATGGCGAAGGTGTGCTTATTACAGGTGAGAGTGGTATAGGTAAGAGTGAAGCAGCACTTGAGCTTATAAAGAGAGGCCACCGTCTTGTAACAGATGATGCTGTCGAGATTAGAAAAGTAAGTGATGAAACATTAGTTGGTTCAGCACCCGGAGTTACTAAGTATTTCATAGAGTTAAGAGGTATTGGTATTATTGATGTAAAGACACTTTTTGGTGTAGAGAGTGTTAAGGAAACTCAGGAGATTGATATGGTCATCAAGCTTGAGGACTGGAATAAGGACAAGGAGTATGACAGACTTGGACTTGAAGAAGAATACACAGAATATCTTGGCAATAAAGTAGTGTGTCATTCGCTTCCAATAAGACCAGGACGTAATCTTGCAGTAATAGTTGAGGCTGCGGCTGTAAACCACAGACAGAAGAAGATGGGTTACAATGCGGCTAAGGAGTTATATAGAAGAGTACAAGAGAACCTTATGAGAGGTGATGAAGAAGATGAGTTTATTTAAGGATATAGTTCTTGGTATTGATATAGGTGGAACAACCTGCAAATGCGGCGTGTTCACAACAGATGGCACACTTGTATACAAGGATGAGATACCGACAAGAAAAGATGAGGGTGGAAGTCTTATTTTAGCAGACATTAAAGAACATATTCCAGAGCTTATGAAGGCAGCAGGACGAAGCTGTGATGAGATTAAAGGTGTTGGAATAGGCGTTCCAGGTGCAGTAAGAGAAGATGGAACAGTCAACAAATGTGTTAATCTTGGCTGGGGTGTATTTAATGTTGCACAGACTTTTAAAGATATGACAGGCTATGAAGTTAAAGTTGGCAATGATGCCAATATGGCGGCACTTGGTGAATACTGGATGGGAAGTGCAAAAGCATATTCAAGCGTTGTATTAGTTACAATAGGAACAGGTGTTGGCGGCGGAGTTATAATAGATGGTAAGCCAATATGCGGATACAATGGTGCTGCGGCAGAGATAGGACATCTGCCTATAGTAGAGGAGGAGACAGAATACTGTAACTGCGGTAATAAGGGCTGTCTTGAGCAGGTTGCATCAGCAACAGGCATAGTAAGGACAGCGACAAGAATGTTAAATGCAACCGATGAGCCATCAGTACTCAGGACACTTCCTTATATATCTGCTAAGGCAGTATTTGATGAAGCTAAAGCAGGAGATTCGTGTGCCATAAAGGTTGTTGATTATGTATGCAGATATTTAGGAAAAGGCATTGCCTGTGCTTCTGCTATGACTGATACAGAGGTTATATGTATTGGCGGCGGAGTATCAGCGGCAGGTGATTATCTTATAGAAAGAGTTGCTAAGTATTATAAAGAATACGCATTTCATGCATGCAAGAATACTAAGATAGTCAGGGCTGAACTTGGTAATGATGCAGGTATGTATGGAGCTGCCAAGCTGGCATTAGGTTAATATAAAAGATTGGAGAGTAAGAAGCTTATGGATAACAATGAGCTGTTAGATAATCTTAAATTAATTGTGGGTGACACACAGGCAAGAACTGGTGAACCTATGAATATTCATACTACATTTAGAATTGGAGGCTGTGCAGACTATTATGTACAGCCATCTTCTATTGAGGAGTTACAATCATTAATTCAATTTTTGAATAAATCGGACATAAAATACTGCGTTATAGGTAACGGAAGCAACCTTTTAGTATCAGATAAAGGAATAAGAGGAGTTGTAATACAGCTTTCAGATACATTTGACGAGGTAGAATATATTGATGATGTTACTGTAAAGGTTATGTCAGGAATGATGTTGTCAAGACTTGGTAACAAGCTGGCAGATAAGGGACTTGCAGGCTTTGAATTTGCCACGGGAATACCGGGAAGCGTAGGCGGAGCAGTTAGAATGAATGCAGGTGCATATGGTGGAGAGATTAAAGACATAATAGTTAGTGCCGATGTACTCGACCGAAGCGGCAGGCTTATAAGCCTTAGCAGGGACGAACTTGAGTTAGGTTATAGAACAAGCTGCATAGCAGCTAATGATTATATAGTTGTAAGTGCTGTGTTCAGATTACAGAAAGGCGATACTGACACAATCAAGGCACTTATAAAGGAACTTGCTGTTAAGAGAAGAACTAAGCAGCCTTTGGAATATCCTAGTGCAGGAAGTACATTTAAACGTCCACAAGGCTTCTTTGCAGCTAAGCTTATAGAAGATGCAGGACTTAAAGGAGTGTCAGTTGGCGGAGCAATGGTTTCAGAGAAACATTCTGGTTTTGTTGTTAATACAGGTAATGCAACAGCAAAGGATGTGTGTATGCTTACTGATATGGTTAAGGATAAAGTTA
>OGHA01001093.1_pt1 | contig 12474 bp, 8 predicted proteins | sample 1571361 | NCBI WGS metagenome assembly OGHA01 (sample SAMEA2581970, study PRJEB24529) | metagenome | biome: Human gut stool | place: China | collected 2011 | reverse complement strand
AAGCAATAAAAAAATGCGTTGGTACATAATCATAATGTTATCAACGCATTTTTTTATATTCCACCATTTACGTATCTTTGCACACCAAAAAGATAAAATAATAAGAATTCAGCATGAAGAATATACGCAACTTTTGCATTATTGCTCATATCGACCACGGTAAGTCAACCCTGGCCGACCGCTTGTTGGAGTTTACCAACACCATTCAGGTGACCACGGGGCAGATGCTTGATGATATGGACTTGGAGAAGGAAAGAGGGATCACGATCAAAAGCCATGCTATCCAAATGGAGTATAACTATAAGGGGGAGAAGTATGTACTCAACCTGATTGATACTCCGGGGCACGTGGACTTTTCGTATGAGGTGTCCCGTTCCATTGCCGCTTGCGAAGGTGCATTGCTGATTGTCGATGCATCGCAGGGAGTACAGGCACAGACGATCTCCAACCTGTATATGGCTATTGAACACGACCTTGAGATTATTCCCGTTATCAACAAATGCGATATGGCCAGTGCCATGCCGGAGGAAGTGGAGGATGAGATTGTGGAACTGCTGGGTTGCAAGCGGGAAGAAATTATCCGCGCATCCGGTAAGACGGGTATGGGAGTGGAAGAAATCCTGGCAGCCGTTATCGAACGTATCCCGCATCCCGAAGGGGATGAGGAAGCACCGTTACAGGCTTTGATTTTCGACTCTGTATTCAACTCTTTCCGTGGAATTATCGCTTATTTCAAGATTGAGAACGGAGTGATCCGTAAAGGTGACAAAGTGAAGTTTTTCAATACCGGTAAGGAGTATGACGCCGACGAGGTGGGGGTGCTGAAAATGGAACTGGTTCCCCGGAATGAACTTCGCACGGGAGATGTAGGCTATATCATTTCCGGTATCAAGACTTCGAAAGAGGTAAAGGTGGGAGATACCATTACCCATGTGGCTCGTCCGTGTGACAAGGCGATTGCGGGTTTTGAGGAAGTAAAGCCTATGGTATTCGCCGGGGTCTACCCGATTGAGGCGGAAGATTTTGAAGACTTGCGTGCTTCTCTGGAGAAATTGCAGTTGAACGACGCTTCCTTGACTTTCCAGCCCGAATCATCGTTGGCGTTGGGCTTCGGTTTCCGTTGCGGTTTTCTCGGGTTGCTTCACATGGAGATTGTGCAGGAACGTCTTGACCGTGAGTTTGATATGAATGTGATTACTACGGTGCCTAACGTATCTTACAATATATATGACAAGCAAGGCAATATGAAGGAGGTGCATAACCCCGGTGGTATGCCTGATCCGACGTTGATAGATCACATTGAAGAACCGTATATCAAAGCGTCTATTATTACAACGACCGATTATATAGGTCCGATCATGACGCTCTGTCTGGGCAAGCGCGGGGAACTGCTTAAACAGGAATATATTTCCGGCAACCGGGTGGAGATATATTACAATATGCCTTTGGGGGAAATTGTGATTGACTTCTATGACCGCCTGAAAAGTATTTCGAAAGGATATGCGTCGTTCGATTATCATCCGAACGGTTTCCGTCCCTCGAAACTGGTCAAGCTGGATATCATGCTAAATGGTGAGCCTGTGGATGCGCTTTCTACACTGATCCACTTTGACAATGCGTATGATATGGGACGCCGGATGTGTGAGAAGTTGAAGGAACTGATTCCCCGCCAGCAGTTTGAGATTGCTATTCAAGCCGCTATCGGGGCGAAAATTATTGCCCGCGAAACGATTAAGGCGGTTCGCAAGGATGTGACTGCCAAATGTTATGGCGGTGACGTGAGCCGTAAGCGCAAGCTGCTTGAAAAGCAGAAAAAAGGTAAAAAACGAATGAAACAAATTGGCAACGTGGAAGTGCCGCAGAAAGCCTTCCTCGCAGTATTAAAACTGGATTAAAAAAAAGAACCGCAAGCAGTTTTTTCAGAGAGGTTTTCTGAACAAATTGCCTTGCGGTTAGTTTTTTAATACACCAGGTGATTGCCTTCTGTCTGCAGAGCTTTCCTTGGCAATCACTTTTGGAGAAAAAACAACTAGAAATATGAGAAAAGTTCTGTCTTTTTCGGGCTTCCTGATGTTGGGGCTCGTCGTATCGCAATTCCTGCCGGTGATAGCAGGTGAGGGGTATGGAACCGTGAAGTCCATATCGAATATACTACTCTATGTATGTCTTAGTTTTATAATGATTAATGTGGGCCGGGAATTTGTGCTCGACAAGTCCCGCTGGAAAAGTTATGCCGAGGATTATTTTATAGCAATGGCTACTGCTGCTTTGCCTTGGTTTATGATTGCTATCTACTATGTGTTTATCTTGCTTCCGCCTGACTATTGGAATAGTTGGGAGGCATGGAAAGAGAACCTGCTGTTGAGCCGTTTTGCCGCTCCGACATCAGCGGGAATCTTGTTTACCATGCTCGCCGCTATCGGGCTGAAGTCCAGTTGGATTTATAAGAAGATTCAGGTATTGGCTATTTTCGATGATTTGGATACGATCATCCTGATGATTCCTCTCCAGATCATGATGATCGGATTGCGCTGGCAGTTGATTATTGTCGTGGTGATTGTGTTTATGCTGTTGGCCGCCGGTTGGCAACAGTTGAATAAATACGACTGGCGTCAGGACTGGAAAGCGATCCTGTTCTATTCGGTTATCATATTTCTGGCTACGCAGATACTCTATCTTGGTAGCAAGGAGCTGTACGGAGAGGCGGGAAGTATCCATATTGAGGTGCTGCTTCCGGCATTTGTATTGGGTATGATTATGAAGCATAAGGAACATGACACGCCTGTGGAACGGAGAGTTTCTACCGGAATCTCTTTCTTCTTTATGTTCCTGGTAGGAATGAGTATGCCTAATTTTGCGGAAACGCACTCGGGGGCATATTCGGTGACAGGTTCCCAGGAAATGATGTCGTGGGGGATGATTCTGTTTCATGTGGTAATTGTTTCTTTGTTGTCGAACGTGGGAAAGTTATGTCCTATGTTTTTCTATCGTGACCGGAAGCTGAGTGAACGACTGGCACTTTCTATCGGTATGTTTACCCGTGGTGAAGTGGGGGCCGGAATTATTTTTATCGCATTGGGATATAATTTGGGAGGTCCGGCATTGGTAATTTCTGTACTTACTTTAGTACTGAACTTGATTTTGACCGGAATATTTGTTCTTTGGGTGAAAAACCTGGCTTTAAGGAGCTATACTGATTAAATAAACTCTCTATACCCTATTATTTCCGGTAGTTATTATATGGAAATAATAGGGTATGGAACTGATCTACTAATAAGAATAGTTAAATAACTGTTTTCTTTAGTTGAATAACTGCGCATTTTAGTTGTTTGTTCGATATTAAATACTATATTTGTGGCGTTATACTTGGTGAGTTAAACCGAAAATATAGAAATGTATGAAACGATTGACAGCAAAAGAAGAAGAAATAATGCGTATTTTCTGGGAAAACGGCCCGATGTTTGTTCGCGGACTATTAGCTTATTATGAAGATCCCAAACCGCATTATAATACCGTTTCCACTCTTGTGCGCGGGTTGGAGGAGAAAGGATTCGTAGGTTATACGCCTTATGGAAATACTTATCAATATTATGCACTTGTTTCGGAGAAGGAGTATAAAAGTTCTGCTCTTAAAGAAGTGATTTCTCAATACTATAATAATTCGTATGTCAATGTTGTGTCTTCTTTTATTGAAGAAGAAGGATTGTCTGTTGATGAGCTTAAAGCACTCATTGACCAGATTCAACGAGGGAAAAACGAAAAATAGTTTTTGCAATAATAGTTGGGAAACGCACTATTGATAAAAAGATGTCATTACTATGGGAGACTTATTGTTTTATCTGTTGAAATCCGGATGTTACCTGATAATATTCTATCTACTCTTTAAATTATTAATGAGCGGAACTACTTTTTTTCGCTTCAACCGGGTGACTATATTGGCGGGGATCATAGGATGTATGTTTCTCCCTTTGATAGAATTTACCACTCAAGAGGAGACATTTTTAACTGTTCCTTTACAAACGATTCAGGGGATTTTTGTTGAGCAGGCGGACGGCATATTTTGGGACACAATGTTTTGGGTTCGGCCGCAAGTGGACGAAACCGGAAATATGCAGGCTATAAATTGGTGTCCTATTGCTTTGGGATATGTTTATCTGGCAGGCGGGCTGTTTGTTTTGTGCAGGATTTTGCTTTCCTTTTATCGGATGTTCCAGCTTATACGGAACGGAAAGAGGCGCTCCTATGGGAAGTATAAACTGATTGTAGTATCGGAACCTATTTCATCTTTTTGCTGGGGAAAATATATTGTTGTTTCCGTATCCGACTACTCACAACAGTCGACAGACGGGATCTTACTCCATGAGACGATGCATTTACGTTATCGGCATACACTCGATTTATTATGTATGCAGTGTTTGTTAATTCTTTATTGGTTCAACCCGGCCATTTGGCTGCTGAAACGGGAATTGCAGGAAGTACATGAGTTTGAAGCGGATAATGGGGTGCTTAATACAGGCATTGATGCAACGAGATATCAACTTTTATTGGTGAAAAAAGCTGTTGGTACAAGGCTCTACTCTATGGCCAACGGTTTTAATCACTCTAAACTTAAAAAACGTATTACTATGATGTTAAAAGAAAGAACCAATCGGTGGGCACGGTTGAAACTATTGTTTGTGGTGCCTGTAATGGGTGGAGCGCTTTATGCGTTTGCACAGCCGGAAGTGAAAGAAGACTTAGGACTAAATACGGTCCGGGAAGTATTGCAATCAAAAACCGGAGAAGATCAGGATATCTTCAAGTTTGTTGATGATGAAATGGAGGCATATTATAATCGTTCTCCTAAGAATGCGGAGCTGAAATATAAGATTCGGGAGCGACAGGCGCATATCGTAAAAGTAGATGCTAATGGACAATTGACTTTGAACAATAAAACGATTGCTAAGGAAGACCTGAAAGAGGTACTTAAAAAAACAATGGTGGAACATAAGCGCCTGGCAAAAGAAAAGTATAACAGTGCAGAGGATCAAGTGGGAGGGGTCTTGTTTTCTCCTGATACTCCTAAAGAACAGGTAAAAGATTTGTTGTCTGTTATGCGGGATGCTTTTGTTGAAATTCGGGCTGATATTGCCCAAACATCGGGAAATAACAGTAAGGAATACCTTGATAAAGAATTTCCTATTTTGATTGGTTATGGCGATATTTCTATCAAGGATAGAAAGAAAAATCCATATAATAATTCTACTACAATGAAGATTACCGGCATTCATCTTAAATTACTCTCTGCCGCAGGCAAAGTAGAGAAAGAAATAACGAATTTTACTCTGGCTGAATTGGAGAGAGATTTGAAAGATTTCTGTACATTACAGGGAGATAAGAAGAATGAGATTACTGTCAGTATGAAGGTGGATAAGGGATGTGAAATGGGGATAGTGACCGATGTGAAGACAGTTCTCCGGAATAATTATTTGTTAAAGTTGAACTATCAATAAAATACTTATTTCTCCACTGATAATAGTTGGAGACTGCATAGTTAGAGATCGCAAAGTTAGAGACTGCATAGTTAGAGACTACTGGAGTAATAACAGAATGACAAGTCGGTAGTATTTAAAACTCTCCTCCTTCAGGAAGGAGGAGTACCCGTAGGGGGAGGTGGTAGGTGAATGCATGAATTGTTTATTATCAGCATTGTGCATCTACCTACCACCCCGACTTATTAGACACGCCCTCTAGCATTCAAGAAAGATATTCCTAACAAATTCGTTTTAGCGCTATTCTTTTCGGATTAGTCAAATAGTTCCCCGTCTTCTTCGATTGGAAGTATTTTCCGGCTTTCTTCATGTGGTAATTGTTCTACTTGACGTAGCTTCCGTTCGATAGCACGGGTTCGTTTGCCCATAACTTCTTCAAGCTGGTCACCGGCATTTTGCAGGTTCTTTTGTACTTTCTCAAGCAGTCCGCCGAATTTGCTGAATTCGGTTTTTACAGCTCCCAATACAGTCCAGACTTCTCCGGTACGTTTCTGAATGGCTAAGGTACGGAAACCCATTTGAAGGCTGTTCAGAATGGCTCCTAAAGTAGTCGGGCCTGTTACGACGATTTTGTATTCCTTCTGAAGTGTTTCGACAAGGCTTGTCCGCCGGATAACTTCTGCATAGATACTTTCGAACGGTAAAAACATGATTGCGAAATCTGTGGTAAAAGGAGGGTCGACATATTTGTCGTGAATATCCTTTGCCATTTTCTTAATGGTGTTTTCCAGTTGTTTGCCGGACGATTCGATCAAAGCGGTATCTCCCGCTTCGAAAGCATCGTAATACTGTTCGTATATGTCTTTGGGGAATTTGGCATCAATCGGGAGATAGACCGTGCTGTTCACATCGTCTTTTCCCGGCAGTTTGATAGCAAATTCTACAAACTCCGTTCCGCTTTTCTTAGTTTTGACATTGGCGTCGTATTGTTCCGGACTCATCATTTGCTCCAGTAATGCACCTAACTGTACCTCACCGAATGTTCCCCGCATTTTTACGTTGCTCAGTACCTTCTTCAGTCCGCCGACATCCTGGGCCAGAGATTTCATTTCTCCCAGACCTTTCTGCACATTTTCCAGTTGCGAACGGACAATCTCAAATGACTGCCCAATTCGTTCGTTCAACGTTTTTTGCAACTTTTCTTCAACCATTAGACGCATATCATCCAAGCGTTTCTCGGTCGATTTAATCAGTGTTTCCTGTTGGCGGGCCATTGTGTCGAATTTCTGCCGTTGTAATTCTCCTGTGGTCATCATATTCTTGTGGAGGACATCCTGGAGTTGCTGCATATTCTGATTTAATACTTGCGTCATTTCCATGCGCAACTCCCGGATACTTCGGTTCAGTTCTTCCCGGTTTTCTTGCATTTGTTGCCGTAAGGCTGCTTGCAGTTGTTCCGCTTGATTTTGGTTGTTGCCTTTCGTTAGTGATAGTACAAGTAATACTATCACTAATACGGCGATAACAATAAGTAAAATCAATTCCATTTAATAAGTCAGGATTTCATTTCCGGTTTCAGTAATCAGAATCATATTCTCCCATTGGGCAGAGGGCAATCCGTCATCAGTGCAGACAGTCCAGCCGTCAGCTTCGTCGACAAACACTTCATAGGTTCCCATGTTAATCATCGGCTCAATGGTGAAAGTCATTCCCGGTACGATCATCATGCCTGTTCCCCGGCGTCCGAAATGCTCTACATCCGGTTCTTCATGGAATTTCATGCCTACACCGTGTCCGCAGAGGTCGCGCACGACGCTGAATCCGTTTTTCTCGGCATGTTCCTGAATAGCGGCACCCACATCGCCCAGTTGTTTCCAAGGTTGTGCGGCGGCAATACCAATTTCCATACACTCTTTCGTCACTTGGACCAGTTTGCGCATTTCGGGACTTACGTCGCCGATCATAAACATGCGGGAGGCGTCAGAGAAGTATCCATTGTAAATGGTAGAGACATCCACATTGATAATATCTCCGTTTTTCAGGATTTCATTCTTGTTGGGTATCCCATGGCATACTACGTCGTTAATGCTTGTACAGACACTCTTGGGGAATCCTTCGTAATTGAGGGGAGCAGGAACGGCTCCGTGACCGGTTGTGAAATCATACACTAGTCTGTCAATTTCCTCGGTAGACATTCCCTCACGGATATTCTCCGCGATATGATCCAATAATGCAGTGTTGATTTTGGCACTTTCACGTATTCCTTCCAGTTGTTCGGGGGTACGGAGCACTTTACGAGGCGGAAGTTTGTATCCTTGTTTTCTATATTTCTGTATTTTGTCTTCTACTGCTGCCGGATAATTGGAGGGGGTAAACCGGAATCCCTTGATAAAGTTTTTCATTATTATATGATGTTATTTAATCGTTCTACAAAGGTAGAGAATAAAATGGAAGTTGTGTCTCCTTGGCTTCTAAAACTTTTCTTGTAGATTATTCATCATTATGAAATAGCTTTGAATACGGGTTCTATCTTTTGGATTTCAGACTCAAATCCGAACCAGTAGCCATGTCCGTCTTCATCAACGGGGAGAAAACACAGACGTAGTTTTTCCCGATAGGAACCATAGATGACTTCCCAACTCTCCGGGGGAACTTGCCGTTTGGTTCTGACTTTTTCGGCGGGAACTTTTTTTAATGACATACCTGCTTCGATCCATGCGATACTGACTTGAGTCAAGTAATCGGGATAATGATTTTTACAGAAATTATATAGGATCAATCCTCTTCTTTCCAGACTTAACGGGGTGCCGATGATATCTGCCTGAACTAAATGATCGAGCAACTCATGTAAGAAACGAGGATTTTCCAGAATAAGCATCCGGGTGATGTTTTGCCAGGTAGGAGTATTATAGAAGCCGTCTAACAGGCGGGATAGATAATGCGCTGTCTGTAACTCGTCTACTGAAATCTCACGTGTTTGGAGGACTTCATAAGGGGGAAGGGGCGAGTATTGAATGCCTAGTTCTTCTGCTCTTCTCCGCATCTCGGTACCGGGAAGTAACTTTAGGGATTCCAGTTGAATCTCTCCTGCACCATATTCTGCCAAGGTACGGACGTCTTCGAATATCTCGGATAAGTGATAGAGTGGGAGACCTGCTATGAGGTCAGCATGCGTTTCCATATTCTTTAGTGAACAGAGATATTTTAATCCTTCCAATGCGTCGGATAACTTTCCGATACGGCGGCTTTGTTGCAGAACCGACTCTTTTAAACTTTGAATGCCGGCCTCCAAATGTAATAACCCCTTGGGTAAGACCGATAATTCCTGTTTTAATTCTTCGGAAAGGAGAGCCGGATGAATCTCCAGATGAAAACAGATGTCCGGATATTGCCGGAATAAGTCCAGTAATTCTTTAGCCCGTTTGTTGTTGTAATTAAAAGTACGGTCGAGTACGCGCACGTTCTTAATGCCATGCTGGTGAATGTCATTCAGACGTTCACGGATAGCTTCCAAAGGAATGGTACGCACCGGCTTTTCACCACCGCTGACGCAAAAGGCACACGTGTTGAAACAACCTCGGGTAGTTTCCAACTGTACAAACGGTTTACTCCAGTTAAAAAAACAACTTTTCTCGGGGGAAACAAGTTGAGAGAAGTTCATGACGCGGGCAATTCCATTGTCCTGATAGCGACCGTTTTCATCCAAGTAACAAAGTCCCGTTATTGATTTCCATGTTTCTTTACTGTGATTCCATACTTTCAGCCATTGGGGGAATACTTCTTCACCCTCTCCACGGAACACTCCGCTGACAAATTTGTTCTTATATAAAAAGGCTTCATTATTTCCCAAAAACTCCGGACCGCCGAGTACGATGCAGCAATGCGGAAGTAATGCTTTAGCACGGGATATGATGTGTAGCAACTGTTCGTGATTGAATAACCAGTTGGTGGCGGCAATGATGTCCGGCCGGTGTTTGTGAATCCGGCTGACAACCATTCCGGTATTTTCATTTATGGTTGCTGATACTATACACCATTCAATAGTAGTGTCGTCTGCTATCTGGGCGTGTAATGCAGGGAGCGCCAACGATGAGTGTGCATAGGAGCTATTTAAATCAAGCCAAAGAAGTTTCATGTAGAATTTTTAATATTATCGGGAACAAAGGTACAAAAAACTTATGGCTTGGAGCATATAGTAAAATAAAAACGCTAAATTTGTATTTATAAACGCAATAAACTAGAAGATTATGAAACTGATTAAAAAATACGCAGGTTTTCTGCTGATGCTGACGTTGCTTGTCGGCTTTACTTCATGTGAGGATGATGAAGATATTTATGATGACCTCATGGGGAGAACATGGGTTGGAGATTTGGGATTTGGTACTAACAGAGATCCGATAGAAAGCGGTATTCGCTTGGATAATAACGGCTTGGGAATTGATTATCAGGTCTATGATTATGACGGCGCTTCTGCCGGTGACTTGCCTTTTCGTTGGCGGGTAGATTATGGAACTTTATACCTTGATTATGGTTATGATTTTGCTCTGCGTGAGGTGAGAGGTGTTCGTGTGAGCGGACGTTATATGCGAGGTGATCTATATCTTGATGGCGAGTTTTTCGGATATATTGAGTTGAGAATGCAATAAGAAAATAATATAATAGATATAGAAAGGAGCCATACTTGTGTATAAATGGTATAGCTCCTTTCTTTTAACTTGTATTTATTCTATTTTTTCAGAAACAACTTCTTGAATTCTCCCGGATAAGGTGTTTCAAACTCCATTAGATCTCCCGTTACAGGATGATAGAAACACAGTTTGAAAGCATGAAGGGCCAATCGACCGATCGGGTTAGAGTAATTTTCTCCTCCATATCTTCCGTCTCCGGCAATCGGATGTCCTAAATCCTGCATGTGTACACGAATCTGGTTTTTACGTCCGGTCTCTAAATCAAGTTCCACTAAAGAATATCCGTTGGCACGTTTGATTGTTCTATAATGAGTGATAGACTTTGAACCGCCGTCGTCATATCCACTGGAACTTACGTATAAAGTCTTGTCCGTCAGCCAGGAAACAACAGTATCATAATCTTTTTCCATACTTCCTTCTACTACGGCTACATACCGACGGTCGGTCACTATATCATGCCAGTTGTCGCGCAGAGTACGTTGTGTCTTTTCGTCCTTGGCAAACATCATCAATCCGGAAGTGTCTCTGTCCAGACGATGTACAATGTACACTCGGTGTTGACGTCCGGAACGTTGCACATATTCATTAAGTATGGTATAGGCTGTGCGCTCTTTTTGACGTTCCGTATTGACGGACAGAAGTCCTTGCATCTTTTCGACCACAATGATATATGCGTCTTCGTACACAATTTTCAGCAATCGGTTATTAAATTCTTTCCTTCCTTTATCTTTGCTGATTTGAACTTTCATTCCCGGTTTCAACGGAAAGTTGAATTGCGTGGTTATTACATTATCTACCAATACCACTCGTTTGCTGAGCAATGACTTTAGTTTTGTACGGCTTGCGTCCGGCATTTTGGCAGTCAGGAACTCCATTAGTTCCATTGGCTCTTTGACTGCATAATTGGTATATTGTGCACGTGCTTTTTCAGCAGGAGTTCTTCTCGGTCTTTTTTCCATTTCTTTTTTCTTTTAAGAACGATTCAATTAAAGATTATCGGAGTTCCAGCAATACCACATTTTCCACGTGGTGAGTATGAGGGAACATATCTACCGGCTGCACGGCCTTCACCTTATATTTTTCGTCCAGTAATTGCAGGTCACGTGCCTGAGTGGCGGGATTACAGCTTACGTAAACAATTCGTTTGGGTTCGGCAAATAAGATTACATCCACCACATCCTGATGCATACCTGCACGAGGAGGGTCGGTGATGATAACATCCGGACGTCCATGCTCGTTGATAAATTCCTGAGTCAGAATATCCTTCATGTCACCTGCATAAAACAGGGTATTCTTAATATCGTTGATTTCTGCGTTCACCTTTGCGTCTTCAATGGCTTCCGGCACATACTCGATACCAATCACCTGACGAGCCCGGCGTGATACGAAGTTGGCGATAGTTCCGGTTCCGGTGTAAAGGTCATATACAAGTTCATTTCCGGTCAGTCCGGCAAACTCGCGGGCTACCTTATATAAATTATATGCCTGTTCTGAATTTGTTTGATAGAATGATTTCGGTCCCACTTTGAAACGCAATCCTTCCATTTCTTCAAAGATATGATCGTTTCCTTTGAACACATACACATCCAGATCATTGATCGTATCGTTGCACTTATTATTAATAATGTATAGGAGAGAAGTTATTTCCGGGAAAGAATCTGCCACGAATTGAAGCAACTGCTTGAACAGTTCCATTTCATGATCTTCCGTAATCTTGCAGATCACGATTACCATTAGTTCACCTGTGGAGGAAGTGCGGACAATCATATTCCGTAACATACCTTCTTGCGTGCGCAGGTTGATAAATGAGTAGTCATGCTCATAAGCATAATCGCGTATTGCATTACGAATCCGGTTGGATATATCATCCTGCAACCAGCACTTTTCGATTGCCAATACCTTGTCGAATGCTCCCGGAATATGGAAACCTACTGCATTCATCTGGTCATACTTCACATCCTGACGGACTTCTTCGTTCGTCAACCAACGTTTGTTGGAAAATGTAAATTCCAGTTTGTTCCGGTAAAACTCTGTTTTTGCGGAACCCAGAATCGGCGAAATCTCCGGAAGTTCAATCTTTCCGATACGTCTCAGGTTGTCTTCCACCTGCTTTTGCTTGTATCTGATCTGCTCCGGATAGGGTAGCACTTGCCATTTACAGCCGCCGCAAACACCATAGTGCTGGCAGAAAGGAACTGCACGATTGGGCGATAGTTCGTGGAACTTTACCGCTTCGGCTTCGGCATATTTATTTTTTTTACGCTTGATTTGCAGGTCTACGACATCACCCGGCACTACGTAAGGAACAAAAATTA
>OGHA01001091.1_pt1 | contig 12502 bp, 9 predicted proteins | sample 1571361 | NCBI WGS metagenome assembly OGHA01 (sample SAMEA2581970, study PRJEB24529) | metagenome | biome: Human gut stool | place: China | collected 2011 | reverse complement strand
TGTCGGTGGTGCCGTCCATGTAGGTCGCGCCGCTGTCCACCAGCAAAAAGCCCTTCTTTTCGAGCTTGGCGTGGTCTTCCTCGGTGGCATGGTAGTGCATCATGGCCGCGTTGCCGCCGTAGGCTGCAATGGTGCCGAAGCTCTCCACGATGAACTTGTCCTGTGCCGAGCGATACTTGTGGAGGATCTCATCCACAGTCAGCTCCGTCAGCTCCTCGCCTGCGGCCAGACGCTCTTCCAGCTCCTTCTGGAACCGCACCATGGCCACGGCATCGCGCAGATGGGCCTCACGGTTGTGGTTCAGCTCGGTCTCGTTCTTCACGCCCTTCATCGGCAGCAGGGGGTCGGCCTCGTCCTTGACGGTCAGGACCGGGTTGTTGTTCAGCGTCTCGTAGACCGCATAGTTGACGGAAGCCGGGTCGGCCAGAACGGTCTGGGCCTCGGTCTCTGCGGCCAGGAAGGTGAGGACGTCGTCGTATTCGGCGATCTCGACACCGTTCTCCTTCAGCTCGGCAGCGGCCTCCGCGCCCAGACGACGGGTGTTGATGAAGAGGACGGCACGGTCCCCGGTCACATAGCAGTAGGCCATGGCGTAGGGAGTGCACTGGATGTCCATCGCGCGGAGGTTCAGCAGCCAGGCCAGGTTGTCCAGCTTGCCCACCAGCTGGGCCGTGCAGCCCAGCTCCTTGAGCTTGGCCCGCAGCTGCTCCAGCTTCTCGGCGGGGGCAAAGCCCGCATACTCCTTGCTCAGGAGCCAGGCCGGGGTCTCCGGCAGGGCGGGGCGGCCCTCGGTCCACAGCTCATCTTCCAGATTCAGGGTCTTGATGGTGCCGTGCTTGGCGTCCAGCGCTTTCTGTACGCTGCGCACCAGCTGGCAGGAAGCGGTCAGGCCGCACAGGCCCAGCACACCGCCTTCCGGCAGGGCATCGGCGCAATACTGCTCCACGGTCGGCACACCCGGCTCGCCCATCCGTTCCAGCTCGATCTCGGTGCCCGCGATCTCCTTTTCGGCCTGCACAAAATAGCGGCCGTCGGCCCACAGGGCGCTCTTGTCTCTGGTCACGACGAAGTTCGAGTTCTCGCCGTGGAAGCCGGAGAAATAGGTCAGGGAGGTGTAGTGGTCGGGCAGATACTCGCTGGAGTGCGGGTCGCCCACCGGGATGAGGTAGAGGTCCACGCCATTGGCGTCCATGGCGGCGCGCAGCGCAGCCAGACGCTCAGGGACTGTATTCATGCTCATGATAAAAGCCTTCTTTCTTGCACTTGCACTTGCCGGAAAAACGTCCGGCGGCGGTTCTCGCTGGCTCCTATTGTATCATTCCGGCGCACGGATTGCAATTGCCCCGGCCGTTTTACTCCAACGGGGTGAAACGGCGCTTATTCGTCCGCCGTCTTTGATCTCAGATCCAGCTCCGGCATCAGCTCCTCGCTGATGATGGTGAGCATCTGTTCCATTTTGTCCACGTCCTCGGCGGGAAAGCGCTCCCGCACACGCTCGACCACGGTGTGCAGGTAGGAATAGCTGATGTTGTAGTACTCGAAATACTTCTGGGTGGGGCGCAGGTGGTACTCGCGCCGGTCCTTGGCGGACTGGATCTTTTCCACATAGCCCTTGCGCATCAGGCTGCCGATCTTATACGCCGCGTTGGGGGTGGAGATCTTCATCATCCGCGAGAACTCCGCAATGGTGGGCTCGCCCATGGCCATGATGCCCTCCATGCAGAAGGACTCCACCGTGGTCAGGGTCGCCTCGCGGGTGGCAAAGCGCTGAAACACGTTCTGATAGAAGTGCAGCTTGAATTTTGTATAAACGTCGTTGAATGCTTTTTCCAGCATGGTACGGCTCCTTCCGATCGCTCAATTTCCTTTAGTATACCATGTTTTTTCCCAGAAGCAACGGGATTTTTCCGTTTTGAAACAAAGGGCCCCCCAGCCCATGCAGGCCGGGAGGTCCTTTGCGTTAAGGGGGACGCGCACTGCGTCGGGGATGTTCAGGTGGTGCCGAGGAGCTTTTTGAGCCGGAGCCATGCGCCGAAGACGTCCATCTTGGTGACATAATGGTCCGGGTCAAAGAAGGACGCATCCTTCTTGTCGGCCGCGTCCATCAGGCCGTTCTGGACCGCCCAGCGGGTGGCCTTTTGCAGCTCGATCTCTTCGGCGGGGATATCGCCGTAAAGGGTGGGCAGAGCCACCTCCGGTTTGCCTGCGGTCTCCCACAGGAGCAGTGCCAGCGCACGGCGGTCGGTCGGCACCGGCACACCCTGGGGCAGCGCATTGGCGAGGTAGAGGTCTACGCCCAGGTTCACGCCCTGCCACACCACGATGCCTGCGGCTGCGCCGCCCACCGCGATGGTCGCCGCCGTTGCCAGCGGAGAGGGCGCTGCATCCTCGATGATCTCCGCCGAGCGGTACTGCGCCCGGATGGTCACATCCTCGGCAGGCATCTGGAAGGTCATGGCCTCGGCCCGGTAATCGACGTTGATATCGCCGCTGAGCTTGCTCGACGAAATGCTCCACATGTCAAACGTCATGCCGTCCGGGATGTCGTTCTGGTCCAGCACCACGGTCAGGGTGTCCTTCTCCTTGGCGGAAACGGACGTCTTGCCGTCGATCGTGCCGCCGATGACGGTCACGGTGTAGGTGGTGGGTTCCGGCTCCGGTTTCGGTTCGGGTTTCGGTTCCGGTTTCGGTTCCGGTTTCGGTTCCGGCGTCTTGGTGATGGGCTCGCCGTTCAGCGTACCGCTGCCGGTGATGTTCCCGCTGATCGTGCCGTTGTTGGTCACAGCACCGTTGAATACGCCGCCGTTGATGGTACCATTATTCTCGACTGCACCGTTAAAGGTGCCGTCGTTGATGGTGCCGCTGTTCTTGACAGCACCGTGGAAGGTGCCCTTCTCGATGGTGCCATTATTCTCGACTTTGCCGTGGAAGGTGCCGTCGTTGATGGTGCCGTTGTTCTTGACTGCATCGTGGAACGTGCCATTCTCAATGCGGCCCATGGTCGTATTGTCGACCTCGCCATGGAAGGTGCCGCCCAGAATGCCGCTGTTGTTGATCACTTTGCCGTTGAACTCGCCGCCCGTGATGGCCGTCGGCTTGCCCACAAAGACGTTGCACTCCACCGCCGCACCATCTCCGATGGTGCTGAAATCGAACAGCCCGCCGGTCTGGTTGCTGCCCGTCAGAAGCAGCATGTTGCCATTGGTCGGATCATTGGGGATGTACTCCCAGCCGTCGCCCTTGCAGGGGTTTTGGCCGCCGTTGGAATCCTTCGGCCAGCCGTTCTCCATAACGAGGTCGGTGCTGGTGATCGCTCCGTTCAGCACCACGTTCGCGTTCGGCATGGTGAATTTCACGGTCTTCTTGTCGACGCCGTAGTTGCTTTCGTCGATGGGCTTGCCGTTCAGGCTGTAGATTTCGGTGCTGGCGGTGATGGTCACGGTGGTGCCTGCGTAGGCGTAGAGGTCCCATGCCGTGCCGGGCGTCACGGTTCCCGTCGTTTCATCCGCGTTCAGCGGGTCTTCGCCGTTCACCTTGAGCAGACTGCCATCCGTTACGGTGACGTGGAGGGCATCGGTCAGCCCCGTCTTGCCGTTGAAGATGCCGCCAGTCACAGTGCCGGGGGTCGTAGACAGGCCCGCCGCGAAAATGCCGCCGGTGATTTTGCCGTTGTTGTCCACCTGGCCCCTGAAGGTGCCGCCAAAGATCGTTCCTGACGTGTTGTTTGTCACTTCTCCGCTGAAGGTGCCTTTCTCGATGTAGCCGCTGTTTTCTACATCGCCCTTGAAGGTTCCGTCAGAGATTTCTCCTCCGGCGTTGTTTGTCACTGTTCCATCAAAGATGCCGCCGCTAATTGTCCCATACGATTCAATCGCACACTTCACAGCCGCATCGGTCCGTGTTATCTTGGTAGCGGGATCGGCGAAATTGAAATCAAACGGTTCACTTCCACTCATCAGATACAGTGTGCCGGTGTTTGTCGAACCCGACGACTTTTTGATGTACTCCCAGCCGGTGCCACTGCAAGAGATTTTGCCCTCGTTGGAAGCCTTCGGCCAGCCCTTCTCCATGACGAGGTCGGTGCAGGTGATTGCTCCGTTCAGCACCACGTCCTCGTCCGGCATGGTGAAGGTCACGGTCGTCTTGTCGTTTTTATTGGGGTAGTTGCTTTCGTCGATGGACTTGCCGTTCAGGCTGAAGATTTCGGTGTCGGCGGTGATGGTCATGGTGGTGTCTTTGTAAGAGTAGAGGTCCCATGCCGTGCCGGGCGTTCCATCCGCGTTCAGCGGGCCTTCGCCGTTCACTTGGCTTACACTGCCATCCGTTACGGTGACGTGGTAGGCACCGGTCAGGTTTGCGTTCCCGTTGAATATGCCGCCGAGTATTTTGCTGCCGTTGTTCTTAGACAGGCCCGCCGCAAAGGTTCCACCAGAGATCGTTCCGTACTCGTTGTTCACTGTTCCCTTAAAGGTTCCGCCAGAGATCGTTCTGCCGCGGTAGTTTTTCACTTTTCCATTGAAGGTTCCACTGGTGATGGTGCCTTTGTTTGTCACACTGCCCGCAAAGGTGCCGCCAGAGATCGTTCCGACGAAATTTTCCACTGTTCCATTGAAGATGCCGTTCTCGATGGTGCCGCTGTTTTCCACTGTTCCACCGAAGGTGCCGTTCTTTATGGTGGCGTTGGTGCCGTCGTTTGTCACTGTTCCATTGAAGGTGCCGTTCTCGATGTAGCTGTAGTTTGTCACACTGCCCTCGAAGGTGCCGTTCTCGATGTAGCTGTAGTTTTCCACTTTTTTATTAGCGGCGAAGGTACCACCGCTGATGGTGCCGCTGTTTGTCACGTTTCCTTCAAAGGTGCCTTTCTCTATGGTGTTCAAGTTTGTCACACTGCCATAGAAAGTGCCGCCAGAGATTGTTCCTCCAGGGAGTGTTACTCCGGTGATGTTTATCACTGTTCCCGCAAAGGTGCCGTTGCCAGTGATGGTGCCGCTGTTTGTCACACCGTCCGCGAAGAAGCCGCCAGAGATCGTCCCTTTGTCGTTTGTCACGTTTGCTCCAAAGTCGCCGCCGGTAATTGTCGCATCCTGTTCCAATTTAATGCCACAGTGCACAGTCTGCTCGGTAACCCCTCCTCCATTGGTTTTGGGATAGAAGTAGTTGAAATCATACGATCCACTTTTCAGAATCAGTGTGCCGCCCTTGTACTCCCAGCCGTCGCCCGTGGTGCCGTCCGGACAGACCGGATAGCCGCCCGCGCCCATGACGAGCTCTGGGAGGGGGCCTTCTGCAAAGGCCCCCAGGGGGAACACGGAGAGCACCATGCTCAGTGCCAGGATCAGGCTGAGAATGCGTTTTTTCATCGGGGGTCGTCCTCCTTTTCTGCCAAAGACTGCGTCAAAAAGCCGCACGGTCGTTCGTTTCTGGGTCCATCATACCATAAAAACAACCGGAAGGGAAGCAAAGCCGCGTGAAATGCACTGAAAACTGCGTGAATGACGATTTTTGCCCCCTTGACAGGGCCAAAAACGCCGGTTTGCGTCAGTCTGCTTTGGCCGTTCGCAGCCGGATGACGTTCAGCACCACCAGCTCCAGCACGATGGCCACGGCCAGCAGCACCAGCGAGGTGAGCAGGCTGGCGCTGGCGCCCAGGAACATCTGGCTCAGGCCGGTGACGACATAGCACACCGCCGAGATGACCGCCGCCGTGATGGCATAGGGCAGCTGGGTGGACACATGGTTCACATGGCTGCAATGCGCACCGGCGGACGCCATGATGGAGGTGTCCGAGATGGGGGAGCAGTGGTCGCCGCACACTGCGCCGGACAGGCAGGCCGCAATGGAGATGACCAGCATCTCCCCCTGCGGGAACGCATGGCAGACGATGGGGATGAGGATGGAGAAGGTGCCCCAGGACGTGCCGGTGGCAAAGGCCAGGAACACCGCCACCAGAAAGATGATGGTCGGCAGCAGATATTGCAGCGCAGCCGCCGAGCCGTTGAGCAGGTTGGCCACGTAATACTTGGCACCCAGCAGGTTGGTCATGCCGGAAAGGGTCCACGCCAGCGTCAGGATGAGCATGGGGCTGACCATAGCCTTGAAGCCCTCCGGGATGCAGGCCGCGAAGTCCTGAAAGGTCATCACGCCGCGCACCCGGTAGAACACGAAGGTGAACAGCAGCGCGATGCTGCTGCCCATCACCAGGCCCGCCGAGGCGTTGCAGTCGGAGAAGGCGGTGATGAAGTCCACGCCTTCAAAGAAGCCGCCGGTGTAGATGAGGCCGAAGATGCAGGCCGCAATGAGCACCAGCACCGGCAAAATCAGGTCGATGACATGGCCGCAGGCTGCGGTGCCGTCGTCCACATCGTCGCCGTAGGGGCGGTCTTCGGTGGTGAAGAGGTCGCCCTTCAGCGCGTTGTCCTCGTTGAGCTTCATGGGGCCGTAGTCGGTGCCCGTGAAGATGAGGAAGAGGATCATGATGAGGGTCAGCAGGGCGTAGTAGTTATACGGAATGGTGCGCAGGAACATGGTAAAGCCGTTGATGCCCGAACCCTCCGGCACCGAGGAGGTGACGGCCGCCGCCCAGCTGGACACCGGCGCGATGATGCAGACCGGGGCCGCCGTGGCGTCGATAAGGTAGGCCAGCTTTGCGCGGGAGACCTTCTGCCGGTCGGTCACAGGCCGCATGACGGAGCCTACGGTCAGGCAGTTGAAGTAGTCGTCCACAAAGATGAGCACACCCAGAACAAGGGTCATGAACTGCGCCCCCGCGCGGGTGTGGATGTGGGTGGACGCCCAGCGGCCAAAGGCCGCGCTGCCGCCCGCCTTGTTCATCAGGGCCACCAGGATGCCCAGCATGACCAGAAAGACCAAGATGCCCACGTTGCTGGAGTCGGACAGCTTGGCGACCATGCCGCCGTCTTCGTTGAAGAACAGGGTGTTCAGGGCCAGTTCCAGGTTGCCGTTGGCAAAGAGCAGCGCACCCGTCGCGATGCCCACCAGCAGCGAGGTGTAGACCTCCTTGGTGTTCAGTGCCAGCACGATGGCCACCACCGGCGGCAGCAGGGAGAGCGCCGTGCTGTACACGGCGCAGGTGTAGGTAGACGGGTCGGCAATGGTGCCGGGTGTTGCCGCCGTGCACCACAGCAGCAGAGCGAACACCAGCACGGCACCCGCCCACGAAAGATTGACTTTTTTCATAAGATCTAATTCCTCTTCTGATTTTTTGCCTCAGCGCGGGGCAGACTATCCCCAACTAGACAGGGAAGGGGGTGTTTGCCGCGCCGGATTATAAAGCGCTGTACTTTGAACTGTTCCGCGCCAGCGAACAGGCCGCCCGCCTCCTCCACGAGGCCCAGCAGCGGGCCGAAGAACAGGTGATGGCGGAGGATGAACCGCCGCTGCGGTTGGAAGAACCACTCCGTCCCCGCTCAAGGGAGGCCGCCCCCCGGAAACCGTGAAGCGGCTGCGGGACTGGCCCTCTCCGTCAGTGCTGCGCACTGCCACCTCTCCCGAAGGGCGAGGCATTGGCAGACCGGGCCAGCCCTGCTGTTCGCTTGGGCCCGATGGGGCGCAAGGTGCCGGGCCCTGCTCTCATTGGCAGCGGCATTTGTATTGCAGCCGTGAATCGAGACAGCGGAGCCCGGCCGTTCCCGATTGCAAAAAACTTCGCTCGTCCAGCACGACCACTACCGACTCGCCAGTGGCTCTCCCTTCGGGAGAGCTGTCACCGAAGGTGACTGAGAGGGTTCAGCCCTTCTTGCTCTCCGCCTTCGCCGCGAACTTCGCGTCATTGACGACGAAGCGCTCATGCACGCCGCCGCCCACGGGGCCTTTTTCGTCGTGCAGCGAGACCTTGAACACCAGCTTCCGGCCTTCCACGGCGGTCAGCTCGCTCTCACAGGTCACGGTCATGCCCACGGGGGTGGGGGCGGTGTGCTCCAGTTCCAGCTTCGTGCCCACCGAGCCGCAGCCCTCGTCCAGCTCGGACGCGACGCTCATCCAGCAGGTCTTTTCGGCCAGTGCCACCAGTGCGGGCGTTGCGAACACGTCCAGTGTGCCGCTGCCCATGGTCTTTGCGGTGTTTTCGTTCGTCACGAGCTGGCTCTGCTCGCCGTGGATGCCAACAGTCAACATAAAAAAACTTCCTTTCCAGAATCGCCTTGCGGCAGTAAATTTCCGATCTCCTGATAGGATACCACATTTTCCGCGTCGATGCACCTGTTTTTGGTGGATTTCTGCATTTTCCTCTTTCCTGTCAGCCCAAAACGCGTTATGATAGGGCAAAATGGGGGAGGCGGTGCCGGATTTTCCCCTCACCGGGCGCGTCTATTTTTCCACGCTCAAAATGCACCCTTTTTGCAGATTGAAATCGCAGTTTTCTTGCGTATTGGGGTATTTTTTTACAATTTCGAAGTTCTGCTCAAAATCTTTGCAAAAAGCCTTGACAGGGCCTCTTCTGCGTGATACTATGAACACATGAACAAACGTTCACATGAATGTGCCGCGAAAGGAGAGACTGCCATGAACGACCCCAAAGACGCTCTGCCCGCCGCGCAGCCGGGGCCTCTTGTGATGCCGGACGACGAAGTGCTGTATGAGCTGGCCGACCTGTTCCGGGTGTTCGGCGACTCCTCCCGCATCAAGATCCTGTATGCGCTCCACGACAGCGAGCTGTGTGTGCAGGACCTCGCGAATGCGGTGCAGCTGAGCCAGTCTGCGGTGAGCCACCAGCTCCGGGTGCTGAAGGACTCGAAGCTCGTGCGGTTCCGCCGGGACGGAAAGACCGTTTACTACGCACTGGACGATGACCATGTGCGCAGCATCCTCTCCATGGGGATGGACCATATCGAAGAATAACCGAAAGGCAGGTACTTATTATGAAAAAGAGCTACAAGATCGAAGTCGATTGCGCAAACTGCGCCCAGAAGATGGAAGACGCCGCCAACACCGTGGCCGGTGTGGCAAATGCGACCGTCAGCTTCATGACCCAGAAGATGAAGGTGGAGTTCGCAGAGGGCGCAGACCCCCACGACACCATGGTGAACGTTCTGGCCGCCTGCAAAAAGGTCGAGGACGACTGCGAGATCTTTGATATCTGAGCAGCGCATCCGATGAGAACGGCTCCTCCTTCGGGGGAGCCGTTTCCTTCCACGGCGGTTTCCTGTTGAAAGAAAAGCCAGTTTTCAACACTTTCCACCGGATTTTCAACAGCCTTTGCGGAAAAGTTTGAAAACAAACGCGAAAAAGTCAGATTTCTTCGGGAAAACCTCGTGGAAAACATGGGGGAAAACGTGGAAAAGTTTCCTTTCCGGGGAAAACCTGTTGAAACCGCCCCCAGCCATCCGTCAAAAGGAGAGTTTCGTATGACCAAAAAGCAGAAAAAGGTGCTGTATCAGATCATCGCGGCGGTCATCCTGATCGTGATCCTGAAGCTCCTGCCCGCATTCCCCACCCCGGTGGAGCTGGTGCTCTATCTCATCCCGTACCTCGTGGTAGGCTGGGATGTCCTGCGCAAGGCGCTCAAGGGCATCAAGAACCGCCAGCCGTTCGACGAGTGCTTCCTGATGGCCGTTGCCACCGTGGGCGCGTTCGCGCTGGGCGACTATGTCGAGGGCTGCGCCGTCATCCTCTTTTACCAGATCGGCGAGCTGTTCCAGAGCGTGGCCGTCGGCAAGAGCCGCCAGAGCATCTCCAGCCTGATGGACATCCGCCCCGACTACGCCAACATCGAGGACGCAGACGGCAAGCTGGAACAGGTGGACCCCGATGATGTCGAAGTCGGCACCGTGATCGTGGTCCAGCCCGGCGAGCGTGTGCCCATCGACGGCGTGATCGTGGAGGGCATTTCGGCCCTGAACACCGCAGCCCTGACCGGCGAGAGCCTGCCCCGCGATGTGCAGGCCGGCGACGAGGTCATCAGCGGCTGTGTGAACATGACCGGCCTGCTCAAGGTGCGCACCACCAAGGAATTTGGCGAGTCCACGGTCTCCAAGATCCTCGACCTCGTGGAAAATTCCAGCATGAAGAAGGCCCGCACCGAGAACTTCATCACCCGTTTTGCCCGCGTGTACACCCCCGCCGTCTGCTACAGCGCACTGGCTCTGGCGTTCATCCCGCCGGTGGTCCTGCTGCTGATGGGCCAGCCCGCCCGCTTCGGCGACTGGGTCTACCGCGCCCTGACCTTCCTCGTCATCTCCTGCCCCTGCGCTCTGGTCATCTCCATCCCGCTGAGCTTCTTCGGCGGCATCGGCGGTGCCAGCGCCTGCGGCATCCTCGTCAAAGGCTCCACCTATCTGGAAGAGCTGGCCCGCACCGGGATCGTGGTCTTTGATAAGACCGGCACCCTGACCCAGGGCACCTTCAAGGTCGTGGGCGTCCACCCCGAACACGGTGTCACCGAAGACGCCCTCGTGGAGGCCGCCGCCCTGGCCGAGAGCTGGTCCAAACACCCCATCTCCCTGAGCATCAAGGCCGCTTACGGCAGGGAGATCGACGCCAGCCGCGTCACCGATGTCCAGGAACTTGGCGGCCACGGCGTGACAGCAAAGGTGGACGGCAAAACCGTTGCCGCCGGCAATGCCCGCCTGATGGCAAAACTGGGCCTCACCGCCCCCGAAGTGACCGAGCCGGGCACCCTCGTGCATGTGGCCATCGAGGGGCAGTACGCCGGTTATCTGCTCATCGCGGACGTGGTCAAGCCCCACAGCGCGCAGGCCATCCGGAGCCTGAAGTCCGCAGGCGTCCGCAAGACTGTGATGCTGACCGGCGACGCCGAGCCTGTAGCCAGAGCGGTCGCCAATCAGCTGGGTCTGGACGAATACCATGCCGGTCTGCTGCCCGGTGACAAGGTGGACCAGATCGAAACGCTCCTCGCCGCCAAAGGCCCGAAAGAGAACCTCGCCTTCGTGGGCGACGGCATCAACGACGCGCCCGTCCTGTCCCGCGCCGACCTCGGCATCGCCATGGGTGCACTGGGCTCGGACGCCGCCATTGAGGCCGCGGACATCGTCCTGATGGACGACGACCCGGCCAAGATCGCGCTGGCCATGCGCATCGCCCGCCGCACCCTCCGCATCGTCTACGAGAACATCGTCTTCGCGCTGGCCATCAAGTTCGCCTGCCTGATCCTCGGCGCTCTGGGTCTGGCAAGCATGTGGACCGCCATCTTCGCCGACGTCGGCGTCATGGTGCTGGCCGTCCTCAACGCCACCCGCGCCCTCTACACCAAAGACCTTGCCCGGAAGAACGAGCAGTGACCCACAACAAAAACCGGGAGATGCCGCATGGTATCTCCCGGTTCTGATTTTTATCACAGCATTCGGCACAATACAAGCCGTTCCGCGCTGCTTCACAGTTCCTCCCGCAGCTCCGTCAGATCGGCCCAGAAGCGTTTGGGGCAGTGGGTCATGCGGCCCCGCTCGTTGTGGCGGGCCTGGATCTCCAGCGTTTTGTAAAACTGCTTCCAGAGCGCCTGGAACTGCTGCTCCCGCTCACTGGGCGGGGGAAGCTCCAGCGGCTCGGCCAGCTCCAGCAGCTGCGGCCGGTGATCCCGATACAGCAGCACTGCCTGGTGCACCGCGTCGTAGATCATGAAGTCTTCCTCCGGAAAGCGGCCGCAGAAATGCCCCCGCAGCAGCGGCAGGATGTAGTTTTTCGGGTGGATGACCGCACCCAGCATCTCGTCGTGTTCCTCGAAGCGGACGAAACCCTGAAATTTGTCCACCTCCCAGTCGAGGCTCTTTTTCATCTCGTAGAGCGGCGCGACGTCCGGGTGGCCTGCCCGCTTGACTGTGCCCGGCCCCAGCGCGAAGGCCAGATGCAGAAACCGGATGAGGAGCAGTTCCTTGTCCTCCCGGCCGGAGAGGAAGTTCCGCGTGACGAGGTATTCCGTCTCGGCCCCCAGTTTCCGACCAAGGCTGGCAAACACCCGCCGGGCCTTTTCGTGGTCGGTGGCGATGTCCTTGAAGGGGTAAAGGGTGGCAGTTTCCCGCTCCGGCGTCCAGACCGCAAACGGGATCTCGTGCTGGGCAAAGCTCTCGAAGACGCAGCAGAGGAAACCCTCAAAGCTGCCATCGTAGAGGTAAACGACCGCGGCATCGTGGAGCTTGCGGGCGGGGTTCACAGCGCTCTGGCCAGACATTGCACTGCCTCCTCCCGCACCAGCTTCTGGGCCGCGTGGGGCGGCACTCCCTGTGCCACCAGCTTGTCCACGGCGGGCGGCGAGAACAGGCTCAGCTGCTCCACGCCGCCGCTGAAGACGGTCGGGTCGATGAGAGCGCTCGTGATCCGCTCCCGGCCCGCGCTGCCCCGCCCCGGATGCGCCCCGGCAAAGCCCCGGCAGGTGATGAAATACTGGGCCCGCTTGAGCACCACGCCCATCCGCTTCAGCTCATCCAGCCCCAGCGAGGCCTGTTTCCGGGCATGCCAGATGCGCCGGGCACTCTTGGGGCCGATGCCCGGCACCCGCAGCAGCATCTCGAACGGGGCCCGGTTCACGTCCACC
>OGHA01001062.1_pt1 | contig 12754 bp, 9 predicted proteins | sample 1571361 | NCBI WGS metagenome assembly OGHA01 (sample SAMEA2581970, study PRJEB24529) | metagenome | biome: Human gut stool | place: China | collected 2011 | reverse complement strand
ACAAGCTAATTTATTTATGATGTCGGCAGCAATGTTGTTAGCTGCCTGCGGAGGCACAAAAGACGCAGGCAAAACAGACCAAGTGCTTATCGAGAAATCGAACATTAAGATTGAAGGGAAACGCATGACTCCCGAGGCACTCTGGGCTATGGGACGTATCGGCGGATTCGCAGTATCGCCTGACGGAAAGAAAATTGCGTATACGGTGGCCTATTACAGCGTACCGGAGAACAAGAGTAACCGCGAAGTTTTCGTGATGAACGCAGACGGTAGCGATAACCAACAGATCACACGCACACCTTATCAGGAAAATGAAGTGACATGGATAAAAGGAGGTACTAAGCTCGCCTTTCTGAGTAACGACAATGGAAGCAGCCAGCTCTACGAAATGAATCCGGACGGCAGCGAACGCAAGCAACTGACCAACTACGACGGTGACATCGAAGGATATTCTATCTCACCGGACGGCAAGAAACTGCTATTTATCTCACAGGTAAAAACTAAAGAGAGTACGGCTGACAAGTATCCGGACCTCCCGAAAGCCACAGGTATCATCGTCACTGACCTGATGTACAAGCATTGGGATGAATGGGTAACGACTGCTCCACATCCTTTTATTGCAGATTTTGACGGCAACGGCATTTCAAATGTTGTAGATATTCTTGAAGGCGAACCTTACGAAAGCCCGATGAAGCCTTGGGGCGGCATAGAGCAACTGGCTTGGAATACAACTTCGGATAAGGTGGCTTATACCTGCCGAAAAAAAACAGGGTTGGAGTATGCCATTTCAACCAACTCGGATATTTATGTGTATAACCTGAATACCAAAGAGACGAAAAATATCACCGAAGAAAATAAAGGATATGATACAAATCCGCAATATTCACCGGACGGCAAGTATATTGCCTGGCAGAGCATGGAGCGTGACGGCTACGAGGCTGACTTAAACCGCTTGTTCATCATGAATCTGGAGACGGGTGAAAAGCGTTTTATCAGCAAAGCTTTTGAATCGAATGTAGACGCATTTGTATGGGGAGCTGACGCCAAGACTATTTACTTCACAGGAGTATGGCACGGAGAATCACAGATTTATGCACTTAATCTGGCGAATGATTCTGTTAAAGCCATTACTTCCGGAATGTATGATTATGAAGGGGTCGCTTTATTCGGGGATAAACTGATTGCAAAACGTCATTCGATGAGCATGGGTGATGAAATTTATGCAGTAGCATTAGACGGTTTGGCAACTCAACTGACACAAGAGAACAAGTTGATCTACGACCAATTGGAAATGGGTAAGGTGGAAGGTCGCTGGATGAAGACTACTGACGGCAAGCAAATGTTGACATGGGTAATCTATCCCCCGCAATTTGACCCGAACAAGAAGTATCCGACATTGTTGTTCTGCGAAGGAGGTCCCCAGAGTCCGGTAAGCCAGTTCTGGTCTTATCGCTGGAATTTCCAGATTATGGCAGCTAATGATTATATCATTGTTGCTCCCAACCGTCGTGGATTGCCGGGATTCGGTGTGGAATGGAATGAACAAATCAGTGGTGATTACGGTGGTCAGTGTATGAAGGATTATTTCACGGCTATTGATGAGATAGCGAAAGAATCGTATGTCGACAAAGATCGCCTGGGATGTGTAGGTGCCAGCTTCGGAGGATTCTCCGTTTATTGGTTAGCAGGACATCACGACAAACGCTTCAAGGCATTCATCGCTCACGACGGTATCTTCAACATGGAAATGCAATATCTGGAAACAGAAGAAAAATGGTTTGCTAACTGGGATATGGGCGGTGCATACTGGGAGAGACAAAACCCGGTGGCGCAACGCACCTTCGCCAACTCCCCTCACCTCTTTGTAGAGAAATGGGATACTCCAATCCTTTGTATTCATGGAGAAAAAGATTATCGTATCCTAGCCAATCAGGCAATGGCTGCTTTCGATGCTGCCATAATGCGTGGCGTTCCGGCAGAACTGCTAATTTATCCGGATGAGAATCACTGGGTACTGAAACCGCAAAATGGCGTTTTGTGGCAACGTACTTTCTTCGAGTGGCTGGATAAATGGGTAAAGAAGGCTCCTTCAGAGTAAGACCTCGAGTAAATAAGATAAACTCCGAAAGGTGAAAAATCAACGAAGGCTCTATTCTCAATCATTGAGTTCAGAGCCTTCTACATTACATCCGTCAAAATTCGCTAAATTTACTCCGAATATATATTTTTAATCTCTACGATATACATTTTATGAAATCCTCCATGAGCACCACCATACCATTTCTCCAATGATTCTTTGTCCAAAAAGCATTCGGATTTGATACCGTCCGCATAAAGTTTCTTACATTCCAGACTTAAACGGGCTTGTTCAAACACCACATTACCTCCTTCCGTAAAAACAGGCTTCAAGCCGGTTTCTTTGACCTTATCTGTATTACGACCTGACTTTGAACCGCATACTGCATGAATTTTCTTATTTTCTTCTCCTAAAAAAGAAAGTGTCAGGTAATCACTTTTTTCAATGAACTCATAAGTATATCTTTCGGGACGGACAAAGACAAAGGCTACAGGCTTATTCCACAGCCACCCAATGCCACCCCAACTTGCTGTCATAGTGTTAAACTACTCCTTTGTTCCGGCTGTAATCAGCATCCATTCTTTTCCGATAGCTTCGAAAAAGTTGTCTTTTAAGTCTTTTACTTCTAATTTCTTCATCTCTTTATACATTTATAATTACTTCTTCTTGCTTAGTTTTACTATTTCTCCCAAATAAGGTATTTCTACCGGGATCTTTCTTTTCTTTGCTTCTGCCGCAAACACTTTAGGAGGATCGTGCAGAGGCTCATCCGACAGATCAAAAGTTCCATAATGCATAGGGATAGTAAGTCCTGCATGCATTTCTTCTGAGGCAGTCAGGGATTCGTAAGGGGAAATATGGTTGGGACGCATAAACCAACGGGGTTTGTATGCACCGATACCTAGCAAAGCATAATCAGGAGCACCGAACAAATCGGGAATCTCACGAAAATGGCTGGAATACCCTGTATCACCACTATAATAAAGTGAGATATTGTCACCCTGCAACATAAAGGCTCCCCATAACCGTTGACCGCCGTCACGCACAGAACGTTTGCTCCAATGCTGTGCAGGAAGGAAGGTTATCTTTAATCCTTCGTCTTCTATCTGTTGATACCAACCTGCTTCAACAATTTTCATCTCCGAGAACCAACTTTGAATCAATTCACCTGTTCCCAAGCCGCAAAACAGTTTCATCTGCGGATTATTTTTCAGCAAATGGGCGATACTTCGTTTATCCAGATGATCGAAATGATCATGACTGACAAGGAGATAATCAATCTCTGTAAAAATGTCGGGATTCGCAGGAAACTCACTTTGCCGTTTTACAAAGGGAATATTTCCGAATACGGGATCGAACATGACTCTTTTACCTGCCAATTGGAGGAAGAAAGAGTTATGCCCCAGCCATATCAACGAATCTCCCACTACGGCATCCAGCGAACGAAGATAGCAGACCTTCGGATCCCACTTCACAGCCTTCTTTTCTTTACGCTGAGGGTTAGGCGACAAACGCCATTTCAAGACACTGCCCATACCCGGACGGAAGCGGTGTTGTCTGTTAAAAAAGCGCCCGCGCACCATCGGATTGCCTCGCCAATAAGGATTGACAGTAGCTAAACGTTCATTTCTCCTGAAACATATATGTTCACCCATTTTTATACTTATCGAATACGTCTTTACAAACTTAATAAAAAATCCCGATTTACCATAGATAAGAACAAACAAAAAATGTACCCTGGACACACTATCAGGGTACATTTAGTTATAAAAGAATAAATATTATCCTTTTTTAATAGAATAAACTTGGTTAAAAGTGGTGCAAACCATATAAAGGCAGTTGCCAGCCTAGTGCTGAAAGATTAATAATCATAATAACCGCACCCAATATCCACAGAATCAGTAACGACCACTTCAGTCCTGTCCCCATTGGTGCCCAATGGAACAACTGACGTAGAATCGTATATAAAAAAGCTCCCAAAGGAATACCAATCAAAGCAACCCCGGCAATCGTACCAAGTAACGTCATCATAGGAGTGACGGAAGCGATAGGTGTCCAGTCAATAGCAGGGAGTAATTCGTACAACAAGGCTCCCCCACTCACCGCTACGGCGATTGCTGCAAATACCACAGCAACCAATACTATAGCAAGTACAAACAGCACCGGACAACAGATTATGACAAGAGCAACCAAGAATATCTTGAAGAAAACGGCAGCAATAGCCACAAACACGTCTCCTATCTTTTGCAAAAAGGTACGTGGTTTGCCGGAATTCACATAATTATTTACCCCGTCCGCTACCCGTTCAAAACCGTCCGTCACCGTCTTGCCAATATTCTCAATCGTCACCGCTTCGCCACGCATACTTAATTTCTCGGCTGCTGTATGAGCCTCCGGTATCACAATCCACCCGACTATATAAAGTATAATCATCGGGCAATAAGGAACAAACACCAGTACAATCATCAGAATACGCACCAGTGTTATATCCCAACCGAGATATGCGGCCAATCCTGCTGCTACGCCCCCCAACAACTTACTGTCCGGGTCACGAAACAAACGGCGTGAACCGGCAGTTCGTGTATATGTCTGACTGGCAGAAGATGATTGCTCTGTTCGTTTATTGGACTCGGCATCATCTTCGGTAATTCCAAAATCTTCCGGTTTACCTACACGGGCTATAACTTCTTCCACATCCTGAACTGTAATGACTTGTTTTCCCGCAGCTACTTTTTCAGCAAATAATTCGGCAATACGCATCTCAATATCATTTATAATCTCCTCCGCACCCTCTTGTTTACGAAAGTAATGCTTCAGATTAGACAGATAATTGTCTAACAGACGGTAGGCATCATCATCTATATGATAGACAGTTCCACCTAAATTTACGGTCAATGTCTTTTTCATTTCTATTATTTCTTTATTCTAATTATCTATTGGCTATGTGATTTACTGTTTCGGTCAACTCTTTCCAGGAAAGTTCGAGTTCTCCCAAAAAAGTTTCTCCCTTCTCCGTAAGTTTGTAGTACTTGCGAGGTGGCCCTTGCGTGGATTCCACCCACTCATAACTTAACAGATCATCATTTTTTAAACGCGTCAGCAATGGATACAAGGTACCTTCCACCACAATCAGTTGAGCTTCTTTTAACTTCTGAATAATATCCGAAGCGTAAGCAGGCTCCTTATGCAGCAAAAGCATGATGCAGTATTCAAGCATGCCTTTTCTCATCTGGGATTTTACATTGTCTACTTTCATTGTTCCTTTTCTTTTGAATGGCACAAATATATGTATTACTTTAGTACCTTGCATTGCAAGGTACTATAAATTAATAATAATTAAACTATCAAAGAGAATTCACCTTATTACAAAAAGAAATAATAGCTATATTTGTATCCCATTAAACTACAAAAAACAGGTATGTTGACAATTCAAAAAGTAACGGTTGCCGATTGTGAGCTTATTAATAAAATGGCAGGCGAAGTATTCCCTGCAACTTACAAGGAAATCCTATCTCCCGAACAATTGGATTATATGATGGACTGGATGTATGCTCCCGAGAATATACGCAAACAGATGGAAGAAGAAGGTCATGTCTATTTCATAGCCTACAAAGAGGGAAAGCCCTGTGGCTACGTTTCTGTGTAGCAACAGGAAAAAGATATTTTCCACCTCCAAAAGATTTATGTCCTCCCTCATTTTCAAGGTAGTCATTGTGGCAGCTTTTTATTTAAAGAAGCCATTAAATATATTAAAGAAATCCACCCGGAGCCTTGCCTTATGGAACTAAATGTGAATCGGAATAATAAGGCATTGCAGTTTTATCAACACATGGGAATGAGAAAGTTGAGGGAAGGTGATTTCCCGATTGGAAACGGATATTACATGAATGATTATATCATGGGACTGGATATTTGAAACAAAAGAAATATAGCGAAATAAAAATAGGGTAATAAATGATTTATATAATTCATTTATTACCCTAGATTTTTTATAAGTATACTATGTTATCTACATATAATACTTATGCTACTTTTTCTAATTTCTTCATAATAGAGAAAATAAACAGAGCAGATAACAGACAGCAAACAATCAATACACTCCATACCATCCACAACTGTATACCACCCCACAGATAACCAATAATAGCAACCAGATAATTACCAATAGCAGTAGCCACAAACCAGCCGCCCATCATCATACCTTTATACTTGGGAGGAGCTACTTTCGAAACAAAAGAGATACCCATTGGAGAAAGCAGCAATTCAGCAAAAGTCAAGACCAGATAAGTGGAGATCAGCCAGTTAGGAGAAACCAAAACATCCGGATTAATGCCTGCCGCTTCTACTTCTTTCGGAGTAGGAAGTCCCAAAGACCCAATGGCCAGAATCAAGAAACCACATGCTGCAATCACCATACCAATACCGATTTTACGTGGTGCGGAAGGCTCTTTTTTTCTTCTGGCCAAATAGCCAAAGACAGCCAAAGATACCGGAGTCAAAGCCACAACGAAGAACGGATTAAATTGCTGGAAGATTTGAGGAAGGATTTCCACTGTCGGATCCATGGAAGAATAACTCCATATTAATATGCCAAGGGAAGCCAATACAGCGACACCGGCAATCGCTTTACCACGTCCTGTTTTAGACTGGAATAAAGAGAACGCACCATAAACTACAATAATCAGAAGAACCAGATTCCATACATCAAATCCGATACGATCAAGCCCTGTTACAGATTGAGTAGTATAATCACGCGCAAAGAATGTCATTGTCAAACCATTCTGGTGGAATGCCATCCAAAAGAAAATTACTACGGCAAATACCAGTAACAAAGCTACAATACGTTCTTTAGTCTGTGCCGGAGTCAGTTCCGGTTCATTATAGTTATTCACTGCTTTAGCTTGCTTAGAATTATAGTCTGCATGCTTGAACATTGAACGACAACAAACATAAATTGCCATTGAAAGAATCAAAGAAATACAAGCCACAGCAAAACCATAATTATAGGCTTCAGACAATTTCTCTATATAAGTGGAACAGAAAGCGGACATATCACCGGTAAAACCTTGCGCAGCCTGCAAGCTACTAAGAGTAGCATTTCCTTCCGGAGTAATAGTACCATTAAGGAATTGATGCGCCAACGAAGGAATCTGAGCATTATAGGTGAACCCTGCGCCACCTAATATGTAGTTAGTCACCTTGGTAGCAGCAGTCGGAGCAAACAAAGCACCCACGTTAATAGCCATATAAAACAAGCTGAAAGCTGTATCACGCTTTGAACTATACTCTGGTGAATCATAAAGGTTACCCACCATTACTTGCAAGTTTCCTTTAAACAATCCTGTTCCGCAAGCAATCAAAAACAATGAACCAAACATCATCATTTTACCAGTAAGATTTGCCGCAGTAGGAATCGCCAAAAGGAGATAACCGACAAACATAACAACAATACCTGTCGTTACCATTTTACCATAACCACATTTATCAGCTAAAATACCGCCTACAAGTGGCATAAAATAAACTGCTGCTAAAAATGAGCCAAAAATAGTAGATGTTTCTGCTGCTGTGTAACCAAATTTTGCTTGTAAGAAAAGTGTAAAAATAGCAAGCATCGTGTAGTAGCCAAAACGTTCGCCCGTGTTAGCCAAGGCTAAAGCGTATAGCCCTTTCGGTTGTCCTTCAAACATATAAACTAGAATATTAGATTAATAAAATTGATATTTTCTGCAAATATATACTTTTTTTGATTTATTCAAAGAATATGTAGCCATATTTACTTCAGAATAAATTGAAATTACTCTGCAAACAGGACACAAATTTCCGCTTTCGCTTCATGTATCAGATCTTCCGGAGCTATTTTTATCTGAAGTCCACGCACACCGGCACTTATATAAATATACGGAAAATGCCGGCATGTTTCATGAATATAAGTAGGGAAATGCTTTTTCATACCAATAGGCGAACACCCTCCCCGAATATATCCGGTTAACGGCAAAAGCTCTTTCATAGGGATCAAATCACACTTCTTATTACCGGAGGCTTTAGCTGCCAGTTTTAAATCGACTTCATGCTCTCCAGGAATAACGCAGACAAAATATCCGCTTTTATCACCATGCAATACGAGAGTCTTAAATACCTGTTCTATATTCTCACCCAAACTAGCTGCTACGTGTACAGCACTTAAATCCTTTTCATCTACTTCATAAGGAATAAGCTCATAAGTTATTTTGGCTTTATCCAATAGTCGGGCTGCATTTGTTTTATTGATTTTCATTTTCGGTATGTTTTTAGCATAGATTAAAGCCCCAGTTCTTCGCGAAGAAACTTTGGCGTATATCCTTTAGTACTCTTCACTACCTCTTCCGGCGTTCCGTAACTTAAGAGTTCTCCCCCACCCTTACCACCTTCAGGGCCCATATCAATAAGGTAATCCGCCATTTTTATCACATCCAGATTATGTTCGATAACAATAACTGTGTTTCCTTTATCGACAAGTTTGTTCAGTACACCCATTAGCACCCGGATATCTTCGAAATGAAGTCCCGTAGTCGGTTCATCAAGAATATAAAGAGTTTTTCCCGTATCACGTTTTGAAAGTTCCGTTGCCAGTTTCACACGCTGGCTCTCTCCGCCGGAAAGAGTGGTAGATGATTGCCCCAGCTTAATGTAGCCTAGTCCGACATCCTGCAATACTTTAATCTTGTTCAAAATTTGCGGAACATTCTCAAAAAATTCAACGGCACGGTTAATCGTCATATCAAGCACATCGGCTATGGACTTTCCCTTGAAACGGACTTCCAATGTTTCCCGGTTATATCGCTTGCCATGACAAACTTCACAAGGTACATATACATCAGGCAGGAAGTTCATTTCAATCGTCTTATAGCCGTTTCCTGTACATGCTTCACAACGTCCGCCCGAAACATTAAAGGAGAAACGTCCCGGTTTGTATCCGCGAATCTTAGCTTCCGGAAGACCGACAAACAAGTTACGGATATCCGAAAATACCCCCGTATAGGTGGCCGGGTTGGAGCGTGGGGTACGCCCCAACGGGGATTGGTCTACATTGACTACTTTATCTATATTCTCCAATCCTTCAATAGAATCATATTCCAAAGGATCTTGTAATGAACGGTAGAATTTTTGTGAAAGAATAGGTTGTAATGTTTCATTAATCAAGGTTGATTTTCCACTCCCTGATACACCTGTGACGCAAATCAGTTTACCTAATGGAAATTCAACATCAACATTTTTCAGATTATTACCTTTCGCGCCTCTCAACCAGATAGATTTTCCATTCCCTTTCCGACGTTTAGCAGGGATTTCTATCTTCATTTTTCCATTCAAATATTGTGAAGTCATTGTATTCGTCTTCAACATTTCCGTTGGAGTTCCGGCAAAAACGACTTCTCCACCGAGACGTCCGGCTTTTGGCCCCATGTCAATCACATAATCGGCAGCCAGCATCATATCTTTATCATGTTCCACTACAATTACGGAGTTTCCCATGTCACGAAGTTCTTTCAACGAATTAATAAGACGCAGGTTATCACGCTGATGCAAACCAATACTCGGTTCATCCAAGATATATAGTACATTCACCAACTGCGAGCCAATCTGTGTAGCCAAACGGATACGTTGACTTTCACCACCGGAAAGACTCACCGAACTACGGTTCAAAGCAAGATAATCCAATCCGACATCTAACAAGAATTTCAGACGCGTACGAATTTCTTTCAAAATTTCTACAGAAATCTTCTTCTGTTTATCGGAAAGATATACATCAACTTTCATTAACCAATCATATAATTCGCTGATGTCCATATTCGCCAATTCGTTGATATTTTTATCATGAATACGGAAGTGCAAGGCTTCTTTATTCAGGCGAGCACCTTTACATTCGGGACAAACAGTTGTTTTTGCAAATTGTTCTGCCCATTTCTGTGCCGTAGCCGAAGCGTCTTTCTCTTGTAACATCTGAATATACTTCACCACCCCTTCGTAAGTGACAAAATAATCAGAAGAAGTACCGATCAGCGAGCTCTTGATTTTTATACGATCATCGGAACCATACAACACTTCTTCAATTGCATCATCCGGCAATTCCTTTACTGGGGTCTTCAGTGTTGCATCGTATTTTTCCAACAAAGCACCGATTTGCCAGAAGATCATAGCATTTTTATATTTTCCCAAAGGTGCTATGGCTCCTTCATAAATGGATTGTTCACAGTCGGGAATCACTTTATCCACATCAATCTGATTGACTACTCCCAGCCCTTTACACTTTGGACACGCTCCCTGAGGAGAGTTAAATGAAAAATTGTGCGGTGCCGGTTCACGATAAGACAATCCGGTGACAGGACACATCAGTCGCTTACTATAATGACGGATACTTTCCGTCTGTGCATCCAGAATCATCAACAAGCCGTCTCCCTGACGCATAGCCGTCGCTACACTCTGTTTCAGTCTTCTATCATCTTTTTCGGTAACGACCAACTTATCTATTACTACCTCTATATCGTGATTCTTGTAACGGTCGAGTTTCATACCATGAGTAATTTCACGCACTTCACCGTCTACCCGAACATAGAGATATCCTTTTTTACGTATTTGCTCAAAAAGCTCCCTATAATGTCCTTTACGTGTACGAATCAAGGGAGCCAACAAATAGATTTTCTTTCCTTTATAATCTTTCAGAATCAGACCGAGAATCTGCTCCTCGGTATATTTCACCATTTCTTCACCGGACAGATACGAATAAGCCACTCCCGCACGAGCATAAAGCAGACGGAGATAATCGTATATCTCAGTAGTAGTTCCTACCGTAGAACGCGGATTTTTATTCGTCGTTTTCTGTTCAATAGAGATCACCGGGCTCAAACCGGTTATTTTATCAACATCCGGACGCTCCAGATTACCCAAAAAGTTGCGGGCATACGCTGAAAAGGTTTCAATATAGCGACGCTGTCCTTCTGCAAATATCGTATCAAACGCCAAAGAAGATTTTCCACTACCACTCAATCCGGTAATCACAGTCAAGCTATTACGGGGAATCTCGGCATCAATATCCTTCAAATTATGTACGCGCGCACCATACACATTAATATATTCTGTTTCCTGCATATTCATATCCTTCCATAAATGTTGCAAAATTAATGTTTCCGCCCGAAATATGCTCCTAAAAAAGCACAATATTATTTTCTTAACTCAAATCTTATGAAGATATAGGGCATTATTTGTACCTTTGTTCCTTGATTTCAAGAACTAATAGTTATAATTTGATGAAACCGATAAACCGATTATTCTTATTTTTGCTTTTTATAAGCGCTTCATACGCTATCAGTTATGCCCAAGAAAATCAATCATTTTTCTTGCATACTATCGAAAAAGGACAAAGTTTATACTCTATCTCCAAGATGTACAATGTCACTACATCTGACATCATCCGCTTGAATCCCGGTTGCGATGAGAAGATTTATGCCGGACAGACCATTAAAATTCCCAAAGGAAAGGATACTCAGAAAGGGGAAACATTCCATACGATTCAAGCCGGGGAGACTTTATATAAACTGACTACAATGTATAACGTATCCGCCAAGGCTATCTGTGAGGCAAATCCCGGGTTAAGCGCTGAGAATTTTCGCATCGGACAGGTAATTCTCATCCCGTTGGAAAAAGAACCAACCAATACGGTGCAGACTTCGGTGACACAACCTGCGATCCAAGGTCCGGTAGTAGCCAGATGTAAAGAGATGCACAAGGTTAAACGCAAAGAGACTATATTTAGCGTGAGCCGCGAATATGAAATCAGCGAACAAGAATTAATCAACGCTAATCCCGAACTGAAAAAGGGAATGAAAAAAGGACAACTACTCTGTATCCCTTATCCTTCTGCAACACCAGTGCAACCTACACCCAAGGAAGATCTATATGCGGTTCCTCCCAGCAACAGCGAACTTTTCCGTAAGAGTAAAGAAACTCCGAAGAATATCTCGACTATTAAAGCCGCTCTGTTACTGCCTTTCCAGGAAGACAAACGTATGGTAGAATATTATGAAGGTTTTTTAATGGCAGTTGATAGTTTGAAACGTACGGGTACTTCTCTTGATTTGTATGTATACGATTGCGGTAAAGAAGTTTCCACGTTGAACACAATTCTGGCTAAAAAAGAGATGAAAGAAATGAATGTCATCTTCGGCCCGATGCATCAAAGTCAAATTAAACCGTTATCTGATTTTGCGGAAAAGAATGGTATTCGTCTAGTGATTCCTTTCTCACAAAAAGGCGAAGAAGTATTCAACAATCCTGCCGTTTATCAGATTAATACTCCACAATCATATTTATATTCTGAAGTATACGAGCATTTCACTCGCCAATTCCCCAATTCTCATGTTATTTTTATTGAATCGGCAAATCCGGACAAAGAAAAAGCTGACTTCATCAGTGGGTTGAAGCAGGAATTGAAAAGCAAAGGCATTTCCATGCGGACTGTAGACGAAAGCGCAACTAAAGAAACGCTGAAAGCAGCACTACGCAACGATAAAGAAAATATCTTTATTCCGACATCCGGTAAAAATGTATTATTAATCAAGATACTTCCACAGTTAACCCTGTTAGTCAGAGATAATCCGGGGCCCACCATTCCTTTATTCGGCTATCCGGAATGGCAGACTAACA
>OGHA01001056.1_pt1 | contig 12859 bp, 10 predicted proteins | sample 1571361 | NCBI WGS metagenome assembly OGHA01 (sample SAMEA2581970, study PRJEB24529) | metagenome | biome: Human gut stool | place: China | collected 2011 | reverse complement strand
GTGCTGCCGGTCAAAAGAGACTTCTCTATTGCCTTTTGAGGTGCCTGTACCTTTATCCGTACTGGTAGAAGAGAGAGGCGAAGCCGCCCGAATGGACCAGGCACGCACCGTCGCTTTTTACCTCGCCGCGGCGGAGCAGATCGCACATACCCCAAGCCGTCTTGGCCGTGTAGATGCGCTCAAGGAGCACGCCCTCCAGCTGCGCCATCTGCTCGATCATCGCGTCCGACTGTTCGGTGGGAATTCCCCAGCCGTCGCCGCGGTACTGCCCGTGAACGGTCATGACGGACGAGATGGGAACAGGAGGCGTAAGGCCGGTGTAGCGCTCCAATCCGCGGAAAAGATCGTCGAGTATGCTCTCAAGCTCCTCCTTCGTGTTCTCCACAGAGACGACGTGCACATGGAAGGGTGCACCCAGAAGGGCTGTGCCGTACACGATGCCCGCTGCCATTCCGCCGTTCCCGCCGGGGACGAACAGATCGTGGATCTGCGCGCCGGCGGGAGAATTCACCAGCTCGATCGGCAGGTGGAAATAGCCGACGGCAGCATGAACGGAGGTCGCGCCATTTTCCACGACAAAGGGCTTTTTCCCCTCCTGACGCAAGCGCTCAGCCAGCGCCGCCACATAGTCGTTGCGTTCCGTTTCCGGGATGGGGCCCACATAGTGCTCCTCCACGCCGGAGAGCTTGTTGAGCAGGATGTTGCCCGCAAGGCGCGTGGGCTGATCGTTGTTGTGCACCAGAATACACTTGAGCCCCAGCCGGCAGCAGGCGGATGCGGCGATAGAGCACAAGTTGGAGTTCTCCTGCCCGGAGGCGATCACCACATCGCAGCCCTGCGCCTGTGCCTCGCCCAGCAGGTATTCAAGCGGACGGACCTTGTTGCCGCCGGAGCCGACGCCGTTGAGGTCGTCGCGCTTGATGTAGAGCGGGCAGGTATTCAGCTTCCGCTCCAGACGCGGCAGACGGTGCACAGGGGTAGCAAAATCGCACAGCCTGCTGCGCGGAAAGGCTGTCAGGGCAGCTTCCAGTTCGATTCCTGTCATATGCGCACTCCTTAGAGGGGCTTGCCGGTCTGCTTGTCGTACTTCTTGCACTTGAGCGTGAAATGCACCGTCTCATTGCTCTTGAACACACCGAAGCCGATAAACGCCGTGACGACCGCGAGAATGGGAGAGAGCAGCGCGATCAGGTTGAAGGGGAGATACTGGGCGACGGACACGCCGAACAGACCCGTATACAGGATGGCAGAGGCGTCCCAGGGCACGATGGAGCCGAGCACGGTTCCCGTGCACTCAAGCGTGCGGGACATGACGCAGGGATTGACGTCCATATCGTCGAACGCGTTTCTGAACGCGATGGCGGGAAGGCTGAGGGTGCAGGACTGACCCGCGCCGCCAAACATCAGCACAATGCCGGTCACGGTCAGGGAAAGCACCAGACCGCCGACAGACTTGACAACCTTGCACAGGCTGTCCATCAGGCGATGGAGCACGCCGGTGCGCTCGAAAATACCGGAGAACATACCCGCGCCGATGCACAGGAAGATCGTTTCCGCCATACTGAGGGCGCCGCCGCGGGAGAGGAGCTTGTCCACATCCGCATTGCCGGTTGCGCTCACAAAGCCGTTGATGGCAGCGGAGATCACATCGTTCAGGGAAGCACCCTGGAAGACCATCGCCCAGATGCAGCCGATGACCAGACCTCCGGCAAAGACGGGGATGGTGGGCTTGCGCATGGCGGAGAGCACCAGAACGAACAGGAGCGGCACCAGCATCAGCACGCTGACATGGCAGGAGCCGAGCAGGCTGTCGGAGAGGACCTTCACGGCGGAGAGGTCAACGTCGCTCGAGGCGTAGCGCATCCCCAGCAGCCCATACACCACGATGGAGATGAGCGAGGCGGGAACGGTCACGAAAAGCAGGGAGGTGATGTGGTCGAACAGCTTGACGCCGGAGGTCGCGGAGGCCAGCAGCGTGGTATCGGACAGCGGGGAGAGCTTATCGCCGACCAGCGCGCCGGAGATGATCGCGCCCGCCGCCATCTCAACGGGAACGCCGAGACCCTGCGCGATACCGATCAGCGCGATGCCCATTGTGCCCGCGGTGCCCCAGGAGGTACCGGTGACGATGGAGGTGATGATGCAGATGATGAAAGCGATCGGCAGGAATGCCTTCGGGTTGATGAGATTCACGCCGTAGTAGAGCATGGTCTGCACGCTGCCGGCGGAGATCCACACGCCGATGAGCATACCGATGAGGATCATCACGATCACAGTCTGGTTGACGCGGCCAATGCCCTTCATGGCGGACTCTTCCAGCTCATCCCAGGAGTAACCGAGGTAGATGCCGAAGAGACCCTCCACGCAGATCGCCGCCGTCAGGCCGAGCATAATGCTCACGCCCTGGAAAATGAGGGTCAGCAATACCGCGAGCGGCAGCAAGAAGCCGAGCAGTGCCAGTCCCGTGGACAGTTCTTTCTTTGCTTTCACTGTAATTTCCTCCTTCAGATAGAATGTGGTTTGTCGGATCGTTTTCAGGCGTCGAGCTCTGCGATCGCTTCGATCTCGCACAGCACGCCCTTGGGGAGCGCACGCGCCGCCAGGCAGGAGCGCGCGGGCTTCTGGGTGAAGTATTGCTCGTAAACGGCGTTGAAGGTGGCAAAGTCCGCCATATCCGCCAGATAGCAGGTCGTCTTGACGACCTTTTCCATGCTGCTGCCCGCAGCGGTCAGAATGGCGGCCACATTCTTGCAGGACTGGTGCGCCTGCGCCTCAATGCCCTCAGGAATAACGCCGGTTTCGGGAACAGCCGGGATCTGACCGGAGGTGAACACCGCCCTGCCCATGCAAACTGCCTGAGAGTAGGGGCCGATCGCGGCCGGTGCCTGAGTCGTTTCGATTTTTTCCATAAATTGTCTCCCATCCTGCCGCTGGCGCGGCATAGTATTTCTTGCCCTGACAGCCCAGCACACACATATGAAATAGGCTGCCGGTCAGGTTAACTTTAGCTTAGCAATGAATTATAATTTAGTCAATAGTTTTTTTCTCATTCACGTTAAATTATCTCATTTGCATTAATTTTTATTAGGTTTTTGTTGCACTTTGCCATTTTTGGCGGTATAATAGAGAAAAGATTTGTTCAAGAAAGGATAAAAACCTGTGGCACCAAAAAAATTTGAGCTGACAGAAGTGGATCGTGAGATCCTTCGATCCTACCAATATATGCTGGACGGTCTCGCGCTCTATCTTGGCGACAGCTATGAGATCGTGCTCCACAGTCTGGAGGAGCTGAGCCACTCTGTAATTAAAATCATCAACGGTCATTACACCAAGCGCGAGGTGGGCGCGCCGATCACCGACCTGGCGCTCTCCATGCTGCACGACATTCAGAAAAGCCAGACCCCGCACTCCATGGTCTACTTCAACAGGAGAGAGGGGCGCACTCTTAAATCTGTGACGATCCCGGTGATCGGCGAGAGGGAGCGCATCATCTGACCCACCTGTCAGAATTCCCGAAACGAGGTGCCGTTTTCGCAGTTCATCTCCACATTCCTCCCCACCACCTCCGACCTGACCATATCCCGAGAGACCGAGAGCTTTAATGCCGACATTGATGAGGTCATCTCCACCGCGATGGCAAAGGCGAGAGAGAGCGTTTCTGCATCGCCGAATATTCCCTCCACCAACCGCAATAAGGAGATCATCCGCCAGCTCTACCAACAGGGCATCTTCAACATCAAGGACGCAGTCGTGTATGTCTCCGCCAGTTTGGGGATCTCAAAGAACACGGTCTATCTGCATCTTCGCAACCTCAAGCACGAACTTCCGTCGTAACGCACGCGGGAGCGCATCGCAATACTGAAAAAGCAAAAAAGCAGCCGACCTCCCTCCCCTCCCCCGGTAAAGCCCGCCAAGTCCATAAATACAAAAGGATCCCCGAACCGTTCATTGTCAGACCGGTTCGGGGATCGCTCTTATCCTTGCGCTCTGCCGTTTACTGCGTCATTTCGCAGTCAACGGTCTTGAAGATCTGAATTGTCCTTACCGCAGTCCTCTTCAGAAATTCCCAGATGGAACACCCGACGAACGCGGGTCTCGTCCAAGCCCTGAATCGCCTCGGCAAGCTTCTCCGCTCGGCGGTTATCCTCGTTCAAAAGGAGAATGTTGTGCCGCAGCGCATAGATCGCGGGGGCAGCGGCACCGCCGCCCTGGCGCAGATCTCCGCCGAGCAGGCGGCGCGTCTGGCGAAGCTCATAAATGAATTCTTTGCTCCCGCAGACCAGTGAGCCGATCGGCGCGCCAAAATCCTCGGACACACAGAACATACATCTGTCGGCATACTGCGCGATCTCTTTTGCCTCTACGCCGAGCGCGTGTGCAGCATTGAAAATTCGTGCACCATGTCAAGCAGGCGATAGAACGCACCGACCATCGTAACGATCTCAATTTGAGGTAAATGGTCATCTTCTGCGCGAAGGGCTTTACGCCGCACTGGGAAAAAAGGCCTCCCCCTCCCCTGCCCCGATCAGCGGTGATCGCTCCGGTGAAATCTGATTTGATTTCGTGCAGCGCCTCTCCCCCGCTTTCGCCGAATTCCGACTCGGTTTCGTGCGGCATCTCCTCCATCTTCTCGACGAGTTCCGACATGATTTCGTGCGCCCGCTTTCCCCTTTCCCCGACGAATTCCGACTCGATTTCGTGCAGCGCTCTCCCCTGCTTCTGACAAATTCCGACTTAGTTTCGTGCACCCACGCTTCCCTGTTCCAGCTGATTTCCGACTTGGTTTCGTGCAGACTTCTTTCGATTTCTTGCCGAAATCGGAACGCCTTCCCACAAAAACTCACGTGAGACTTGTCCAAATTCACTACATCTGGTGTTTTAATCACGCGCCGATATCCAATCTCTTGGAACTGATTTTCTTCTCATCTGCACGTTTTCAAGTCGTACTTTCCCAAACATCTGCCTAAAACATCATGCACGAGAGCACGTCGGAATTCCGAAAATCACATACGGCAAACTGCACGTTTCCAAGTCGGTCTTCCGCCCTTTTTCTCATCACTCCGGAAAAGCTCAGAACGGCAGCGGCGACACTTGGACAATTTTCTCTTTGTTTTTACAAGCGATATTCTCTCGCGAAAAGGAATAAATTTTCCGCTCTGTTCGACCGAAGGATACAACGCCTCCCTCGGCAGCGCTGAATGGTAGAAACAGTTCTTTGGACAAAGCCGGACAAGTCACACGTGAGACTTAGGAACTCGTCCTGTTTCACACCTGATTTCAGAGAGGAGAAAAATGTTATGTCTACCACTTGCGTCCCCCCTGCCCGCCACATCCGCACGGACGATATCCCGGAGGAGTACCGAGACATCGTGGACGCCATCGGTATGGAGGCGTTCGTCCACCTGACGCTGCTGTGCGGCGGACAAACGCTGTACGTTCCCAAGCGGGAATCGCTGGAGCGCGGCGCCCGCGATCGGGACATTCGCGCCATGTTTAATGGCTCTAACTACCGAAGTCTCGCGGCCCAATTCCGCCTTAGCGAGCGCCAGATCCGAAAGATCATCAACGGCAGCCGCTGCTGACGGACAAATAACGCGCCGCTCGGACAGGTCTCACGTGAGACCTGTCCGAACGATGAGAATATTTTTCTCGCGATTTGCGAAAAAAAACTTTTTCTTTCCCTTTTTTTCAACTTATGCTATACTAAGGTTCTAAAAAAGCAATCTTTTCGCAAAAGGAGGGTCGCACCATGTCCCAGTTCCCCGAACCGGCAGAGCAATTGAAAGACACCCCCCTGCGTTTTCTGGAATCCGAACAGTTTCAGGAAATGCTGGATACATACAATAAGCTGAAGCCGCTGGAAAAAGAGCACCCCAGAAAGTTCAAAAATCAGATGAACGTCTTTGACTTCGGCGACATTTACCCCCTGATGGACAGTTATCTTCAGACACACGATCTGTCTTCGCCGGAGGCGGTGGCAGAGGCGGTGACCATCGGCGCGTCGGAGACCGTCACGTTCGCCGCCACGCTGCTGGATATTTTTGATAAGACCGTCACCGCGAGGGTGCAGGAATACGATGTGCTGGGCAACAGCCCCGCCACCTATTTCATCTGCGGCGTCTGGGCGAACATGAAGCGCGGCAGGGAATTCCATCCCTCCTCCAACGGCATCACCGTGACCTATTCCGAGCCTGACGCCTACGGCAACCAGAACATCCGCTACCGCAACAAGGATTACGAAATGACCATCATCTTTGAGGCCGTCGCGGAATACACGAAAAATCTCTCCTGGACGGCGCACCGCCTGCTGATCTACACTCTGATGCGCGGCAACGCTGACAACTGGCGAAACAACACCGCGACCTTCTCCATTGAAGAGTACATGGACTGGGCGGGGCTCCGCTCCAGAGACGCCGCCTATCGCCAGATCAAGAAGGATATGCAGTCCATCACAGGCATGAAGATCACTGCGGAATCCTTCAAAAAGTATTTTGAATCCTTTTATATCACCCATCTGGCGACCGAGGCATCCATCAAAAAGTACACCGGCGAGGTGCGCATTTCCTTCGCCGAGAACGTGCGCCACTTCCTGACCCAGTATTACCAGCTGATCCCCGACTGGATGGGTCATCTGAGCGAAAATGCCTACCGCATGGCGTTTTATCTCTTCTACCGCGCGCGGAAAGCGCCCGTCGATGACGACGGCAGCTTCCGCGTAAAAATTCAGGACATCATCCACTACATCGGCCTGCCGACTAAGGAGGACGTCAAAAACCGCAACTATGACGAGGCGATCATCCGCCCGTTCAATAAGGCAGTGGAGGAGATCGAGGACGTCTCGGGCGGCTCGATCCACATGGATTTCGACTATGACGACATCAATACCTTCCTCGGCGGCAAGATGAACGTCGGCATTGACGCCACCATGCAGAGCTACATCCAGCAGATCGAAAAAAACAAGACAGTCAAGCAGATCGAGGCGAAGAGAAAGCCCGCTAAAAAGCCGCCCCAGAGCACGCAGTGACCCCTCAGCAACTGCACGAAACCACGTCTGAATTCCTCAAATTTCTGCGCGGCCGCTGATTGGAAGACAAAACATCCGTGGAAAAGATATCCACAAAAAACGGAAATTTGACGACAAAAGTCCGATTTTCCCACCAAAACGCCTACTTTTCACGCAAGTTATCCACCGTCTGTGCCCATCCTGTGAAAAAAACGAGGGTCACAGCCTGTCCAATTCCGACTTCGAGCCGTGCTAAGACGACTTCAATTCGTGCAAAGGCGACCTCAAGTCGTGCAGGAGACCCAAAATCACCCAAGCCATTTTTCCATGTTTTTCAAACTTTTATACAGATATTTTCTGTCGAATCATACTTTTATATTTGTTTCATCTAATTTTTTTCGGATTTTCCATTTTTACCGAAAATCCCCTTATTGATATCTTAAGATATCTTACAGACCTCGCGGGAATCGCTCCTCCGCGGGGTCTTATGCTATAATAACGGAAGAAAAGGAGGAGAGCCTATGCCTGACACCTTCAACGACCTGCGCCCCCGCATCGTTGACTATCTCTACGACCGGGGTATTGACCCGCAAAAGCGCTTTCGCTGCCTAAATCCAAAGCATCTCGACCGCGATCCCTCCATGGGATACGACGCAAAGCGGCAAAAGGTACACTGCTTCGCCTGCGGCGCGGACTATGACCTCTTCGATCTGCTGGCGATTGACGAAAACCTCACCTCGCCGCACGACGCTCTGGCGCTTGCGAGCAAGCGCTACGGGCACGGCGACGCGGGAGAGGCGCGCCCCGCTGACCGCCTGAGCAGGGAAACGCTGCCCGCCTCCTACCCCGAAAGCTGCTTTTCTCACCGCCGAAAAACCGATTATTTTGCCAAACGCGGGCTCTCCGACGCCACGGTGACGAGATTCCGCCTTGGCTACGACCCTGAGCATGACTGCGTGGTGCTGCCATGCGAAAACGGGCGCTGCGTGCGCCGCGCCGTCGCGGAAAAGCGCTATCTCAACGAGAAGGGGCAGCCTTCGCCGCTCTTTCAGCCGGAGCTGCTGACTGCGGGCGGGGAAGAGCCGGTCTTCCTTTTGGAAGGCGCCTTTGACGCGCTCTCGGCAGAGGAGCTGGGCTATCGGGCCGCCGCGCTGAACGGCGCGGGCAACCGCGAAAAGGCGGCGGCTCTGCTGCGCGGACTGGATCGACCCGCCCCCATCCTGCTGCTGACGGACAATGACGCGGCAGGCAACGCGTGGGCAGCCGCCCTCGCGGAGGAATTCCCCTGGCTGTACCGCTGCCCGGGCGTTCCCACCGGCAAGGATCTGAACGAATTTCTCTGCGCCGACCGCGAGGGCGCGGCGCGATTTCTGGCACAGGCGGTCGAGGATCGGCAGGCGCAGCAGCCGCCCCCCTATGCCGAGACCTCCGCCGCGGGGCAGATGGAGGCATTCCGCGCTTATATCGAGGCGCAGGCAAAGCGCCCCGCGCTCAAAACCGGCTTTGAGGGGCTGGATCAGACGCTGGACGGCGGACTTTACGACGGACTTTATGTGATCGGTGCGGTCAGCTCGCTGGGCAAGACCGCCTTTTGTATGCAGATCGCCGATCAGCTTGCCATGCAGGGGCGCGACGTTCTCATTTTCTCCCTTGAAATGATGACCTGGGAGCTGATGGCTCGTTCCGTTTCCCGCGAATCCTTCCTGCTCGACACCTCCGCGCGCCGCCGCCTTGCCAAGACCGCGCGCGGTGTTTTAGACGGCAGGCGCTGGGCGGGCTACAGTGCGCAGGATCTCGCGCATCTGGAGCTGGCGCAGACGCGCTACGCCTCCTATGCAAAGCACCTCTATTTCCGCGAGGGCGACCACGAAACGGGGCTGGACTACATCCGCGCGGAGGTCGCGCGCCACATAGCCGAGACCGGACAAAAGCCCGTGGTGCTCATCGACTATCTCCAGATCATCGCCCCGGTGGACGTCCATTTCACCGACAAGCAGAACCTTGACCGCATCGTCTGCGCGCTGAAAAAGCTCTCCCGCCAGCACGGGCTGACCATCCTCGCCATTTCCTCCTTCAACCGCGAGAATTATAATCTGGAAGTCTCCATGAACGCCTTCAAGGAATCCGGCGGCATCGACTACTCCGCCGATGTGCTGCTGGGACTTCAGGCGCGCGGCGCGGGCAGACCCGGCTTCAACATCGACGAGGAAAAGCGCAAGGACCCCCGCGAGCTGGAGCTCAAGGTCCTCAAGAATCGCTCTGCCGCGCTCGGACAGCCCATCCCGCTGCGCTACTATCCGGCGTTCTCCTGTTTTGAAGAAGGATAGGGCGGTCTCACGTGAGACTTGTCCGAGCAATTCGCGGCGATTAATTTTCGAATGTAAGACCCCTGGAAGGATATAGAAAAAAAAGCAAGAACTGCTTGCAAAAAGAGAAAATATCTGATAGACTTTATGTAGACTGTATTACTGTCAGTACGTGCGTCTATCCGCACGCCCGGACAGGGACAGGTTTTGGATGCTGCGAGCAGCGCTTGGGGCGGAAACGCTGACACCCTTTTGCGGTACTCGAAGATCATCAGTAAAAAAAAAGGAGTGGTTAAGAAGATGAAAAAGCAGCGTATCTTGAGTGCTCTGCTGGCATTGTGCATCGTCTTTTCCCTGGTGCCCACAGCGCTGGCGGAAAAAGCTGACGATTTCACGGACGTCAGCAGATCCGACTGGTACTACCAGTTCGTAGACTATGTGACGTCGAAGGGTTACTTCAACGGCGTCGCGGACAAGACCTTCGCCCCCGCGGATAACATGACCCGTGCGATGTTCGTCACGGTCCTGTTCCGTTTCCACGGTGCGAAGGGCGACAGCAGCCAGAGCGCTTTCGTTGATGTGGCTCCCGGTGAATGGTACACCGCGGCCATCAACTGGGCGGCTGCCAACAAGATCGTAGATGGCGTGGGCAACGGCAAGTTCGCCCCGAACGATCCCATCACCCGCGCGCAGATGTGCACCATGATCGAGCGTTACCTCGACCTCTATCGCAAGGCCTGGAAGGTGACTCTGCCCGAGAGCGGCTCGCTCTCCGTCATGGTCGACGAGAGCGCGATCCCCGCGTATGCGCTCGCCGCAGTCAAGCAGTGCCAGCGTCACGGCTTGGTCAACGGCTTTGAGGACGGTACGTTCCGCCCGAACGATCTGTCTACCCGTGCGCAGGTGGCAGCGGTGATCTACCGTATGTCTCACCTCGTGCAGAACGCGAAGCCGGATAACACCCCGAGCGTGAATCCTCCGGTGAATCCCCCGGTGAACCCCCCGGTGACTGCCTACACCTATGCCCTGTATTTTGACGCCAACGGCGGCACGCTGAACGGTGCGTCTCCCGTCTCCATGACGACGACGAGCACCACTTACAGCTTCCCCGTGACCGCTACCGCCACGCGCGACGGCTACACCTTCCTGGGCTGGTCGACTGACAGAAGCGCCACGACCGCGACATACCCCGCCGGCAGCACCGTCACGCTGACCGCTGCCTATCCCATTATCACCCTGTACGCCGTCTGGCAGGCGAAGGCGCCCGTGGTCGTTTCCGAGGACCTGATCGGCAATGCCGTTCTCAAGTCCGTCAAGCAGGTCAACGACAGATTCGACGCCATGAAGAACGCCGTTGTCAGCGCCGTTGATCAGGTCAACAAGGACAACAAGTACCTGACGGATGCACAGCTCCAGCAGGTCAAAGACGTTGTCAAGTCCATGGTCAAGGTCGAGGACGTGAAGGCGAACTTCCCCGCAGACCCCAAGGCTGAGCGCGAGGTCACCTGGAACGTCGCTCTCGAGGTCAAGGACGGCCAGGTCGTCTCCGCCATCGAGCAGGCGAACAAGATCGCCAACGCGATCATCACCGGCACCACGAGCAAGCCCACTCCTGACGATATCGACGGTTTCCTGACCAGCGTTAAGAACGCTGTCGAGTCCGAGACCGGCATCGTGCTCACCAACAAGTCCCTGCAGGAGATCAAGACGCAGGTCGTCGATAAGCTCAAGACCGAGGGCAAGAGCCTGTGGGCGAACTTCCACGACGGCAAGGGCAACTATGTCTGCGGCAATGTGGACGTTGTGTTCAACGGCAAGACCTACGCCACCGTTCAGGTCGGCGCAAACAGCGCCTCTCTCTCCGCCGCAAAGTCCAAGATCGTCAAGGAGCTTGGCACTGCCATCTCCAAGGAGATCTACAAGCAGATGAAGGCGCAGGGCACTGCCTACACGGATAATTTCACCTTCAATATCGACCTGAAGGTCAACTTCACTCCCGCTGCCAACGCGGACATCAAGGCGAAGACCGACGCTTACACCTACAACTATAAGCTCGTCGTGACGCCGAAGCTCAACAGCAACGGTCTGCTCGAGTACAAGTACGAGGGCGATGAGAACTATCTGCGTCTCAACATCAGCAAGGACGTCCAGAAGGCTTATAACGACGGCCTCGACCAGATTGCCGCGCAGTTCGCCTATACCGACGGCACCAAGGATAAGGTCGTCGCCAAGGCCAAGGAGGAAATGGAGACGCGTCTCCCCGAGATCTATGCGGAGATCGAGACGTCTCTGAAGAAATACGATATCACCCTGACTAACGCCACCGAGGACGCGCTCAAGGCAGCTCTTCTTGCAGAGGCAGACAAGTGGGTCGAGACCAACTGGACGACGTTCGTTAACTCTGCCACCGGCGGCGGCACCCTCAAGGGTCTTGACAATACCGCCCTCATCAACGCCGTGTGGCCTCTGATCGAGCAGGACATCAACGCGCTCGATGTGAACGCTCTGATCGAGAACCAGATCAGCGAGAAGCTGACGGAGAAGAAGATCAACGAGGCTTGGATCGTCAAGAAGGCGAACGAGCACCAAATGCTGTCGATGGTTAAGTCGGCACTTGCCCTCTACCCCGATGCTAAGATTACTCCCTCCCACATTACGTTCAATATCGAAAATGTTGGTCATATCAACGCGATATTGGCTGAACCAGTCATCACGGTAGAAACTCCTATTGCAACTGCTACGGTCAAGGGTCCCGCTCTGAGAACGGCGATTTACGACCAGGCGAAGGACGAGCTTGATACTGCGCTGAATTCCTCCACTACGCTGAAGGATATGCTGGCGAAGAACCCCGATCTGAAGGATTACCTGATCTACAGCGCGCTCGTGCAGCTCGGACTCAACTTCAATGCCGAGAAGACCGCCGCTGCCAAGGACGGTGCGGTTCTGGCGAATCTCGTTTCCACCATCAAGACCGAGGGCAAGGCAAAGCTCGCCGAAAAGCTGGATGCCAAGCTTGGCGCGATCAATGTGTCGGATATTCTGAATAACGGCTCTGCCGAACAGACGAAGTATCAGGAGAAGATCGACCTGCTCAACAGCCTGAAGTTCGATGCCGCCAATGGCATCCAGACCAAGACCGCGACCCAGCTTGCTGACGCGCTCAAGAGTCAGACCATGAAGGACATCGTCGGCAGCAAGGGCGACACTTATGTTGCGCAGTACCTCGGCAAGATCGTTGCCAAGGCGCAGAACCTGCTGCCCGACGGCGCGAGCGTGACGGTCAACGGCGTGACGCTGACGAAGAGCGATCTCACGGCGCTTGGCAATGCCAAGACCTCTCTCGAGGCCGTGACCGAGCTTGCGAACCTCATTGAGAAGTTTGGCGATCTGAGCATCAACGACTTCGCTGACCCTGCCGGTCAGAAGGTGACGGTCAACTACAACACCCGCAGCGCCAGCGCGAACCTCATCATCAACGTCAAGTAATTTGACGACGTAAGACAGATCCATCATTCGGACCACCTCTTCCCGGCGGGGCAATTCCGCCCCG
>OGHA01001042.1_pt1 | contig 12963 bp, 10 predicted proteins | sample 1571361 | NCBI WGS metagenome assembly OGHA01 (sample SAMEA2581970, study PRJEB24529) | metagenome | biome: Human gut stool | place: China | collected 2011 | reverse complement strand
CATCGATGATATTTTTCATCACCGTATAATGGGGAAAAAGGTTAAAATTCTGGAATACCAGTCCAAAACATTTACGGATATTATGTAATTCCGCCTTCGATGCATATTCGCACTGTACTCTGCCGTTTTTATCCGTTTTCTCTGAAGCTGCCGTCTGCCCTAAATAGATCAGCTCACCGCCGTCCATTTTTTCCAAAAGCGTTGCACAGCGAAGCAGTGTGGACTTCCCGGAACCGGAGGGACCGATGATGGAGACCACCTCTCCCTTTTTCACGGTCAGGGAGATATCCCGTAGCACTCCGTTTCCATCAAAGCTTTTTTTCACATGATTCATTTCTAAGAGGATTTCGCCGTCTGTCTGTTCCATATACGATACTCCTGTCTGTCACCTATCTGTAATAAGATGTCTTCTTCTCCAGGTATTCCATGAAGGATGCTACAACGAGATTAAAGATATAATAGAATACACCTGCCGCCAGCAACGGAACCACACTGGTCTGTGCTGCTCCGATCTGCTTCGCGACTGTAAACATCTCCGCGATGGAAATGGTAAATGCCATAGAAGTATCCTTGACTAATGTGATAGTCTCATTGGTCACCGGCGGAAGCACCCGCTTCACCACCTGCGGCAGAATGATCTTCACGAAAGTCTGTGCCTTACTGTAGCCCAGTACCTGCGCAGCCTCATACTGTCCCACCGGAATAGATTCGATCCCCGCACGGTAGATTTCCGCAAAATATGCTGCATAGTTGATCACGAATGCCACGATCACCGCCGGGAAACGATACCCCGTTCCCACGTGCATGCGGAACACATAAAAGGGTGCGAAATACACCACGATGATCTGCAGCATCAGAGGGGTTCCTCTCATGATGGATATGTAAATTTTAGAAATAATGCGGATCACCTTACATCCCGACATTCTTCCGAAGGCTACGATCAACCCAAGAGGAAGGGAGAATAAAAGGGTCAGTACAAATATTTCCACCGTTATCAGAAAGCCCTCTGCCAGCTGGGCACTCATGGTCAGCAAACTCATGAAATCTACTCCTTAATTATCCTGACTTACATCAATTATCTTTTGTTATTTACCGAGGCAGACACTGTCGGTCAGTCCCCACTTTTCAGCGATCTGTGTGAAAGTACCGTCTGCTGCCATCTCATCGAGGGTCTTCTGCACGGTATTTTTTAACTCATCGTTACCCTTTAAGAAACCAACGGCGTACTGCTCTACTGCCAGCTTGTTGTCCTCGCCCTGCAGCATAACGAACTTCCCTGCTTCTCTCTGGGCAATCTGGTACTGTGCCACACCGATATCGATAGCTACGGCATCTACCGCACCCTGCTCCAGATCCATGAATGCAGTGTTATAATCCGCATACTCGATCAGCTGTGCAAAGGAATCACGAAGTGCAATGTTATCGGTGTTCTCTTCATCATTCAGTGCAGCCAGTGCGGAAGAATCCTTCTGTACCGCTACAACCTTGCCTGCCAGCTCTTCCTTATTCTGTACACCGGAAGCTGCTGCTACGACGAACACCTGGCTGTTATCCACATAGGGCTCGGTCCAGGTGTAGGCATCCTCTCTGCCGTTCATGGTGAACCCGTTCCAGATACAGTCAATAGTTCCGGAAGAAAGCTCCATATCCTTTGCATCCCAATCAATGGGCTGCTTTACCAGTTCCCAGCCCTGTCTCTTGCATACTTCCGCTGCCAGATCCAGGTCAAAGCCTACATATTCTCCATTGTCATCACGATATCCGTAAGGGGGAAATTCCGCATCAAAACCTACGGTAAATGTCTTATCAGATCCTTTAGAACCACAGCCGGTAAGAACACCTGCTGCCATGCTGATCGCCAATAATGCCACTAATACTCTTTTCATAATACATCCTCCCGTTCTGCCACTCACTGTTGGCCGCATTGTATACTTTAGCATGGTAAATTGCTAACACGGTGTCATAGTAACATAACGGGAGGGTCTTGTCAATTCTTTATCGGTCGTAACGCTCCACCATCGAGAGAATTTCCTTTGCATATCTGGGGTATGCTGCTGCTACATCCTTCACTTCGTTCCTGGCGGTCTCCGCCACCTCCTGGTTGTAATCCATCTGTTTGCGGAGCGCCTGTCTTCTCTGAATGAGTTCATGTCGGATTTCCACCATTTCGCGTTTATCCAAAAGAGCTGCCGTCTGACCGATCCAGCGTTCCGGCATCTGTACCCGATAGTTAGACAGCTGTTCCACCAGTTGCTTCTGGTAATATTCGATCTTGGCTTCCGCCTCCGCGAACTGTTTCCGTTCTTCCTTTTCATCCTGGTACATTTTCCACAGCTTTTCCAGTCTGGCTGCACTGTCCGTATTATATTTCAGATACAGATATTCCATCAGCTGACAGTTGTTCACATACCTGATCTTTACTTTGTTCTGCAGCTGGATCAGTTTATTGATGGTCTTCTCCACACGCTGCAATTCCCTGTCACTGTCCATGTATTTGATACACACATAGGAGATTGCCACTGCGCCGGCGCCTACCGCCAGGAAATATCCAACATAAGTATCCATTTCAAATGCAAACTGCAGAACAGCCAGCATGATCACGCACACGATCAATGCCGTCAGGAAGATCACCGCCATTCCCCTCTGATTGTTCATCAGATTCTCCAGTTCATTTCTGCGATATTCATAGGCATGCCGTTCTCCATCCAGTCGATGCAGATCCTGTCGTACCAGATTGCCGTATTTTTCGCCTTCCCGGATCTTCTGAATCCCTTCTTCGATCTCATCTTCTCTTTTACGGATGGCATAATAATCCGCATCTTTCATCCGGTTTTTCTTCTCACGATATTTACTGCGTTCCTGTTCCAGCGCAGATATTTTACCTGCGGTACGGTTGATCTCCCCTCTCTGCTGTGCAGGTAACGCCTCAATCTCTTCCATATCCGTCAGGTACGATGTTACCAGTGTATATTCCCCGGTGAGCAGATCGATCTCCCTGGAAGCTTCCGCTATCTGCTCCAGGCAGTTCACAATGTAACGTTTCCGCTGATCTTCCTCTTCAAAATTTACACCGTTACGTGTATAGACTAACTGTTCCCAGTCATCCTCTTCCACCGGTTCTGTTTTTTTCTTAAAAAAGCGTTTCCACCACGCCATAGTTTTCTCCTGTCCGTTCCAGTCCTGTTATATACTGACACTCGTCCGATAACTGTTTTTCAATGCTGTGATGAGTCTCTCATTTTCCGCATCGTATTTCTGTCTGTCATTTGCGCGCCATTCTCTTCGCAGTTTCAACTGCCGGAATTCCGGCTGCTGTTCCCATTCTCTCCCGAATTGTTCCATACTTTTCTCCAGTTCCAGAGATTCTGTATAGAATTCCGGGTTCCGGGCCGCAAATGCCACATAAGCATCTTCCGAAAGCTCCATGCGTTTTGCCGCAAGATAAGCATCCAGATGGCTTCTGTCCGGATCCGCCTGCCATGCCTCACGAAAATACTCTGCTGCCTTCTCATAAAGCATCAGTCCGGTAAGGGCCACGCCTTTATTATGCAGGATCGCCGCCCTGACTTTTCCGGCCGGGAGCTCTCTTCCTTCTCTCTCCAGATCACTCCAGGTCTCCAATAGCATATCATATCCGCGAATGGCCGCGGCATATTTTCTTTTTTCCACCATATAGTCGATCTGGCTCTTACGTTTCTCCAGGTTGCTGAGTCCGGATCCCTGCTTCAGCACCTGTGCGACTGCCTGCAGCTCTTCGTCCCCATAGATTCCCACATACTGCAGAATCGTCAGTACGAAAGCACTCAGTGACCCCTGTTTATGTACCATGGGGTACAATTGCTTTGCCAGTTCTCTGACCCTGCATTCCTCTCCGATCCAGTCCACCAGTTTATCATTCATGATAGACATATCCAGAAGAAACGCATTTTCCTTCAGGCAATAGCACAGTTCCTCCATGCAATAGACCCGGATCTCCAGTTCTTCTATATTATAGGCTGTCTCACAATATTCACCTACACACAGACTTGCCTTCATTTCCATTCTCATCTCCGTCCATCTTCATCTCCGGTCAGAGTTCGATCTCTTCCTTCCAGATGTGATGTGTTGCAGCACGAAATGTGCCAAATCCCAAATCCTCCAGTTCTACCTTGAGGTGTGTGTCATCCCGCATTTCCACGCTGATCCGCAGGCGGATGATTCCCTCCTGTAATTCTTCCGGTACGATTCTGGCGATCCGGTTCCCCTTGCCGGTCAGGGAAGTGATCAGGATCTCCACAGCTCGTCCCTCCAGCAGATAGAATTCCATGGTATTTTTGGCTTCATACCAGTTGATTCCGGCATCCAGCAATGCCTGATAGGATTCCTCTCCCTGTCTGAGAACCTTCATTCCGATATTGGATTTGAGTTTATCTTTTCCCAGAAACACATGATTTTTACCGGTTTCCCCGGGAGTCAGTCTCTCCATCATGCCATAACAGGCACCCTTGCTGAACAGATTATTGCCCTGGAAAACTCTCCTCCCCCTACACAGATAGCGCAGGGATTCCTTCATCCAGTCCCGGGAAAAAGCTTCACCGATCAGATATACCGAAGATATCATCTGATTTTCACACAGTTTTTTCGCGATCTCCTGCATTTTCTCATCGGATTCCGGTACCGGGAAAGGAAATTCCCTCTCCTCCATATATGCCACTACAGGTGTGGTATGCCGGTTGCATTCCATGCAGTAGGTACGTATGGAAGCATCTCCATATTCGCATAATATCGTCTTATGCCGCCACAGTTCCTCCGGCTGGTACAGATTATAGTAATAAAAGCTCTCCACATGACTTTGGAAGCAGATCTGATCCGTCTTCAGATGAAGTCCCTCTGTGGCTGCTGTCAGCACTTCCAACATCCGATGATCCAATTCTTCGCAGGTGATCATCAGGGCACCGATACGTTCCGTATTTGTCACCTGAGATAAAAGGCCCAGACTTCGTTTCAGGAAAAGCGTCAGCAACGCAACCGGATCAATCGGTGCACCGTCGATCTGCACCGGTTCTCCGTCCCTGGCCAGCTTCAAAAGGTTCTCCACCAGAATTCCTTCTTCCTCCCCGGCATATCGTATTGCTTCACTTCCGTAAAACCACTGGTTGACTCCCTGTCTCTTACTGAGCGCCAGCGGAATGGTATAGACCGAAGATCCCGCTACGGAAGACAATGTTCTGATCTCTTCCTCACTACCCGTAACATAGCAGCTGATCTGCGCATATTTGTTGCCAAGATCATATCCGACGATTACTTTTTCGCTTCCCGGCAGTCGCATCTTCCTTCCGCCTCCTCTCTGTGGTCTGTCTGATCTTACTTCAGAGTGAACAGTCTGTGATCCAGATATTCTCTGCGGTAATATTCCTCCAGAAGATGATCCAGTGTATCATCATCCTGCAGCGTCATACTGATCATCATATCATTGACAATCTCGTATTTACTGTCTGGATTATCATTCATGATATCACTCTTCTGTAAGCTTCCGCTCTCCGTCAGTTGTTCTCCGTTTGCGGATTCTTCCATAATATAATACTGAATATTCTCACCAAAAAAGAGCACAAACTCTTTGAAAAATACTCCACTGTATACTTCCTGCATGTATTCCGACAGATAATCCTCTGCCTGTCCGTTCTCGTGCAGCATCACATAATGAATTCTTGCCCGGACACCGCCTCTGGTATGATACTCCACAATGGTCTTGTCCTTTAGTTCCTGCAGCTCGGGAAGGCAGTCCTTATATTCCCGGAAAAAGTTCAGATGAATATGCTCTTTCATCATTTCCTGCAGGAAGTCCCGGATCAGCAGCTCATCTTCTCTCTCCAGCCTGTCTCTGTTCTCCGCATAGAATTTCAGATATGCCAGTTTACAGATTCTCTGTGTCTCTTCCCCCCGCAGATAGCAATTACGGATTTCATGAAAAATGTATTCCTCCGTCAGTTTTTCTCTGCAGAAGTAATCATAAGAGCTCTGGATCAGAACCGCCTCTTCGATCTCCTGTCCGGCTCCCTGAGATACGTAATAGCGGAAAATATCCAGCCGTTCTCCCACAAATGCACCGGAAAACAACATCTGTACCAGAATTTTCTCACTGAGTTCATAGCAGTCTACTTCAAAAGATCTGGCTGCTTTCCAGATATCACGCAGCTCTTTCGTCGTTCCCTGTACATAATGAGACAGATACTCCAAAACATTTCCGTTGTATTTTCCTCTGCGAAAAACAGACAATGCCGCCGCATATAAGGCAGGTTCTCCGTCATGTACGGACTGTGAGATCAGCGCATCCGTCAGGCGCAGCAATATTTTGGCTTCCGCAAAATACGGTGTATACCGTTCGATCCACTGATATGCCTTCTCATAATTCCCCCGCAGTATCAGGAAACGCAGTACGGTCTCCCTCTGTTCCACCGTCAGCTGTTCTCCATCAAACTCCTGCAGATATTCGTCCAATGCCTGCACATCATCGGCATCAAAATAAGCCTGCGCCAGCTCTACCGCTATTTTATGCCGCAGCTTCGGCTCCACGGCATCGGATGCCGCAAGTCTTGCCATACGCATTAACTTTGCGGAAGGCATAGCTTCTTCTCCTCTGTCATTTTGTGCAAAATACAGATCCAGTTCCACAGTATCCGGCACATAATGTTCCAACAGCCGCAGATATTTTCCGGGCACCAAAAGCTTCTCCAGCGTGTATTCCACATTTTTCAGGAATCTGTTCCCATAGGCATCCTCAAATGCAATGGTATAATCATTTCCGTAGATTGCTACCCATGAGATACCGTTCTGCAGTAAAGTCTCCGTCATTTTCAGGTTGCCCGGCTGACCGACGATCACCTTGCGTATTCTGTTATCTTCCACCCGTACCAGATGTGCAAAAAGAAGACGGGAAAGGGGCTTTGCCATTGTCTCCGTCACAATCGCGGGTGTCAGGAATCCCTGATACAGCACCGCCAGATGTCTGTTAATGTGCTGTTTCTGAATCTGATCGATGACAAAACGTTCGATACGCGGTTCGTAATGTTCATACAATTCTTCGTATTCCGCCCTGTGTTTCAACAGATACGCATATAAAAAGGCACTGTGTTCGTAATCCAGATTGTTCTGGAACGAGAAATACATCAATATTACCTTCGGCAGTTCCGTTACGGAATCCATATCTATCGAGGCCATATAATATTCATACAGATTGGTGATCCGCAGATGGCTTTCCACACCCTTCTCATACCAGCCAAAAGCATCCGTACCGGTCTTGCCTCCTTTGATCAACAGACTGCAGATTTCCTGCAGGATACGTACATCTTCTTTTTTCCCATATACTTTTTTCAGAATTCTGCACAAAAGCGGCGAATATTCCCGCACTCTGCCTGACAGATACAGAAGCTGTTCTAACAGGCTGTCACTGATTGCCTCCTGTCTGGCGCCAAAATGCAGCACCTGCAGTTCAAATCCGTTCAGTTTCCGCAACAATGCAGGATTGCTGTTCAGAAGTGCCAGTGCCTCCAGATAGATGACCGGACTGGTACATCCATACTGATATTGCTTCTCCAGGAACAACCATTTTCCGGAAGCAGACCGGTTATACTCTTCCGACAGATACAAAAGCAGCCACGCCACCCGCCATCTGGTCCTGTCATAGCGATAGATCTGCTCCACCTGTTCCGCCATCTGCCTGGTATACTGGGGATCTCTGTGGATCAGTGTCGTCAGATACAGATAATATGCCCACAGATCCCCGCCGGCAGCTTTCTGTTCCTCCAGCATATCCGCTGCATGATCCAGGATCCAGCCGGCTTCATTGTATCTCTCTTCGGTGATCAGAAGTTGTGCCTGAAACAGTCTGGCCGATGCATCCCGTTCATCCATAGTCACCATACGTTCCACCAATTTGCCGGTCTCTGCCAGCCAGGTACCTGTTCCGATCTTACGTAATCTGAAATCCTCATAATATTTCATGATCTGTGCTCTGCACTGCATATGACTGTGGTCCGCATGCCGCACCGCCGTCATATCCCCCAGCTGTACCGTCACCGGGATCTCCAGCGACGTATAAGCATTGTATATATAGATCCTGCCGAAATTTTTACCGGGCCTGCATATACTGCTGTCGATATAGACCGGGAGTCTGCACCGGTTTCCCAGAAAATCGTCATCACTTAATGTTTCTTTTTCTGTGAAGACAAACTCTCCCTCACATTCGATCTGTAAATCGGTATATCCCCAGCCGTTTCTGACAATATTCAGGCTGTTCTCCGTCACCCCGTAATTACCTTCCGCTCTGGAAAGCTTTTTCACCAGTTCCTTTTCCTCTATCAGAAACTCTATCTGCTGCTTTTTATTGATACAGATCAGAAATTCCTCCACGTTCTGCTCATTGCCCTCATAGGCGGACAGCATGCGATAGCAGCCATAAAAATGTTCATCATTCCCCTGGAACAGACGCCGGAAATCCGGATCATAGAATAACCGTACCGCTTCCGCCCAGTTACTTTTCGCCAGATTAGCAAAATGAAACAGATTCCTTATGGTACCGATGGAAGAATTCAATACGCCATGCTCCACGGTCACCACGAAAGGCAGATTGTATTCTCCCCTGTTGCTGACTACAGAAAAAGAGCCCTTCACCACATCCCCTTCCTCCAGATTCTCTCCATGGAAGCAATAAAAAATTTCTGCATCGGAGCCGGTAAACTGGTCTGTTATGCATTCCATCAGCAGATGGTCCGATATTACAGATCCTTTTACATAGCCTTCCGATGCAGAAAGGATGTGAAAAGAGCCTTCGTACGCTGTTCCCTGAGACAGGGAAATCTCTATTTTAGAGCAGGAGAATTCCAAAGAACCATTCTCATAATCGAAGTTTCCTCCTAAAATTCTATCAAGTATCTCCTGCATGTACCTTCACCCGTTCCCTGTTGTCAATTTGGATTTATTATACCAAATTTCGTACGTAAGGGCAAGGTGCCATACCTGTTAGTCCAGGTTTAATTTTTTATTCATAATGTAATAAGATACTCCGTACATGATCGCTGCCAGGAGCAGGCTGGTGATCACATTAATATCATAGACCGAATTGGCACTCACCGAGATTCCACTCTGACTGCTCATGACATTTGTACCAAACATGAAAGCACTCTGTACCGTGCTGCCGATGATGGAAGACAGGATCGTCACTCCCGCATAGGCCAGGATTCCCATGAACCCTTTATGTTTAGAAGACAGCTGACCGATCGTCAGGGCTCCGAACAGAGTGACCATAGTAATGAAAGGTCCTACTACATAGGTTAAGAGCAGCGTGATCCCATAATGCAGCAGATTGATTCCCATCTCGTCTTCATATGCTCTGCCAATCTCATAAAAAGCATCCGTCAGGAATTCCCAGATATTCCCATTATATTGTGTCATTACACTACTCAGTTCACCAACATTTAAAAGTCCTGTCATCAAAGACACGACCAGTGCCATCACTGAGATACCAATGCCTATCGTAAGGAACAGATACCAGGCACCGGAGACCAGTACCTTGCTTAAGAACAGTTGGTTTGCCGTCACCGGCAGAGTATGGGACAGATAGCCTTCATCCGTATACATGCTGCGGTAAAAACGGATTCCCAGGAAGATCAGCATGCCCCAGGTAGACGCCAACAGCATGATCACATACAGGATCAGTGTTGCCACAAAGGAAGAGACTACAAACCAGCTCTGTGCCGCATTTATATCATTGCCGTCCGCAATCTCCGCTACCAGCCCTCCCGGCATGCGTAATACCACGCAGCCGATCACGGTGACTACAAACATTCCCAGAAGCATCAGTGTACCTGCTCTCCAGATATTTTTCCATTCATATTTCATCAACTTTCCTAACATGCGAATACCTCCCTGAAGTAAGCATCTACAGACTTACCCTTCTCTTCTCTGATATTGTCAACGGATGTATATAACACCAATTGACCGTAGCGCATGAAGATCACTTCATCCAGCACCTGCTCCACATCCTCGATCAGGTGAGTGGAGATCAACACGGTAGCTTCCGGATTGTAGTTGTTGATGATGGTGCGCAGGATGTAATCTCTCGCTGCCGGATCCACACCGGCAATCGGCTCATCGAGAATATACAGGCTGGCATTCCGGCTCATCACCAGGATCAGCTGTACCTTTTCTTTTGTACCTTTGGATAAGGTCCGCATCTTCACCGTGGGGTCGATTCCAAGGCTTTTTAACATTTCTTCTGCACGTTCCCTGGAAAAGTCCGCATAAAAGTCCTGAAAATAATCCAGGATCTCCCGGATCGTCTGATTCATAGTCAGGTATGTGCGGTCCGGGAGATAGGCCACCTTACTCTTAGTCGCCGGTCCCACGTTATTGCCATCGATCAGAATAGTTCCTTCCGTCGGTGTCAGCAGACCGTTCAGTATTTTGATCAGGGTCGTCTTACCACTTCCGTTGGGTCCCAGCAGACCAATGATCTTCCCCTTGGGAAGACTTACGGTCAGATGATTCACGGCCACATTGGTGCCGTATTTCTTGGTTAAGTTCACGATTTCCACCAAATTATTCATTTATTTTCCGCCTCTCTTGATTATTTACCGGAATCCCCGGTCTCTCAGGACTGCATTTTAGCCAAGAGCTCTCTGATCTCCCCGGTGTCATACCCCAGCTCCTGCATATTGTCTATAAAGTTCCTCATATGACCAGCTGCCAGCTTCTCCCTCGTATTGGAGATCAGTTCCGTATTCTCCGTAACCGTTCTGCCGCTGGTCCTCTGCGTCATGATCAGACCACTCCGCTCCAGTTCCGCAAATGCCTTCTGCATCGTGTTCGGATTCACCGCTGCCACCGCCGCCAGATCACGGACGCTGGGGAGCTTCTCTCCCGGCTGATATTTTCCGGATACGATTTCCCGCTGGATCCGTTCTACCAGTTGCGCATAGATTGGCCTGTCAGCATCTAATTCCCACGCCATTCCTATCATCCTTTCTTAATAATTTTCATTTCGTTTTTACTTTTTCATATCTATTGTTTTGTTGTATTATTTGTATAATACAATAGTACGACATTCTTTGCATCCTGTCAAGAGGATTTTCTTTTATAACAGTCTGGGAAAATTGCTTTCAAAAAACAGGAACTCCCGGTCGGAAGCAGTATCTGCCTCCAGCCGGGAGTTCTTGAATTTACCGATATTGAAACAATGAACAGATCATTTCCAGATTGCTGTCAGGACATGTTCTCCTGTCATTTGGACAACGGTATCTGCGGTGATCGTCTGTCCGCTGTATTCCCAGCCGGCAAAGATGCTTCCTTCTTTGACCGGTTCCGGAAGTGTGCCATAGGTCTCACCGAAAGTCACCTGCTTGGATTCCGTGACCGCACCGTCTGCATCCGTGCCACCGTCATAGTCAAATTTCACTGTGAACTGTGCCGGTATCCAATGCGCGGTCAATGTCATATCGCCCGTAACTTTTTCCGACTGGAAATACCATAACACCGTCTCGCCTTCCTTTTCCGTATACCATCCGTCAAAGGTGTATCCGGGCTTGTAAGGTGTCTCCGGCTCCGTAATGAACTCGCCGTAGCGGATCTTCTGTGCGGGCACTTCGCTTCCGCCATCCGTATCGTACATAATGTTGAATCCACCGCGTACCGCGAAGAAAATGATCATTCCCACGATCACCACGATCAAAACACCGATCAGGCCGTCCAAAATGCGGATGGGGACATCCTTGCTTCCGTAGATACCGCGGCCGAACCATTTTCCCTTCGGGCGGACCGCCTCCTGCGTCTGTCCCGCCATTTCTGACGATGCGGTGACCTCTGCTGCCTTTTCTTCTGTATTCTCTGCTGTCACTTGTTCCTGATTCATAATCTTTCCTTTTCCTAATCTGACATAAGCAATTTCTTCATGCTCATATTATTTTACTCCCCACATAGAAAACATCCTTTGCCTGCAAGCAGTCACGGATGTTTTCTATGGGTGAGTCTTATATCATTACTTTCTTACCAGGTACTTTCTCATATCGATCGCGCAGGCAACCAGAATGATGAGTCCTTTGATCACATACTGCATGTTCATGTTGATGGACAGGAAGTTCAGTGCTACGAAGATGATTCTTAAGAGGAATACACCCAGTACAACACCGCTGATCTTACCGGTACCACCTACAAAGGATACACCACCGATAACGCAGGCTGCAATAGCATCACACTCATAGTTCAGACCGGTGTTGGCGGTATTGGAACCGATACGGGAGGACTCGATGAAACCGGTCAGACCGTACATAGCACCTGCCAGAGTATGCACCAGAATGGTAGTACGCATTACGTTAACACCGGATACCTTCGCTGCTTCCGGATTGGAACCGACTGCGAACATATTCTTACCGAAGGTTGTCTTGTTCCAGATGAACCACATAATGATAACAATGACAGCTGCCAGCCATACATAGTTGGGAATGGCGATTCTTGCTCCGCCGGCATTAAAGGATACTACGCTTCCTTTTACCACATCATTGAAATGCTGATCCAGACCGGACAGAGGCTGGCCGTTATTGCCGTTGATCATGATATACATTAACAGTAAACCATATACGATCAGCTGGGTAGCCAGAGTTACGATGAAGGGATGTAACTGGAACTTCGCCACGAAGAATCCATTGACCCATCCTACGATACCACCGACCAACAGTACGATCAGGATCACCAGAGGGATCGGAAGTACCGGAAGGTTCGGGAACATCTTGGTCGCATAGGTTACGGACTGCATCAGGGATGCGGTAATACATGCGGTAAGTCCTACCACACGTCCTGCGGACAGGTCAGTACCGGTCAATACGATACATCCCGCAATACCACAGGCAATGGGAAGGTTCGCTGCGGACAGGCTGATAATGTTGACAATGGAAGCCGCCGACAGGAAATTGGAGTTCTGGATGTAAGTGTAAA
>OGHA01001029.1_pt1 | contig 13100 bp, 14 predicted proteins | sample 1571361 | NCBI WGS metagenome assembly OGHA01 (sample SAMEA2581970, study PRJEB24529) | metagenome | biome: Human gut stool | place: China | collected 2011 | reverse complement strand
TCCACCCATGTGCTGGAGGTGGCCGAAAAGCTCTGCGACCAGGTGGCCATCCTCCGGCAGGGGCGGCTCGTGCGGGCTGGTTCCATGGCCGAGGTGCGGGGCGATGCTTCGCTGGAATCGGTCTTTCTGGAGCTGGAAGGGGTGCAGGATGGACACTGAGACCAGACGTCTGTTCCGCGCCCTGTTCCGGAAACAGCTGCGGGAGCAGGGAGCCTTCCTTGTCCGGAGTGCCAGCACCGGCAGACACCGCACCAGAGCGGGCCGGTTTGCGTTCGGAGCGCTGTATGGGGGTATCGTGCTGCTGGTGATGGGCAGTTTCTTCTCGCTGGCGTGGCCGCTGGGAGAGCTGCTGCTGCCCGCCGGGCAGGAGGCGCTGTACTTTCTGATGATGGAGCTGCTGGCGCTGGCTGTCGGCGTGTTTGCCGGGGCGTTTTCCAGCTATGGGAGCCTGTTTCAGGCCAGGGACAACGACCTGCTGCTGGCGATGCCCATCCCGCCGTGGATGCTCTTTGCCGTCCGAATGAGCGGGCTGTACGCGACGTGCCTGTTCTATCTGCTGCTGCTCTGGGTCCCGGCAGAAGTGGTGTATGGGCTGTATGCGGCTTCTCCGCTGGGCGGGCTGCTGAGTGCAGTCCCCATGGCGCTGGTGCTGGCCGGGGCAGCGACCCTTCTGGCTGCGCTGCTGGGGTGGGCGGTCGCTCTCTGCACTGCGCGGGCCGCACACAAAACGCTGGTCACGATTGCGGCAACCCTGGGGCTTGCGGTGGTGTATGCTCTCGTCTACCAACGGGGAATGGCTCAGCTTGAACAGGTTCTGGGGCAGGCGGCGCTGGGAGAAAACAACACGGCCCTAACGGGTGTGGGGCGCTTTTTGGGAGGTGCCGCCTGCGGGGAACCGCTTCCGCTGCTGGTGCTGGCCGTTGGCATCGTGCTGCTCTGCGCGGCGCTGGGCAGGGCGCTTTCCGGGCCGTATCTGACCCTGATGACGACCCGGCGCGGTGCTGTGAAACGGACGCGGGCGCGGCTGGCCCGCCGTTCCTCGCTGCGGCGGACGCTGCTGCGCCGGGAACTGCTCCATCTGGGCAGCAGTGCGTCCTATCTGCTCAACTGCGTCATGGGTTCGCTGGCGCTGCTGCTTCTCAGCGGCGCAATGGGGTACAAGGCGGACGCACTGCGGGCGTTGGCGGCGCAGCTGCCCGCGCGGGAGCTGGGCGCGGTGCTGCTGACCTTCACGGTGGTGCTGGTGGCCGGGATGAATCTCCTCACCGTGCCGTCCGTCTCACTGGAAGGGGAACAGCTGTGGCAGCTGCAAAGTCTGCCGGTAACACCATGGCAGGTGCTGCGGGCGAAGCTGGACCTGCATCTGCTGGTCACCCTGCCGCCCGCGCTGCTCTGCCTGGCTTGCGGGCTGGTGCTTCTGCGTACACCGTGGCTTTTGGTCCTGCTGGCGGGTCTGCTGGTGGCATTGGATGTTGTTTTCACAGCCGCCGCCGGGCTGATGCTCGGCGTGACGATGCCGCAGTTCCACTGGACGAGCGAGATGGCCGTCATCAAGCAAAACCCCAGTGTTCTGCTGGCACTGCTCCTCAACTGGGCCGCTGGCTTTGTGCTGGGCGTGGGGGTGCTGGTGCTGGCGCAGTTCGTGCCGGCTGAGGCCGCATGGATGGCAGCATTGGGCATCCTTGCCCTGGCCGATGGGGCTGCGCTCCGCTGGCTGAAGACGAAGGGCGCAGAACGATTGCAGAGATTATAAAAGATAAAAAGACCCTCTCCGGGCATTGCAGCAGAGCAAGGACGGAGAGGGTCTTTTTGGCAGGTGCGGCTTATTCGATGCCGGTCACTTTGTAGTCCTGGTCTTCAACGGCCTTCTTCAGGGTCTCGTTGGCGACGTCGGCGCTCAGGGTAACGACGGCGGTGCCGGTCTCGTGGCTGACCACGGCCTCGTGGACTTCGGGCAGAGCTTCCAGTGCCTTCTTCACGCGGGCCTCGCAGTGGCAGCACATCATGCCTTCAACGTGCAGGGTCTTTTTCATGGAACGTTCCTCCTTGACAGTGGATTCCGAAACGGGTTCGGTCGTATCTTCAGCCTGCGGCTGCGCGGCAGCGGGCAGGGCGGAAGTCTTGATCTTGTGGTCGTGTTTGGTGCTGTGCAGGTCGAACAGATTCAGGCGCAGCGCGTTGCTGACGACGCAGAAGCTGGACAGGCTCATCGCGGCGGCACCGAACATGGGGTTCAGCGTCAGGCCGAAGGGAATGAACACACCGGCGGCCAGCGGGATGCCGATGATGTTGTAGATGAAGGCCCAGAACAGATTCTCGTGGATGTTGCGCAGGGTGGCGCGGCTCAGGCGGATGGCGGCGGGCACATCGGAGAGCCGGGAGTTCATCAGCACCACGTCCGCCGCATCAATGGCGACGTCCGTTCCGGCACCGATGGCGATGCCGGTGTCGGCGCGGGTCAGGGCCGGGGCATCGTTGATGCCGTCGCCGACCATGGCGACCTTGCCGGAGGCTTGCAGCTTGCGGATGACGGCTTCCTTGCCGTCGGGCAGGACACCAGCGATGACCTCATCCACGCCTGCCTGACGGCCGATGGCGTCGGCGGTGCGCTGGTTGTCGCCGGTGAGCATCACGACCCGGATGCCCATGTTCTGCAATTCACGGATGGCGCGGGGGCTGTCCTCCTTGATGGTGTCGGCCACGGCCACTACGCCCAGCAGACGGCCGGCGCCGCCGAAGTAGAGCGGCGTTTTGCCTTCGCCAGCCAGTGCGGCGGCTTTTGCCTTCAGGCTTTCCGGCACAGCGGCCTTTGTCGCAAGGAAGGACGCATGGCCTGCGTAAATTTCTTTGCCGTCCAGCTTTGCAGTCAGGCCGTTGCCGGGCAGGGCTGCAAAGTCGGAGACTTCCGGGGCCTCGATGGCATGGGCCTCGGTGTAAGCGAGGATGGCCTTGGCCAGCGGATGCTCGCTCCTGCGTTCCAGCGCGGCGGCAAGGGTCAGCAGCTCCGTCTCGCTCACGCCCTCGGCGGGCAGGATGTCGGTGACCTTGGGCTCGCCGCTGGTGATGGTGCCGGTCTTATCCAGCGCCACGATCTGGGTGCGGCCTGCGGCTTCCAGCGAAGCGGCCGTCTTGAACAGGATGCCGTTCTTGGCCCCCAGACCGTTGCCGACCATGATGGCCACCGGTGTGGCCAGGCCCAGCGCACAGGGGCAGCTGATGACCAGCACCGAGATGCCGCGGGCCAGCGCATAGCCGAACTCCCGGCCCAACAGCAGCCAGACGATGGTGGTGACCACGGCGATGGAGATGACCGCCGGGACGAAGAAGCCCGACACAGTGTCGGCGATCTTGGCGATGGGGGCCTTGGTGGCGTCGGCGTCGCTGACCATCCGGATGATCTGCGCCAGAGTGGTATCTTCGCCCACGCGGGTGGCCTCGCACCGCAGAAAGCCCGACTGGTTGGTGGTGGCGGCTGAGACCTTGTCGCCCTCGGCCTTGTCCACCGGGATGCTCTCACCGGTCAGTGCGCTCTCGTTCACGGCGCTGCTGCCTTCCAGCACGATGCCGTCCACCGGGATGTTCTCACCGGGGCGGACGACAAAAACATCGCCCTTGCGCACTTCGGCGATGGGAACGCTGACTTCGGTGCCGCCCCGCAGGAGGGTGGCCGTTTTGGGGGCCAGCTTCATCAGGCTCTTGAGTGCGTCGGTGGTCTTGCCTTTGGAGCGGGCTTCCAGCATCTTGCCCACCGTGATGAGGGTCAGGATCATGGCGGCCGACTCAAAGTAGAACTCCATCATATAGTGCATGACGAGAGCGTCGTTGCCATCCACCTGCGCGCGGGTCATGGCGAAGAGGGCGTAGGTGCTCCAGAGGAAGCTGGCCGAGGAACCCAGCGCCACCAGCGTATCCATGTTGGGGGCGCGGTGGAGGAGGCCCTTGAAGCCGTTGATGAAGAACTTCTGGTTGATGACCATCACGATGCCCGCCAGCAGCAGCTGAACGAGGCCCATCGCGACGTGGTTGCCGTCGAACCAGTGGGGGAGCGGCCAGCCCCACATCATGTGCCCCATGGAAAAGTACATCAGCACCGCCAGGAAGAGAAGGGAGGCGATGAGCCGCTTTTTCAGTTTTGGGGTCTCGTGGTCGGCCAGGGCGTCGAGGTCGGCGCTGGGGTCCGGGGCGGCGGTGGGCCCGCCTGCTTTAGGGCTGGCACCATAGCCTGCATCCTGCACCGCCTTGACGATGGCGGCAGCACTCGCGGTGCCCTCCACGCCCATGGAGTTGGTGAGCAGGCTCACCGAGCAGCTCGTGACGCCGGGCACGGCGTTTACGGCCTTTTCCACCCGTGCAGAGCAGGCCGCGCAGCTCATGCCGGTAACGTTGTATTGTTCCATAGTCTTCACTCCTTGCGATGGGTCAGCTTGTCCGAAAAAGGGTCATTTCATGAGTTTGGGCAGCAATTTCAGCAGCTCATCCAACTTTTCGTCGCTGCCCGCGCGCAGGTCGTCCGCGACGCAGGTGCGCACATGCTGGCTGAGCAGCTCTCTGGAAAAGGCGTTCAGCGCAGAGTTTGCCGCCGCCACCTGCACGAGGATGTCGGCACAATAGACGTCTTTTTCGACCATGCCGCGGATGCCCCGGATCTGGCCCTCGATGCGGTTCAGCCGGTGGATGAGGCGCTTGTACTCCTCCTCGCTCCGCTTTTTGTGGCGGCAGCAGCAGGCGTGCAGGGTCTCTGCTTCGGCGGCTGCATCTTCGCAGCAGGGGGCAGGGGACGCTTCATGCAGGGCACAGCGGGGGCAGGGTTCCATCTCGCTGCTCATGGGAACAACTCCTTTCAAATTACCCCTTGGGGGTATATTTCGTACAAAGGCATTGTAGCACAGCTTGTCCTACAGAACAAGTAGGAAATGAGATTTTAATTGTGAATTTTTCGTGAACACAGAGAAACAGAAAAAGCCCGGTGCAGGGGCTGGAAACGCCTGCACCGGGCAGAGGACTGAAAAAACGGGCTTATTCGCAGAACTTCCGCATAAAGGCGATGTCGCTGGCGGCGCGGGCGGGGACGGCTTCCTCACGCAGGACCGGGAAGGCGGCCTGCGGCATCTGCTTCAGCATGGCGAAGCCGCCTGCATAGTCCACGCAGGAATCCTCCAGGCTGGTGGAGTACAGGGTGCCGTCCGGCCGGAAGTTCTGGCCTTTGAAGTGGACTGCGGCGATCTTGTCGCCGTACCAGCTGCCCACCTTGTCCCAGATGCGGCGCTGCGCGTCCAGCGAAGCATCCTCCGGGCCGACGTAGTTGGCGAAATCGCAGAGGACGCGCAGGCTGGGGCTGGCGATGGTGTCCAGCACCATCTTGACGGCCTCCGGAGTGTTCATAGCGTGGTAGTAGACGCACTCCACGGCGAACAGCACCCCCTGCTCCTCACAGACGGGCAGGATCTCGCCCAAGCTGCGGAGAAGGGCTTCCTGCGCTTCCTTGCGGGTGACACCGGGCTGCTTGGCCATGTTGGTGGTCTCGCTGCCCATGCAGCCGGCGTGCAGCACTTTGGCGACCGGGATCTGGCTCAGCACCTTGGCGACCTCGGCGCGGCGCTTGTCCTCGTCGGCATAGCTCAGCTCGACGTAGGTGCCGTTCACCGCGATGGAAACACCGGCAGCGGTAGCAGCGGCGCGGGTGGCTTCGACCAGTTCCGGGGTGACATCGGCATAGCTCTTCACGCCCTCAATGGCCTTGGTGTAGGCCAGCTGGGTGCAGGCAAAGCCCGCCTTGCCGATGGAAGCAAACAGCTCATCCGGGGTGTGACGGCCAAAATCGTGCCCGCGGGCACCGATCACAAATTCAGGCATGGCTTCCTCCTTCTCCAAAGATGCGTTCTGCGAACAGGTGCAGCTCCTTGCCCCACCAGTACCAGTCGTGGGAGACATCACTGCCCCAGAACTCGCAGTGGGCGGGCAGCCCGGCGGCGGTCAGGGCCTCGGAGAGGGCGCGGGTGTCGGCCTGTGCCTCTTCCTCGTAGCTGCCCTGCCCGGCGCAGAGGATGAGGTCGTTCTCCTCCGCCTTGGCAATGGCCTTTTTGTCCACGAGGCCGGTCTCGGTCAGGTAGGCGAGGGGGGCATTGCGGAGCACGAGGTCGTCCTCGGCGCTGCCCAGAAAGCGGCTCATGTCGTACAGGCCGGACAGACCGATGGCACCGCCGAACACTTCCGGGCGGCGCAGGCGGCAGTTGACGGCCTGACAGGCACCGGTGTCCACGCCGACGCACCAGATGAGCTGGCCTTTCTCGGTCTGGTTCAGTTCCCGGATGCGGGCGGCCAGCTCGGTGGACAGGTAGTTGAAATACTTTTCCTGCATCTCAGCCCGGCGGCGGGGCGCAGCATCCCCGGCCAGCAGGCTCTCGGCGTCGATGCCGTCGGCGGTAAAGAGCTGGAGCCTGCCGCTGCTCAGCAGGGAAGCCACCGCTTCGGGCATCCCGTTGTTCTCCCAATCGTAGAAACGGCCCCCGCGGGCGGGCAGGGCCAGCACCGGCACACCGGCCGTGCCATAGACCTTGAACTCCATTTCGCGGCCGAGCATCCGGCTCCACTCTTTATAATAGGTACCTTGCATCATGGAAGCATCCTCCTGAATTTATACGAATTGATTCCGCACCGGGTCGTATCCGTACCCGGCGGCAGCGAGCGTTGCGCACAGCGCGGCCTTGTCCTCGTCCAGGTCGTCGCACAGTGCGTCGAGGCTGGGGTAGAAGTCGCGCAGCTTCAGGTTCACCATGCTCAAAAGCATGATGGGGTCATGGGGCAGAGCCATCTGAAAAACCTCCTCCTGGAAAACAAAAAAGCCGGTCACTCGACAAAGTGACCGGCAGATGCAGCTACTTAGACAGCGCGGGTAACTTTGCCAGCGCGCAGGCAACGGGAGCATGCGTAGATATACTTGGGAGAACCCTCCACGACCGCCTTGACACGACGGACATTCGGCTTCCAGGTACGGTTGGAACGGCGATGAGAGTGGGAGACCTTGATACCAAAGGTAACGCCCTTGCCGCAGCATTCACACTTAGCCATGATACTTGCACCTCCTAGCAGTGAAGTAAGGAATTCAAAATAATCAGCTTGACTATTGTACCAGAGTCGGGCAGAAATTGCAAGCATTTTTTTGAAATTTCTGTAACCTTTTTTATCTGTGGGCCAAGCCCTTGTCTGAAATCGAAAAACATAGTACAATAAGACAAAATAATCCACTGTTAGGAGAATACGATGACCTCACGCGGACTGTACTATCTTATCCGGGCGCTGGTGACGCTGGTCGCCATCCCGTTCCACGAAGCGGGCCACGCCCTCGCGGCCTGGCTGCTGGGCGACCCCACGGCCAAGCGGGAGGGCCGGCTGTCGCTGAACCCGTTCCGCCACTTTGACCTGATGGGCACCCTGTGCATGGTGCTGGCGGGCGTGGGCTGGGCAAAGCCGGTCTCCACCGACCCGCGCAATTTCAAGAACCCCAAGGCGGGCATGGCGCTCACGGCGCTGGCAGGCCCGGTGGCGAACCTGCTCCTGGCCTACCTCGCGATGGTGGTCTGGAAGCTGCTGTATTACTGGGCCCCGGTCACGGTCGGAACTGTGTTTGCAGCCCGCTTCCTGCAATATCTGGTCATGATGGACGTCAGTCTGGCAGTGTTCAACCTCATCCCGGTGCCGCCGCTGGACGGCAGCCGGGTGCTGCTGGCGGTGCTGCCCCAGCGCATCTACTTCGGCATCATGAAATATGAGCGGGTGATCCTCATCGTCATGCTGGCGGTGGTCTGGAGCGGCTTTCTGGACGGCCCGCTCACCCTGCTGAACGATGCCGTGTGGGACCTGCTGGATCTGGGCACCGGCTACATCGACCAGATCGCCTATTCCATGTATTACGCATCCATCGGGACGGTGATTTGAGTGGCAGAAGAGCTGACGTTCCATCTGGCGGACTTCGAGGGCCCGCTGGAACTGCTGCTGACGCTGGTGCAGAAGCACAAGATGGACCTGCACAACATCCCCATTCTGGAACTCATCGACCAGTACACCCGCACTGTGGCAGCGGACGCCGGAGCCGACCCGGAGACGGCCAGCGCCTTCATCGAGATGGCGGCGCATCTGGTGGAGATGAAGAGCTATCTGCTGCTGCCCCGCAGCGAAGAGGGCGAGCGGATGAAACAGGAACTGACCGGCCAGCTCATCGAGTACGACCAGTGCCGCCGGATGGCCGGGGCATTGCGCGCAAAAGGGGAGCAGGCCCCGGTCTTCGTCCGGAGGCCGCTGGAAGTGGAGCAGGACAACACCTACGACCTCTTCCACTCGCCGCAGGTGCTGGCGGACTGCTGGCAGGCGCTGGCGGGCCGGAAAGCGGCCGTCGTGCGGCAGCCCACCCAGCAGCAGTTCGAGCCGCTGGTGTCCGCGCCGGTGGTGTCGGTGAACAGCCGGGTGGTCTATATCCTGCGCCAGCTCATCGGGGGCAGTGCCCGGAAGCTGGGGCAGTTGTTTTCCCGCCGCCAGAGCCGGAGCACCCATGTGGCCACCTTTCTGGCCCTGCTGGAACTGGTGCGCGGCGGGCGTGTCACCCTCGGCCCGGACGGTGCGATGACCATGCGCCGCGGGCGGCTGGAACGCACAAAGGAGAACGAATGAACCAGAAAAAACTGCGAGCCGCCGTGGAGGCGATGCTCTTTGCCTATGCGGAACCCATCGGGGCCGACAAACTGGCCCAGGCGCTTCAGATGCCGGTCTCCAGCGTGGAGCCGGTGCTGGAAGAGCTGCGCACCCGCTATGCCCGCGAGGACAGCGGCCTGTGCCTGCTCCACCTGAACACCCACTGGCAGCTGGCCACCAAGGCCGACTTTGCCGAACCGGTCCGCCGGGTGCTGGATACCCGGCGCTCGGTGCCGCTGGGTCCGGCGGCGATGGAGACGCTGACCGTCATCGCCTACAACCAGCCGGTCTCCCGCGCATTCATTGAACAGGTGCGCGGCGTGGACTCCTCGTCCAGCGTATCCGGCCTGCTGGAAAAAGGCCTCATCGAAGAGGCCGGGAGGCTGGACCTGCCCGGACGGCCGGTGGCGTTCCGGACGACGGATGTGTTTCTGCGGTGCTTTGGCCTGTCCAGCCTGGACGACCTGCCGCCCATCCACAGCAGGGAAGAAAGCGGGGGAGAGGTATGAGTGTTCTGAGCGTTTTGGGAGCGGTGCTGCTCGTTCTCTTGAAAGGGATCGGCGCCCTGCTGCTGGTGGTGCTGGTCCTGGCGGTGGTGCTGCTGGTCTGCCCCTTCTGCGCGGATGTGCAGTGGGCGAACGATGTGCTGACCATCCGGGCCGGTGCGCTGGGGCTGACTCTGCCGGTGTTCCAGTATCCTGCACCGGAAAAGCCGAAAAAGGAAAAGAAGAAAAAACCGGCCGGACAGAAAGCGGATAAGAAGCCCAGGCCGAAGACCCCGCCCCGCAAAAAGGCCCGGCTGACCCTGAACATCCTCTGCACCATCCTGCGGGGGGCGGGCCGGCTGACCAGAGCCATCATCGGGTCGCTGCGCATCACGAAGATCGACGTCGTGCTGGGCGTCCGGGGCGAGGACCCCGCCGAAGCTGCCCTCAGCTATGGCAGGCTGAACGCCTGGCTCTATCCGGCACTGGGCTTCCTCGACCGGTTCGTCTATCTCGATTTTGAGCAGCTGCGGCTGCTTCCGGATTTTGGTTCGGCCCAGCCGACGGTGCGGGACCGGGTGTCCTTCCGGGTGTCGGCACAGGCGTATGCCATCGTCTTTACGGCAGTGCGTGTGCTTTACGAGTTCTGGCGCGAAAAAGTGCTGGACGTCTTCCTGTAATTTGGTTATAATATAACTGTATGGTGTATTCTGCCTGTCCGCTGCGGCGGGGGCAGTTCCGGAGAAAGCGTTCCCGCTTTTTCCCACTCATTGAAATAAGGAGGCCGATTTTATGGCTGAGCATCCGATCCAGGGTTTAATGAACGTCACGATGGACAAGGTCCGTCAGATGGTGGATTCCAACACCATCGTGGGCAAGCCCATCACCACCGAGGACGGCACCACCATCCTTCCGGTGTCCAAAGTCAGCTTTGGCTTTGCATCCGCAGGCACGGACTTTGACGGCAAGAATGCTGCCAACAAGGACCTGTTCGGCGGCGGTTCCGGCGCGGGCGTCAACATCCAGCCGGTGGCCTTCCTTGTCATCAAGGACGGCTGTGTCCGCACCATCCAGCTGTCCGACGGGGCCAACACCGTGGACCGCGCCCTGACCATGATCCCCGAACTGGTGGAGAAGGTCAGCGTCCTCATCGACAGGAAGGGCGGCAAGGCGGCCCCCGCGGAGACCGGCCCCGAAGCGCCCAACGCGTAAGAAAAGGCGCATGAGCTTCCCCTTGAGGGGAGCAGCCGAATGAAGCAAGATGGGTGAGGCAAACGCGCGAACATGCGCATCCCCATCCGGCACTGCGTGCCACCTTTCCCGCAAGGGCAGGGCTTTTCAGCGCGGTGCATTTTGAGCGCCGGGAGGCGCACAAGGAGTAAACGAACAATGGCAGAAGAACGTATTCAGAAGATCATGAGCGAGCAGGGCCTGTGCTCCCGCCGCGCGGCCGAGCAGATCATTGCCGAGGGCCGCGTCAAGGTCAACGGCCACCCGGTCAAGGTGGGCGACAAGATGGACCCCAACCGCGATGTGCTGCATGTGGATGATGAGCGCATCTACATCCAGAAGAACCAGCAGCTCTACTATCTGGCGCTGTACAAGCCCCGCGGCTACGTGACCACCGCCAGCGATGAGCTGGGCCGCAAGACCGTTATGGAGCTGGTCAGCGACATCCCCGCCCGCCTCTACCCGGTGGGCCGCCTGGATAAGGACAGCGAGGGCCTGCTGCTGATGACCAACGACGGTGCCTTTGCGCAGGCCGTCACCCATCCGTCCGGCGGCATTTCCAAGCTGTACCGCGTTACCGTGCAGCCCCGTGCCGACGAGAGCCAGATCCTGAAGATGAGTTCCGGCGTCGTGCTGGACGATGGCACCAAGACCATGCCCTGTGCCATCAATGTCGTGACCGACGAGCCGGGCCGCACCGTGATGGAGATGACCCTGAAAGAGGGCAAGAACCGCGAGATCCGCCGGATGTGCGAGGCCGTCGGGCTGGAAGTCGTCCGCCTGAAGCGGAACGCCGAGGGCGTCGTCAAGCTGGGGATGCTCAAGCCGGGCACCTACCGCGAGCTGACCAAGGCAGAGATCAACGGCCTGCGCGCCGCAGCCGCCAAGGGCCGCGCCCAGACCCGCAGCGCAGCGCTGCAGTCCAAAGCGGCCGAGCGCCGCCCCCGTGGCCCGGTGGGGCAGGGCGCGAAGCGCGGCGAGCGCAATGCACCCGCAAAACGGAGAAAATGATGGTCCCCACAGTATCTTTGTCGGGCAGACCAAGGCGGCCGGGCCTGAGATGGAAAAGATTGTGAGATTTTCCCTCAAAAATGGGGCGTTCGGCACTTGAGAATCCTGACAAAATATAGTATAATAAACCTAATTTTGAAAGCTCAAAATAGACAAAGCAGGAGGTCTTACCATGGCTTCAAAGATCAACAAAGGAGAAATCCTCGCCAAGTTTTTCGATGACGGGGAATATACCGCACTGTTTGCGGACGGCGCGGTGAGCGCTGCCTGCGGCTATGCGGCTGGCCAGCAGGCCTACGCCGTCTACCAGAACGGCGAGGCAGTCACCGTGAAGGACGTTGAGAAAAACATCAAGGTCCTCGAAATGGCTGCTCAGACGGGCTGCCCCGTGGTCACGTTCTACAACTCGGTCGGCGCAAAGCTGGCAGAGGGTCTGGACGTTCTGACCGCGACCGCCAAGCTGAACGCTGCCATCGCCAAGGTGTCCGGCGTCGTGCCCCAGGTGGCAGTCGTCACCGGCGTGTGCGGCGGTACCAGCGCCCTGAACGCTGCCAGCGCAGATGTCTGCGTCATGGCAAAGGACGCCGAGCTGTTCTTCACCGCTCCCTTCACCTCTGCCGCCAAGGGCGACAAGGTCGCAGATGCAGGCTCCGCTGAGGCTGCTGCCAAGGCTGGTGTTGCTGCCATCGTGGCCGAGAGCGCTGCCGAGGCTGCCGAGAAGGCTGCCCACATCGTGGGTCTGCTGCCCGCCAACAACCTGACCGGCCCCGCCATCTTCGAGTTCGAGCAGCCCACCGCGGTCCTGGCCGCTGGTGCCGCTCCGGAGAAGGCTGCTGCTGCCCTCATTGATAAGGACAGCGCCGTGGAGCTGTTTGCAGGCTTCGGCAAGAACGTCTACACCGCATTTGCTACCATCGGCGGCAACGCGGTCGGCGTGGTGGCGACCGGTGAGCAGCTGTGCCACAACTGCGTGTCCAAGGCTTCCCGCTTCGTCCGCCTGTGCGACGCCTTCAGCGTCCCCGTGCTGACCATCGTGGACACCAAGGGCTTCGTTCCCAGCGCGACCGACGACATCGCCGGCGGCATCCGTGAGGCTGCCCGTCTGGCTGCCACCTATGCAGATGCCACCACCGCGAAGGTCGCTCTGCTGGCTGGCAAGGCTGTGGGCCCGGTCTACACCGCTCTGGCCAATGCCGACCTGAAGATCGCCGTCAACGGCTGCGTGGTCAGCGCTCTGGAGCCCAACGCTGCCGTCTCCGTTCTGTACAAGAGCGAGATCGACGCTTCCGACAACATCATCGCTGCGACCAACGCCAAGGCTGCTGCCTACACCGCCGAGGTGTGCAGTGCCGCCAACGCTGTGGCCTGCGGCGCTGCCGATATGACCTGCGACGCTGCCAACGCACGCGCAAGCGTTGTGGCTGCGTTTGAGCTGCTGAGCACCAAGCGTGCTGCCCGCCTGCCCAAGAAGCACGGCAACATGGCTCTGTAAGCGTTCCGATCGTAAAACGTACATAGGATAAATGATTGATTCAGGAGGGTCCTTCCATGAAGTATTACAATATTACCGTCAATGGTGTTGCTTACAGCGTCTCCGTTGAGGAGACCGCCGCTGGCGCTGCTCCCGTTGCTGCTGCCGCTCCCGCTGCTCCCAAGGCCCCGGCTGCTCCTGCTGCCGCTCCCAAGGCT
>OGHA01001027.1_pt1 | contig 13120 bp, 9 predicted proteins | sample 1571361 | NCBI WGS metagenome assembly OGHA01 (sample SAMEA2581970, study PRJEB24529) | metagenome | biome: Human gut stool | place: China | collected 2011 | reverse complement strand
GGAAATGAGGTAGTTAAACCACCTGTCCATTTGGGAGATTTGTTATAGAATACTTTGTCATCATCATTAAATGTACCAAATCCATTGTCCAGATAAGTCACCTCCGCTTTGACGAGATGGGCATTCTCTCGCACTGGATCTACAACGACAGCATGGATACCAGCGGAATCCAGAACATGGTGAAATCCTGGTTGCAAAGTCTGATGGAAATTCAACGTACCAGTGCTGACAGCAGTGAGTTCCTTGAAAACATCAAGATCGACCTCTTCCCGGATCGCGTCTATGTCTTCACTCCGAGAAGCAAGATCGTGAGCTTGCCGCAAGGCTCTTGCCCTGTTGACTTTGCCTATCAGATTCACACCGATGTCGGCAACAAGGCCATCGGGTGCCGCATCAATGGGGAGCAGCAGCCATTGTCCACGCCTCTGAAGAACGGAGACATGGTCGAGATCATCACGGCTCCCGATGCTGAACCCGATCCGCAATGGATCAGTTTTGTACGCAGCGGTAAAGCTCGAGCAGAGGTTCGACAATATTTGCGCACGCGCAATCCTGAAGAATCGGAAGCTTTGGGGCGTAAAGTGCTCGCCAAGGCAGCCCAGGAAGCTCAGCTCAACCTTCAGGCTATTCCCGAACCCATTTGGCGCGAAGTGCTGCGTGATGCATCCATCGGAACGCGCGAACAGCTTTACATCGATATTGGTCTGGGGCACATGCCGGCAGCTGGCATCATCGGCCAAATCAAGACACTATTGCAGGTAAAGAAGCCTGAACATCCCGCAAGTGAAACCATGGTCACCATCCGCGGCACAGAAGGGATGGCCGTTCAACTTGCAACCTGCTGTCATCCCGTGCCCGGCGACAATATCTGGGGCTTTATGCGCAAAGGGCACGGCCTTTCCGTACACCGTACCGACTGCGAACATGTTGCTCGCGGACGGCAAAATGCCCCGCAACGTTGGATGCCCCTAGCATGGCAAGCGGAAAGTGCTGAAGAAGCTCGTTTCTTTGTTCCGTTAGATTTGGAAATTACAGAGGACCGTGCAACGCTCGCCTCAGTTGCCACAGAACTCAGCTCTGCAGGATCGGCAATTGTAGGGGTCAACGTCGAGCCTAATAAAGAAGGTAAAGAATCTTTGAACTTGATGATTCAGGTAAGGAGCCGACTGCACTTGATGCACATCATGCGTGCGCTCAAACGTATCCCGACCGTGTTGAGCGTAGCAAGACGCTTGGACGGCGACAAACGAATCTTCTTGCCGACAGAAGATCGGTAGAGATGGGAAGGGCTCCTTTCGGAGCCCCTTTTGCTTTAGCGGTTAAATTTTTCCGCCGTGATTTTTCAGGTAGTAGTACCGCACGTACTTGGCCATTGTGTAGAAGTAGTGATTCATGGAGAAAATGAAGCCAAGCTTCCCATCTAAGAATCCGCGATTGATGAAATAGACCTTGAAGAAGGCCCAGAGCGGTCTGAGGACAACGTCTCTAAAAAAGTAGCAGTTCCTGCCTTCATCCAAATATTTGTCAGCGGCCAGTCTGCTGTAGAGATCTATTTTCCGGTAGTAGGCATCCCAGTTTCGGTATGTGAAATGGATCAGTCGCCCCTTGAGCTTTTGGCTCGGATAAGGAGTCACAATTGCCGGATGCACCTTACCGACAACACTAGCTCCCTCTCGGGGCATCAGCCGAAGAACCCAGTCCGGTCGTAAGGCACCGTGCTTAACGACGCCAGAGGCAAAATGGTTTTCTCTTTGAACCATATAGGAATGCGTTTGACTGTCGCCCTCAACAACCATACGTATGGAGTCTCTCAACACGGAAGTGACCCGTTCATCAGCATCCAATAAGAAAACCCAAGGTTGGGTTGCTTGTTCGATGCCATACGTCTGCTGGGCTCCCCAGTCTCCATTCATAGAATGGGCAAATACCTTCGCTCCGAGTTCTGTGGCGATATCGACTGTTTTATCCGTACTCCCGTCATCAATTACGATAAGCTCTTTTGCAAAAGAGCAACTCTCAAGACAATCACGAATATTTATTTCTTCATTCTTTGCCAACAGGACGACACTAACGGGCAATTTGTTCTCAGACATAGTAAATCCTGATACTGTTTCGCACTTTGATCCGTTCCTAAGCATGCGCTATACATACTCGACCGACACAATCTCCAGATTTTCCACACGAGCCGGATGATCAATAGTTGCAGGCGTAGGCAACCTGACACAGTCTCCTTCCCGTTGTTTCAGCAACACGCGAGCAATCGGACTCACCCAACTCACGTCACCATTTTCCGGATCCGCTTCATCAATGCCAACGATACGAATAGTGTGTTCAGTGCCTGTAGTCAGGTTCTCATAGGTAACCGTCGCACCAAAAAACACCTGATCCGTAGGTGGGCGCTTAGCGGGATCGACCACTTCTGCACTTTCAATTCGTTTATTCAGAAAACGAATGCGGCGGTCAATTTCGCGCAGCCGTCTTTTGCCGTACTGGTAGTCCCCGTTCTCGGAACGATCGCCATTGCTTGCTGCCCAACTCACCATGTTCACAATGCTCGGGCGTTCAACGTTGACCAACTGCTCCCGCTCGTCAAGCAGACGTCGATAGCAACTCGGAGTCATGTAGTTTTTTGTGTTTGATGGAAGGCCGGGAAGTTTGACCTCTTCACCGTCTTCGTCTTCCATCAATATTTCGTCTGTCATTTGTCTGTTTAACCCTGCTCTACTGTCGATACTTTCCGCGCATCTGCAGATATGCCGGCACCCACTTTTTAAGCGGAGCCGCATCAATCTCTTTCCAATCTTTAAGGCTATGCCCCACAAGTGCTCCACTCATTTTGATGAGCAACACCTCGTCACCCGCCACGATAGCGTCTTCGTTGTAGCTGCCGACGAAAAAGACTTCCCTGTTCTGAGAATCAAACAGATCCTGCCCCACACTGAAATCCTGAATTGGATTTTGAACCGCTAGTACTCTCTTAAGCAATGTTGCACTAACATCATAGGCTGTCGTACGATAATTTATCTCTTGAGGTTGCATTCCCGGCCAATATATAACCAACGGAATTTTAATCTGAGCTACGGAAAAATTTCCGTTGTGCCCCCAATAGTTAAGACCCGAATCATTAAATTCATCACCGTGATCCGACGTGACTATTACTATTGTCTTATCCAGAACTTTTTTCTCTCTGAGAATATCTATAATTTCTCCAATAAGAATATCAATTCCATAAGCAGAGTTCTTATAACGATTAAAATAGGGAACAGGATCAAAATCAGGCGATAACTCAAGATGATTCAGATCTTTCCAGTAGTCCTTGTATGGGACCTCCAACTCTTCAGGTATCGCAACCGCGTGGACACTATCCAAAAAGATAAAACTCATAAATTTTTGGTCTGCGTCTCGATCTAAAAGCCATTTCTCGAAATCAGCAACACTCTCACGATCTCGATCAATCACGCCGCCAGATCCTGTCGCCCCCATCCTTAAAGGTTTTACTCGTGAGAAAACAGTTGATTAAAATTCTGGTCTTTTCAACGTAGCCGTACTAAACACCCCAATGTCATAGCCAGAGTCTATAAATCCGTTCATTAACGCTGGTGAAGTACTGCTCGACAACGCAGCATGCCAATAGAAAGGAGGCAATCCGTAGAACAATCCAAAAATTCCTGATCGAGTAGCATTTCCCGCTGAATAGTGATCTTGAAACCGTACACCTTTTTCTGCAATTTTCGTCAGATTCGGCATGACCAATGGGGTTACGACATCCGATCGCAAAGAATCAATAGCAATAATCAAAACATTTAGGTTCCCCCCCCCTTCCATACTCAATAGAATTAAATGGATATCGGAACGTAGTTAATTCATTCGAATAATTAATCTGATCATCTTGCAGAACAACGAGACCAAATTTTGACAATAGAGTATTAGCTCGAATTGGAAAATATAGTGGAACTCGTTCCGCTAAGATTGTCACAGACTTAACATTTTGCGCAACCGAATAGGCGTTTACCAAATTTACGTTCAGGTAACAGAATAAAATGGCAAAACAAGACCATAACGCTTTGGCCTTTATTTTTGAAGCTCCCCAAACCAAAATTGTGGTCAAAATTCCCAAGAAACAGATCAAAAACATTATTCTGATCATCATGGCAACCGGGAATGAGAAAACTTCTCTCCCGCCCACAAGAACCAGATCAATCATCGCCCAATTAATATGAAAGCGATATTGTTGATAGACAAACGTATCTGTAACTAGTGCCACTAAAAGGATGAAAGTAAGTCCACAGGCAACCACCCTCCCTATTCTGTGACTCAGGAGCGCCAAAGGCAGAACAAGTAGCAACTGCAACAAGAAATGCCCAATAAAAAACACACCTGCGGAAGCACCCAGAACATATAGGTACTGCCACCATCGAGTGTCAGGCAGTCCGGTGAGATAGCGCGAAGAAACAGCGGCTCCAACCACAGCAAACAAAACTGCCAGCCAAGCAATCTCATTTACAAGAACTCGCCCAATGCCCTTATTGTTTTTGTTATTCATGGTTAGATGCTAAGTCAAAAAAACTGCGGCTCGCTCATCTCTTTTTTTGGTTGTGACTTGACATACGCAGCCGTCCCCCACAAAGGAACAGTGGACAGACTGTGTTTAAAACTGCCTGATGTTTCCCGTGTCGAATATGAAAGATACATAAGCGTTTGGCTGTCTTCATCAAAAATACGACGGATTTTTAGAGTCTTGAGAAACACGCTCTTTGATTTTTCGAAAACAACCTCTCCCGTTTTTCCTTTCTTAATCCGAGCGATCATTTCCGGAGTAATTTCTCCAGTCTGACGACAGCTCACAGCACTATCTGAGGGATCAGACAAAGAAAGATTTGCCTCAATACTTGCGACATGGCAGGTCACACCAGGTACAAGCGGATCGACGAAACTGTTTAGTTTGATATCTTTGAGTGTAAAAATCCCCAACGACACATCCGCAACTTCATTGTCCGAGCATGCCGATAGGGACAACATTCCAGAAACGACTAGAGCCAGTGCAAAAATTTTCTTCTTCACAACAAAACCAGCCTTTGAAATAAAACAGAACAACCAACAAGCAGGAGCAGAGCTCGCCGCTTGCTAGACCATTGCTGATTTAGTTAATTTAGGAGATAGCCTCATTGTCTGAAGCAAACTGAATGTTGTAGAGATGTTCGTAAAAGCCTCTCTTCTGCAGCAGCTCCTCGTGTTTGCCAACCTCGCAAATCTGGCCGTCCTTCATTACAACAATCTTGTCTGCGCCAATAATGGTGGAGAGGCGGTGCGCCACAACGAAGGTTGTGCGCCCCTGCATCAGTTCATCCAATGATTTTTGGATGTATTTTTCACTTTCCGTATCAAGAGCACTGGTTGCCTCGTCGAGAAGCAAGATCGGAGCATTTTTCAAAAGTGCTCTTGCAATCGAAATACGCTGCTTTTGCCCCCCGGATAACCTGCTACCGGCTTCTCCCACCTGTGTGTCTAATCCCTTAGGCAAGGTCTCAAGGAATGGCATCAAATAGGCCGCACGAGCTGCTTCTTCAATTTGTTCTCGAGTGGCGTTTTCGTTTCCATACGCTATGTTTGCCGCAATTGTGTCATCAAACAGGATGACGTCTTGGCTCACCAGAGAAATCTGATCGCGCAAACTCTTCAATGTCACAGAGCTCTGTGCAACCCCGTCAAAATAAATTTCTCCTGAAGACGGAACCCAAAAGCGTGGAATTAAGTTGATTAAAGTTGTTTTCCCTGCCCCCGAGGCGCCGACAAGTGCCACAGTTTCCCCAGCCTTGACATCGAGAGAAAAGTTCTTAACAGAAGGCTTTTCTGCTCCCTCGTATTGGTGTGTAACACCTTCAAATTTCACATTCCCTTGAATGTGTTTGAGCTCATTTTTTCCCGGATCCCTTTCTTCGAACTCATCAAGCATTTCGAAAATACTTTCAGCTGCGACACGCACACGGGACGTAGCACCATTCAGAGACGAAAGATGACGAATCGGCGTCAATAACAAAAGCAACGCCGAAAGAAACGTAATAAATTCTCCAAGCGTCAGCAACCCATGTTGGGCCTGCAGAAGAGCAACAATGACCACAATGCTAACAGCACACATGCTGACAAAGTGAGTCATCGGAGTTCCTGCGCCAGACACCACCTGCATTCGAAGCGCAAGCTTTCTCATAAGTCCATTAGCTCCCATGAAACGCTTCTGCTCATACAGGTAAGCATCGTATATTTTGACCATTCGTTGCCCTTTGTAGCCCTCTTGCCCAACACTCGTCAAATCAGCCAATGCCTTCTGGAAACCTCCGCCATAGCGACGAATTTTCTTTCCAACCCAACGGATGATCAAAGCCAAAAATGGAGCTACAACAAATGAAACAAGAGAAAGCTGCCAGTTGTAGTAAAAAAGCACACAAAGCAAAGCAACAATCTGAAGTGAGTCCCTGAAAATTGTTGCTATAAGTTCCGCAGCAGTACCAAGCGCCGTACCTGCCTGATTAATAAATACTGATACCACCGTTCCAGAGTTTCTTTTCTGGTATGTGCTGGCAGGCCAACGAAGAACGCGAGAAAAGAGCTGTGTTCGGAATCTGTACAAAATATCCTGAGAAATTTTCTGCAGAAAATACGAACTAGTAAACGAAGAAACTCCATATGCAAGGGAAATGATCAAAAGTGAACCGGGAGCCCACCAAATCGCTGTCGGATCCTTCTCGTAAAATCCTTTATCGGTCAGTTGCCCAACCAAAAGAGCAATCAGCGACGAGGATCCCGCTGTCACAACCATGGCACACATTGCAAAAGCAAGCCACTTTTTATAGCTAAGTACATGCGCAAAAAGGCGACGTACAGCGTCCTGTTGCTTACCGTCCAGCATGTCCGTGGTGTTGTTATCTGTGCTTTGATGCATTAAAGGAATCCTTCGAATTGTTCAGATTTCGACCGTGAGATTTTACAATGTGCCCCTGCTAGGTTGTAACAGAAGCAAAGCGGCTGAAATACGTGACTCAGCCCATGTTTCATCATTCTTATTGCGTATTTTTCTGTTTTTACTAGGTCTTTTCTATGCCTACCGTTCTCTGCCGTCTTCCCAATCATGTTGGCGATTGCTGTATGTGTCTTCCGGCATTGCGCCTTCTAGCTGCTAGTGGCTTTACTCCCGCGCTGGTCGGGAAACGCTGGGCTGAAGACCTGCTAGCAGGCATGGGATGGCGTTTCGATCCAATTGAAGGAAAGGTTACTGAGGACCTCTCCCGTATTCGTTATCTTGCTCGCAATGCCAATGCTTCGCTGGGATTGCTTTTTCCAAATTCATTCGGCTCTGCGCTCCTCTTTAAGCTGGGGCAACTCAAGACAACTGGCCTAAAAACTGATATGCGTTCTGTCATTCTGGACAATGGCATTCCAGAACCTGGAACCATGCATGAAGTCGAACGCTTTTTCTATGTTGCCCATGAAGCTATTAAATCCTGGGGTAGTACTCCGGCGTTCGACAAGGTTCCTGAACGTCTTAGTCTTGTCTTGATGAAGAGGCATGAGGCTGCGGCAAAAAACCTTATCGAGCAATACAAAATTCCTGCTAAGTTCGCTCTCCTTGCCCCTATTGCACGCGGCAAGCATCAAGGCAAAGTAAAACACTGGGAACATTTCAATGAACTTGTCACCCCGTTACGAGACAAAGGCATTGAACCAATCGTTTTCCCGTCACTGCGAGAAGAAGCGCTAGTCAAAGCTGCCTGTCCTGACGCGACAATTTTGCCTCCCACAACTCTGGGAAACTTCGCAGCAATCGCCAAACGTGCTCAAGTGGTGATTGCCAATGATTCTGGCGTCAGTCATATTGCCGCCGCAGTCGGCGCAAAGCAGATTACCCTAGTTGGCGTAACGGATACCCATCGTACGGGCCCGTGGAATCCTGATGCTATTGTTCTTGGAGAAAATGGACGATGGCCGACAATAGATGAAGTAATTAACAAACTTCCATCTTGACGCATTACTACAACTAACTTCTGCCCAACATAAATCGGCTGCCCAAATAATTGCTCACAAGAAACCACCAAACTGAACTCAACCTGAACTATGCCTAAAAAAATCGGAATTATTTGTAATCGCCTTGCTTCTAATGGCGGGATGGAATCTCACGCTCTCAGTATAATTTCCGAATTAGACAAGCTTGGATATCATCTGGTTATTTTTACAAAAAATCATAAGCCACTACCGCAACTTGAAAAATTTGAGATTTTTTCTTGTGCTACAAAAACGATCCCAAGAACACTAGAGGATTGGTACTTTTCCCATTGGCTTAGAAAAATAACACCGAACAAAAATATTCACACCTTCATTGGCTTTTGTAGGAATACAGAAAGTGATATTTTATTTTGCGGAGGAACACATCGTGGTTTTTCTTCGACACGCAAGTCACACATATTTTATGATTTCATAATTAATAAATTCGAAGATATTGCGTTTAGAAAAACAAAATTTGTTCTTCCTGCCTCTAAGTTTATGGCTGAGGAGCTGAAAACCCTATATAGGATCAGCCAAGAAAAGATTTTTATAGCTTACCCACCAGTGCCTGAAAAAAGTTTCAAATGTCTTTCTGATGCACAAAGGGCTAAGAACAGGGAGGAGCTAGGACTAAGTCAGGACAAAACAGTTCTCTTGTTCCCTTCAGCATCTGGCCATAACCGAAAAGGCCTTCCATTTATTTTGAACTCTCTGAAAGGAATCGATAATATCGAGATAGCAATTGCAGGTAAACCTGCAAGAATTGACAATGCAGCTGTTGTATCAATTGGCTATCAAAATAATATGGAAAAAGCATACAATGCAGTAGACTATACAATCTTAGCTTCTTCTTATGAACCTTTTGGACTAGTTGGAATTGAAAGTATTCTTTGTGGCACACCTGTTATCATGGCCAACAACATCGGCTGCACCGAAGTTATTTCAACTGACGCTTGTATTACTTTTTCCCGAAAAAATGCCGAGGAGTTGCATCATATCTTAACTTCGCTACCTCCTCCTTACAGAACATCCATCAAAGATCTTCATTATGATCTATCTGTAAAACACCAAGTTGAGATGTTATTAACACTTATTGACAAAATATAAACAGATAGCAAAATCTGTATTCCCTAGTACGAATATTTTACTGAAATCACTCCTTCAACCCCCCTCAGCTGATTTGCTAGATCATCAGAAGGCACATAGCGGTTATTTAGTAAGAGCTCAGCTCTTTTAGTTTTTGACAAAAGAGAAACTTCGCAAAATACAGTTCCTACATCGCTAGATTGCGCTTTACTCAAAACTCGGAAAAGCCATTCCAAAGCCGCTCCTTCATTAACCTCTATCAGCAAAGTCGCGCCCTGAGATACTCGCATCTCTTCAATTGTGATTACCCTGTCACAGACGAAAGACATACCTCCGCTGCGCTCATCCTTGCGCCCCTTGCCGGTGAAAATGAGCATCTCATCCGGTTTGAGCAGGTTCTTGTAATTTTCGTATGCTTTTGCAAACACAAGGACATCCATCGTCGTTTGCCCATCGCTGAGTGCCACAACGGCAAAGGTGCCTCGCTTGCCTGCAATTGTTCTCACACTCTGCACAATGCCGGCAATAGTCTGTTGTTCTCGGCTATCTCTGACATCCTTAAACGGAATGGCAAAGTTACGCGCTTCCACTCGGTAGGAATCGAACATGTCGCCCGTCAGACAGAAACCGAAAGCGTCTCGCTCGAGCGTATAGAGCGTACGATCATCCCATCGTTCCGCCTTTTTCCAATTGACGATACGTTCGTCTTCACCGTTTTCATCAGCAAAGAGGCTCGCCTGTCCAATTGACGCTGCCACAGCCTGTCCGGCCTGAATGGCGTTCTCGACGTTACCGAAGAGCTTCCCTCTATCCTTATCCAACGAGTCGAAAGCTCCCGCCTTGATGAGTTGTTCCAGAACCTTTCGGTTCATGGAATGCACACGAGCAGCAACGTCGAAAATATCCAGAAACGGACCGTTCAACAGTCGTTCGTAAAGCAAATCTTCGACAATATTCTGTCCGACCCCCTTAATAGCCCCCAAACCAAAGCGAACTGTCTTTTCATCGGGAACCGTAAAAAACCATTCACTGATATTGATGTCCGGCTGAAGAACGGTCACACCCATTTCACGGGCGTCCTCCACCAACTCTCTCATCTTTTCGCCTTGGTTCATTACCAGGCACATGTTGCCCGCAATGAAGCAGGCCGTGTGGTGCACCTTTAGGTATGCCGTCTGCCAAGCAACATACGAGTATGCGGCAGCATGCGACTTGTTGAAGCCGTAACCCGCGAATTTCTCCATCAAGTCGAAGATTTCGGTTGCCGTTTCTGCGGTAACGCCTCGTTCTGCCGCACCTTGAATGAAGACGGCACGCTGCCGCTTCATTTCTTCGACATTCTTCTTACCCATTGCACGACGCAAAAGGTCGGCGCCGCCCAGCGAATAGCCCCCGATGGCTCGTGCGACCAGCATCACCTGTTCCTGATAAACCATGATGCCGTATGTTTCGCGAAGAATCGGCTCCATACGGGGATCGAGATACTCCACCTTTTCTCGCCCGAACTTACGGTCAATGAAGTGAGGAATCTGATCCATCGGACCAGGTCGATAAAGTGCGTTCAAGGCAACAAGGTCTTCCAGACAGTCAGGCTTTGCTTGCCGCAACTGTTCACGCATGCCGTCCGATTCAAACTGGAACACAGCCCCTGTATTTCCCTGTTGGAAAAGCTCCAGCGTTTTCTTGTCGTCGGTCGGAATTCGCGACAGATCAAACTTCGTGCCAGGGTTGAGTCGATCAATATACTCTGCGGCCTTCGTCAGAATCGTGAGTGTCGTCAGGCCCAAAAAGTCAAACTTCACAAGGCCCACATTTTCAATGTCTTTTTTATCGAACTGGCTGACCGTATTTTCGGGCTTGCCGTCTGCGTTATAGAGCGGGCAAAAATCCGTCAGTTTGCTCGGCGCAATCAGAACGCCGCCCGCGTGCATACCCAGGTTTCGAGTCAAGCCCTCGAGTTTTTGAGCGTAGCTCATCAACTCGACATAATCCTCCCTCTCGGCCATTTCCTTAAACGCAGGTTCCATCTCGGCTGCTTTTACAAGCGTCACTTCAAGGCCCGGCTTTTGAGGGATCAATTTGGCCAGTTCGTCAACCTTCTTGTAGTTCATATTGAGCACACGGCCGACGTCACGAACCACGGCCTTTGCGCCCATGGCACCGAACGTGACAATCTGGCTCACAGCATCCACACCATAGGTACGCTTCACGTACTCAATGGTGCGATCACGGTTGTGCTGACAGAAGTCAACGTCAAAGTCAGGCATCGAAACACGTTCCGGATTCAGGAAGCGTTCGAACAGCAACCCATAATGCAACGGATCCAAATCCGTAATGCCCAACGCATAGGCCACAAGAGAACCTGCACCGGAACCGCGGCCAGGCCCCACTGCTACACCATTTCGTTTGGACCAGTTGATAAAGTCCTGCACGATAAGGAAGTAACCGGGAAACTTCATGGACGAGATTGTCTTGAGCTCGTAGTCCAAGCGTTCGATATATTCCGGACGGCGAGCATCTCGCTCCGCCTTATCCGGATACAGAAACTCAAGACGGCGCTCCAGGCCCTCATGCGAGAGCTGCACCATATATTCGTCAAGTGACACACCTTCCGGAGTCGGGAATAGCGGTAGCTGGGGTTTTTGCAAAACCCCGTCCAAGTTGCAGCGTTGAGCAATCACCACCGTATTGTCGATTGCCTGAGGAATGTCCGCAAAGAGCGCCCTCATCTCCTCTTCGGTCTTCAGGTACTGCTCTTCCGTATAAAGCTTCGGACGATGGGGATCCGCCAACACGTATCCAGCGGCAATGCAACAGCGCACTTCATGAGCATTGAAATCTTCTCGATGCAGGAACTGCACCGGGTGTGTTGCCACCATGGGCAATCCCGTCTCAACAGCCAACTCGGCAATATGCGCCACTACCGCTTCATCGTTTTTTCGACCTGCTCGTTGCACTTCCAAATAAAAACGCCCCGGAAAGGCCGCCCGCAACTGTTCAAGAGCTGTCTGAGCCTCACCCTTATTATCCTCGAGTAAATGCTGCTCAATCACCCCTTGCGGACCACCGGAAAGACAGATGAGTCCCTTGCAATTTTCAGGAGTCAACCACTCGAGTCTGACTTCTCCTCGCCCCAGATACTGGTTCTCCATCCAGCCTCGGGAAAGAAGCTCACAGAGCGACAAATAACCTTCGTGATTTTGGCAATAGACCGTCAGTCGATACGGATTGTCCCGTTTGCCGTGCACCGCATTCGTGATCCACAGATCACACCCGACGATGGGCTTGATGCCGTCAGCAATCGCATGCGAATAAAACCGCAAGGCTCCGAACAGGTTCATCGAATCGGTGATACCCAGTGCAACACCTCCCTGCTCCATCACTTCTTCAAGGATGGGGTCGAGACGCACAATACCGTCTTGGATGGAATATTCGGAGTGAAAACGCAGATGAACGAAGTTGGCGGACATAGCTAATGCATGAGGACAAGCCGGCGCATTCCCGTATAGAAATGCGCCGGAGGACAGAACATGACTTAGTGCTTGAGAGGCTTGAAGCGAATACGGTGCGGACGCGCCGCTTCTTCACCTAGGCGCTTTCTCTTGTCGGCTTCATATTCGTTGTAGTTGCCGTCAAAGAACACGACCTTACTGTCACCTTCAAACGCCAGGATATGCGTGGCAATTCTGTCGAGGAACCAGCGGTCGTGCGAGGTTACCAGCGCGCAGCCGGCAAATTCCAACAATGCTTCTTCCAGAGCACGCAAGGTCTCAACGTCCAAATCGTTCGAGGGTTCGTCGAGCAATAGCACGTTGCCGCCCTTGAGCAGAGTTGCTGCCAGGTGCAAACGGCCGCGCTCACCGCCCGAAAGAACGCCCACAGTCTTCTGCTGATCGCCGCCCTTGAAATTAAAGCGACCGAGATAGGCACGCGAGCTCATCTCAAACTTGCCGACCTGCAGAATGTCGAGCCCGCCCGAAATCGCCTCAAACACAGTCTT
>OGHA01000998.1_pt1 | contig 13386 bp, 10 predicted proteins | sample 1571361 | NCBI WGS metagenome assembly OGHA01 (sample SAMEA2581970, study PRJEB24529) | metagenome | biome: Human gut stool | place: China | collected 2011 | reverse complement strand
CTGATAGTTAACGGTCAGTGGGAAGAAGTCCTGACCTGGTTTGGCTTTTTTCTGGCCAACAACGGTAACGAATACCGCGGTGTCATCCATGCTAACCATAACAGCGGCAGTAGCCTGACGAGCCATCATGCCGGTTTCCAGAGTCACGGTGTGTTGGCCGTACTGGAATTTACGAACGATCGGATTAAGCAATGTAATATCCTTTCTCTTTCTTAGACAGTACCTTACGGCACTGGTGTTAATACCCGATCTTCTGCGCATCCTCGCGACTAATGACAACCCTAACCCAGCTCTATGTGGGTAAAGCCTCTCATTAGCCGCGCGAACCTCTGCAACGGAAGATCATTCATAGCAACAATACATTAGTTTCCAGTGAATTGCTGCCGTCAGCTTGAAAAAAGGGGCCACTCAGGCCCCCTTTTCTGAAACTCGCAAGAATTAGCGACGCAGACCCAGGCGCTCGATGAGCTGGGTGTAACGTGCTACGTCTTTACGTTTCAGGTAGTCGAGCAGTTTACGACGCTGAGAAACCATGCGCAGCAGACCACGACGGCTGTGGTGATCTTTTTTGTGCTCTGCAAAGTGGCCCTGCAGGTGGTTGATCTGTGCAGTCAGCAGTGCTACCTGAACTTCGGTAGAACCGGTGTCGTTTGCGTCACGACCAAACTCAGAAACGATTTTAGCTGTTGCTTCAGTACTTAGAGACATTTTAAAACTCCAAAGTATATAGAATGAAAGGACGCCGATCTCTAATTCAGCGATCCCAGTGTACGTTACGCAAAGTGTTAAACAATTTACGCGACGTTAAGCGGCAGTATTCTACTCGTAGCGACCTGTTATCGCAAGACGGTTAACATTACGCCGGGTATTCAACCACCAGGCGACGAGGCGCAACGCGGCCTTCATCGTCAATTTCGCCCATACCGATAAATTTGCCGTTCTCACCTTCCGTGACGCGAACCAGTCCTTCCAGTGGCGCACCAGATGTACGAACCGGGTTACCATTTTTGAAGTAAACAGAAGACGTTAACGGAAGATTCACCACCGGATAGTCCGAAGCTGGACTGTCCATTGGCATCAGTAATGGATCAAGTAACTCCGCGGCTGGAATATCCTGCTGTTCAGCTTGCTCAACAAGTTCACGCAGGTGCTCCAGGGTCACCATCCGTTCAACCGGATATTTACTTACCGCCAGACGGCGCAGGTAAATAACATGCGCGCCACAGCCGAGTTTTTCACCCAGGTCATCAATGATGGTGCGGATATAAGTGCCTTTTGAGCAGTGAATTTCCAGCTCCAGCTCATTGCCTTCATGGCGAATAAACAGCAATTCATAAACGGTAATCGGACGCGCTTCACGCGGAACTTCAATGCCCTGACGCGCATATTCGTACAGTTTTTTGCCCTGATATTTCAGTGCTGAATACATCGAAGGGATCTGTTCGATATCGCCACGGAAAGTATCCAGTGCCGCTGCCAGCTGCTCTGCGCTAAAGGTTACCGGACGTTCTTCAACGATCTGTCCGTCGGCATCAGAAGTATCGGTACGCTGTCCAAGACGCGCAATGACCCGATAGCGTTTGTCGGAGTCCAGCAGATACTGGGAAAACTTCGTCGCTTCCCCGAGGCAAATCGGCAACATGCCGGTCGCCAGCGGGTCCAGCGCACCGGTATGCCCGGCACGGTTGGCGTTATATATACGTTTCACTTTTTGCAGCGCATCGTTGCTGGACATACCCTGAGGTTTATCCAGCAACAAAACGCCGTTAATGTCGCGACCGCGACGACGAGGACGACTCATTAGTCCTCCTTGCTGTCGTCCGGGTTAACACGACGTTCTTCGTCATGTTTGACCACGCTGGTCACCAGGTTTGACATGCGCATCCCTTCAACCAGAGAGTTGTCGTAGAAGAAGGTCAGTTCCGGCACGATACGCAGGCGCATCGCTTTCCCCAGCAGGCTGCGGATGAAACCAGAAGCTTCTTGCAACGCTTTGATGCCCGCTTTAACCGCGTCTTCATCTTTGTCGTTGAGGAACGTCACATATACTTTGGCATACGCCAGGTCGCGAGACATTTCGACACCGGAAACGGTGGTCATCATGCCCAGGCGAGGATCTTTAATTTCACGCTGCAGGATGAGAGCGATCTCTTTTTGCATTTCCTGCGCTACGCGCTGCGGGCGACCAAATTCTTTCGCCATAATAAATTCTCCTGACAAAAAAGGGGCTGTTAGCCCCTTTTTAAAATTAATTTCAGGTGGAAGGGCTGTTCACGTTGACCTGATAAGACGCGCCAGCGTCACATCAGGCAATCCATGCCGGATGCAGCGTAAACGCCTTATCCCGCATGGAACCCTAAAAACCTTAAGCAATGGTACGTTGGATCTCGATGATTTCGAATACTTCGATCACATCGCCAGTGCGGACGTCGTTGTAGTTCTTAACGCCGATACCACATTCCATACCGTTACGGACTTCGTTAACGTCATCTTTGAAGCGGCGCAGGGACTCCAGCTCGCCTTCGTAGATAACCACGTTGTCACGCAGAACGCGGATCGGGTTGTGACGTTTAACCACACCTTCGGTAACCATACAGCCTGCGATGGCACCAAATTTCGGCGATTTGAACACGTCACGAACTTCCGCCAGACCGATAATCTGCTGTTTCAGTTCCGGAGACAGCATACCGCTCATCGCCGCTTTCACTTCGTCAATCAGGTTATAGATGACGGAGTAGTAACGCAGATCCAGGCTTTCCGCTTCAATCACTTTACGTGCAGAGGCATCAGCACGTACGTTAAAGCCAACCAGGATGGCGTTGGACGCCGCAGCCAGGGTGGCGTCGGTTTCGGTGATACCACCTACGCCAGAACCGATGATCTTCACTTTAACTTCGTCAGTAGACAGTTTCAGCAAGGAGTCGGAGATCGCTTCGACAGAACCCTGTACGTCTGCCTTCAGGACGATATTCACTTCGTGAACTTCGCCTTCGGTCATGTTGGCGAACATGTTCTCGAGTTTAGATTTCTGCTGACGCGCCAGTTTAACTTCGCGGAATTTACCCTGACGATAGAGTGCAACTTCACGCGCTTTCTTCTCGTCACGTACAACGGTAACTTCATCACCCGCAGCCGGTACGCCGGACAGGCCGAGGATTTCCACCGGAATGGACGGACCCGCTTCCAGCACTTCCTGACCCAGTTCGTTACGCATCGCACGAACACGACCGTATTCGAAGCCACACAGAACGATATCGCCCTTGTGCAGAGTACCTTCACGTACCAGAACGGTAGCAACCGGACCACGACCTTTATCGAGGAAGGATTCGATAACCGCACCGCTCGCCATACCTTTACGTACCGCTTTCAGCTCCAGAACTTCCGCCTGCAGCAGGATAGCGTCCAGCAGTTCATCGATACCGGTACCCGCTTTCGCAGATACGTGTACGAACTGGCTTTCACCGCCCCACTCTTCCGGCAGGATGCCGTACTGGGAGAGTTCGTTCTTAACGCGATCCGGATCAGCTTCTGGTTTATCGATCTTGTTCACTGCAACCACCACCGGTACCTGCGCCGCTTTCGCGTGCTGGATTGCTTCGATGGTCTGCGGCATCACACCGTCGTCGGCAGCAACAACCAGGACTACGATGTCCGTTGCCTGCGCACCACGAGCACGCATTGAAGTAAACGCGGCGTGCCCCGGGGTGTCCAGGAAGGTGATCATGCCGTTTTCAGTTTCAACGTGGTATGCACCAATGTGCTGGGTAATGCCGCCCGCTTCGCCAGAGGCCACTTTCGTTGAACGAATGTAGTCCAGCAGAGAGGTTTTACCGTGGTCAACGTGACCCATGATGGTCACAACCGGCGCGCGCGGTTCAGCCGCCGCACCCGTGTCACGGTCGCTCATTACCGCCTCTTCCAGCTCGTTTTCACGACGCAGGATAACTTTATGGCCCATCTCTTCAGCAACCAGCTGTGCGGTTTCCTGATCGATAACCTGGTTGAGGGTTGCCATTGCGCCCAGTTTCATCATCGCTTTGATGACCTGAGAGCCTTTAACCGCCATCTTGTTCGCCAGTTCGCCAACGGTGATAGTTTCGCCGATCACAACGTCACGGTTAACGGCCTGAGCAGGCTTCTGGAAGCCTTGCTGCAGCGAAGAACCTTTACGTTTTCCGCCTTTACCGCCACGTACTGCTGCGCGTGCTTCTTCACGATCAGCTTTTGATTCAGCGTGTTTGTTGCCTTTCTTCGGACGCGCTGCTTTCGCGTTACGACCACGGCCACGGCCGCCTTCGACTTCACGATCGCTTTCGTCTTCTGCCTGGCGAGCATGTTGAGAAGTAGTGACGTGATAATCGCTGGAATCTTCAGTCGGTTCCGCGTTATCAGTCCATTTGTTTTCTTCCGCCATACGACGTGCTTCTTCAGCAACGCGACGTGCTTCTTCTTCGAGTTTACGACGCGCTTCTTCTTCAGCTTTACGCTTGAGCTCTGCAGCTTCCTGCTCACGGCGGGCTTTTTCAGCCTGGGCGTTTTTAGTCATATCGTCTTGTTGATTGCTCACTTTGTCTTTTTCCGCAGCTTCACGTTTCGCTTGTTCAGCAGCTTCACGCTTAGCTTGTTCTGCGGCCTCACGTTCAGCTTTTTGTTGCGCCTCGCGTTTAGCCGATTCTTCTGCCTCACGACGGGCTTGCTCTTCCGCTTCACGCTGCGCTTGCTCTTCCGCTGCAAGGCGTTCAGCCTCTTGCGGATCGCGTTTCACAAAGGTGCGTTTCTTGCGGACTTCGATTTGTACCGATTTGCTTTTTCCACCGGTACCAGGAATGTTAAGGGTGCTGCGTGTTTTACGTTGCAGCGTCAATTTGTCCGGGCCTGAATTTTTCTGATTCAGGTGGTCAATCAAAGTCTGTTTCTCTTGTGCAGACACAGAGTCGTCAGCAGACTTCCGGATACCTGCATCAGCAAATTGCTGTACCAGGCGTTCCACGGAGGTCTGTCGCTCTGCGGCCAGCGTTTTAATCGTTACATCTGTCATGCTGTTCCTTCCTGCTACAGTTTATTACGCTTCGTCACCGAACCAGCAAATATTACGGGCAGCCATAATCAGTGCTCCGGCTTTTTCGTCGGTCAACCCTTCGATATCAGCCAGATCATCAATGCCCTGTTCGGCGAGATCTTCCAGCGTACAAACGCCACGGGCGGCCAGTTTGAATGCCAAATCACGATCTACCCCTTCAAGGTTCAGCAGATCGTCAGCCGGTTTGTTATCACCGAGGCTTTCTTCCTGGGCCTGTGCAATGGTGGCCAGTGCATTTTTAGCACGCTCGCGCAGTGCTTCAACGGTCGGCTCATCAAGGCCTTCGATTTCCAACAGCTCGTTCATCTGCGCATAGACGAGGGCTTCCAGGTTCGAGAAGCCGTCTTGTACCAGAACAGTCGCGAAGTCTTCGTCGATGTCGAGATATTTGGTGAAGGTGTCGATCGCTGCGTGCGCTTCCGCCTGATGCTTAGCCTGCAGGTCGTCAACGGTCATCACGTTGAGTTCCCAACCGCTCAGCTGCGAAGCCAGACGCACGTTCTGACCGTTACGGCCAATCGCCTGCGCCAGGTTACCGGCTTCAACGGCGATATCCATGGTGTGTTTATCTTCATCCACCACGATAGAAGCAACGTCTGCCGGTGCCATTGCGTTAATCACGAACTGCGCCGGGTTATCATCCCACAGGACGATATCGATACGCTCGCCACCCAGTTCAGTAGACACCGCCTGAACACGCGCGCCACGCATACCTACGCAAGCACCTACCGGATCGATACGTTTATCGTTGGTTTTCACCGCGATTTTCGCACGAGAACCCGGATCGCGAGCCGCTGCTTTAATTTCAATCACTTCTTCGCCGATTTCTGGCACTTCAATACGGAACAGTTCGATCAGCATTTCCGGCTTGGAACGAGTGACGAACAGTTGCGCGCCACGCGCTTCCGGGCGAACGGAATAGAGCACGCCACGAACGCGGTCGCCAGGGCGGAAGTTTTCACGCGGCAGCATATCTTCGCGCAGGATCACGGCTTCAGCGTTGTTGCCCAGATCCAGAGAGATGTTGTCGCGGTTTACTTTTTTCACCACGCCGGTGATGATTTCACCTTCGTGTTCACGGAACTGATCAACCACCATCGCACGTTCGGCTTCACGCACTTTCTGCACGATAACCTGTTTTGCCGTCTGGGTAGTGATACGGTCAAAGGTAACAGACTCAATCTGATCTTCAACGTAATCGCCCAGGTTCAGGCTTTCATCTTCATAACGTGCGGCTTCAAGGGTGATTTCCTTGGTCGGCTGGGTGACTTCATCAACAACTAACCAGCGACGGAAAGTGTCAAAATCACCGCTTTTGCGATCGATCTGTACGCGGACGTCGATCTCTTGTTCATATTTTTTCTTTGTTGCTGTCGCCAGCGCGCTTTCCAATGCTTCGAAAATCTTCTCGCGAGGTAGCGCCTTTTCATTGGATACGGCTTCAACTACAGCCAAAATTTCTTTGTTCATCGCGGGCTTTTCACCTCATCCAGACTATTAAAAGTGGGGAACCAGGTTCGCCTTCTGGATATTACTCAGCGCGAACACTTCATCTTTACCTTCGACGGTAACTGTGATCATTTCACCGTCTACCGCTTTGATAACGCCCTGCCATTTACGACGGTTTTGTACCGCCATACGGAGAACCAGAGTCACCTCTTCTCCGACAAAACGGGCGTAGTGTTCAGCCGTGAACAGTGGGCGATCGAGACCCGGTGAGGAGACTTCCAGGTTATAAGCAACGGTGATGGGATCTTCAACATCCAGCACAGCACTTACCTGGTGGCTCACATCAGCACAATCATCAACATTGATGCCATCTTCACTATCAATATAGATGCGCAGTGTGGATGTGCGACCGCGAATAAATTCGATGCCAACCAGTTCAAAACCCAGGGCCTCAACTGGCGCAGTAATCATCTCTGTTAATTTTTGCTCTAATGTGGACAAGCCCACCCCCAAGACATAAAAAAAGGGCCTAAAGCCCAGTTATTCTGTAGTCAGATAACAAAAAACCCCGATAAATCGGGGCTTTATATAACTGAACCCTATAACCGCAACTGCGGTCTGGAGCACTTTCCAGAAGGATTTTTTCAAATCCCACTACGAAGGCCGAAGTCTTCACAGTATATTTGAAAAAGGACTCTAAGGGAAAGTGGTTGCGGGGGCCGGATTTGAACCGACGACCTTCGGGTTATGAGCCCGACGAGCTACCAGGCTGCTCCACCCCGCGCCTGAAACGTGGCAAATTCTACTCGTTTTGGGTAAAAAATGCAAATACTGCTGGGATTTGGTGTACCGAGACGGGACGTAAAATCTGCAGGCATTATAGTGATCCACGCCACATTTTGTCAACGTTTATTGCTAATCATGTGAATGAATATCCAGTTCACTTTCATTTGTTGAATACTTTTGCCTTCTCCTGCTCTCCCTTAAGCGCATTATTTTACAAAAAACACACTAAACCCTTCCTGTCTCCGATAAAAGATGATTAAATGAAAACTCATTTATTTTGCATAAAAATTCAGTGAGAGCGGAAATCCAGGCTCATCATCAGTTAATTAAGCAGGGTGTTATTTTATGACGACGATTCTCAAGCATCTCCCGGTAGGTCAACGTATTGGTATCGCTTTTTCTGGCGGTCTGGACACCAGTGCCGCACTGCTGTGGATGCGACAAAAGGGAGCGGTTCCTTATGCATATACTGCAAACCTGGGCCAGCCAGACGAAGAGGATTATGATGCGATCCCTCGTCGTGCCATGGAATACGGCGCGGAGAACGCACGTCTGATCGACTGCCGCAAACAACTGGTGGCCGAAGGTATTGCCGCTATTCAGTGTGGCGCATTTCATAACACCACCGGCGGCCTGACCTATTTCAACACGACGCCGCTGGGCCGCGCCGTGACTGGTACCATGCTGGTTGCTGCGATGAAAGAAGATGGCGTGAATATCTGGGGTGACGGTAGCACCTACAAAGGAAACGATATCGAACGTTTCTATCGTTATGGTCTGCTGACCAATGCTGAACTGCAGATTTACAAACCGTGGCTTGATACTGACTTTATTGATGAACTGGGCGGCCGTCATGAGATGTCTGAATTTATGATTGCCTGCGGTTTCGACTACAAAATGTCTGTCGAAAAAGCCTACTCCACAGACTCCAACATGCTTGGTGCAACGCATGAAGCGAAGGATCTGGAATACCTCAACTCCAGCGTCAAAATCGTCAACCCGATTATGGGCGTGAAATTCTGGGATGAGAGCGTGAAGATCCCGGCAGAAGAAGTCACAGTACGCTTTGAACAAGGTCATCCGGTGGCGCTGAACGGTAAAACCTTTAGCGACGACGTAGAAATGATGCTGGAAGCTAACCGCATCGGCGGTCGTCACGGCCTGGGCATGAGCGACCAGATTGAAAACCGTATCATCGAAGCGAAAAGCCGTGGTATTTACGAAGCTCCGGGGATGGCACTGCTGCACATTGCGTATGAACGCCTGTTGACCGGTATTCACAACGAAGACACCATTGAGCAGTATCACGCGCATGGTCGTCAGTTGGGCCGTCTGCTGTACCAGGGGCGTTGGTTTGACTCCCAGGCGCTGATGCTGCGTGACTCTCTGCAACGCTGGGTTGCCAGCCAGATCACTGGTGAAGTTACCCTGGAGCTGCGCCGTGGGAACGATTATTCAATCCTGAATACCGTCTCAGAGAACCTGACCTACAAGCCAGAGCGTCTGACGATGGAAAAAGGCGACTCGGTGTTCTCGCCAGATGATCGTATTGGTCAATTGACCATGCGTAACCTGGATATCACTGATACCCGCGAGAAACTTTTCGGTTATGCCAAAACTGTTCTGCTTTCCTCCTCTGCCGCTTCAGGCGTGCCGCAGGTGGAGAATCTGGAAAACAAAGGCCAGTAATTCGACATCAACCCTGCCCTTCAGGGGTGGGGTTACCTTGCTTATCCTCTGTAAACTCCTTTCTGAGCATCACATAATCGAAAACATCATGGTTTGCATCCACAACCCGTGAGTCTCCTTTATAGTGTGCAATCACTTCCTCAAGCGTTTGCGGCTGTTCCGGCTTTGTTACCCCCATCCACGCATTAATAAGGTAATTATTGTAAGCTGTCGAAAAGATGTTGTTTTCCGTTGTGCGATCCACGCCATCCCCAAGAACGGGGCTATACCAGATAAACATCGGGACATGATATGCCTGCTGGCTAGCCTCCCTGCCTCCATGAAAATAGACGTTCTTCTTCGTAGGGTCACGTTCCAGGCCGTGGTCGGCAAAATACATGACCGAGGCGCGGCGATCTTTTAATAATTCAAAAACCTGACCTAGCAAACTATCTGTGTAATGAATGGAGTTGTCATAGCAGGCATCCTGATCGTCCTGCGGTTGAAACACGGCGCTGGATTGCGGATAGGCGCTACAAGCCGGTTCATGGCTTCCATTTAAATGAAGAACAATCAGTTTCTTTTGCTGCGTATTTTGCTGTAATGCTTGCGATAAATGCGGCAACAACAATTCATCAAATCCTCTGACATAAACTGTTTCCATGGCGCGCATGGCGATACTGGTAACTGCTGTACCATTCTGCCGAAAAGCGGATTGCGAGCTTAGCCAGAAAGTCTGAAATCCTGCTTGATTAGCCATATTAATAATGTTGTCGGGGTAATTATGAATGTCATGACTCAAAACAGAATCAGCAGTTAAAGAAAGGGGAACCGACAGCGCAGTGTAAGGTGCGCCGCTTATTGCTTGATTAAACAGTTTGATCTGTTTTCTTTGTGCTTCAACTTGCGGTGTCGTAGAGCGTGTATATCCATACAAAGACATATTGTCGACACGTACAGACTCCCCCACAATCAACACGTAGGTATCAATACCTGTATCCCTGACTGATAATTGAAAATACGGCACCGTGTTTGCAATTGAGAGTAATCTTTGATGCTCTTTCGCTGCTAAAGCAAAATAGTTGAGATTGAAAAACGGCGTATAGGTAGCAAATCGCGACGCTAGTATATATGGACTGAACGCTTTTTTATTTTTTGCATCTTTATAAGCAAATTGACAAGCGGAAAATAAACTGCCCGAAATGACAATCAGCAATAATATTCCTGTCACTTTTTTTGTCGGCAAGGAAACATCATATTTTATTATTACTGCCAAAAAAAGAAGGGATAAAAAAGCAAAGGCACATAGATAAGGGATATACATCCCCAGCATTTTGACAACTTCATCCGGATCACTCTGGAGCACACTAATCGCAAATCCATCATTGAAAGTTGTACCAAAGGTACACCATGAATAGAGGCTAATACTCATGTCTGCCGCAGTCAGTAACACAAATGGTGCGGCAACAAGCAGGCGAAGCGGAAGGGATGATATACGTTTTACAACCAGGATGGTCAGAACGAAGAACAGCAAGCGCTGAACCATATGCGCTCCGGAAGAAGCGACTAAGTTCGTAATACCAAAAACAATAACACAAAGATACAACAACCAATGAGATTTAAAAGTTCTAGCAAATTTGTTGAATACTGTCATCCAGAAATCCAAGTTCACAACCAATATAAACAATTATCAACAATGTTTAATTTTATATCAGACATGTTTTTCAACTCTGATCCATATCAGAACGAAACACTGTTAGTTTTTTCTTTTTAAATGATGCGGCCATTGCGTTCTCAGTAATTAAATAACATTATCAATGCGTCTCTAAACATTACGCAGAACGTAGCCATCAGTCGTTATACTGACAGGAGCAGGATGGTTTATCGAGAAGTAAACATATCCGTATTCGTACCGGAACTGGAGTTGACACAATAAAGTGCCAATTATGTCAGTAGAAGGGAAAAATTTATAACTAAGGCGTACCGGCACCATCGTTTCAAGGTACCAGCTACGAGTAAAGCAACTGGACGAGATACAGATACCTGACAACCATTCCTCAGACCAGGACCAAAACGAAAAAAGACGCTTTTCAGCGTCTCTTTTCTGGAATTTGGTACCGAGGACGGGACTTGAACCCGTAAGCCCTATTGGGCACTACCACCTCAAGGTAGCGTGTCTACCAATTCCACCACCTCGGCACGGATACTACTTTTTAGTTCGGGATATCGCTGGTCGGCTTAGCCGGAGCAGCTGGCTGAGTTTGTTCGGTTTTCGCCGGTGCACTCAGATTTTCCCATTCGCTACCTTTATTGGTTTTGTTGCTATTGATGTTACCCAGCACCAGACTGATGATGAAGAATAACGTTGCCAGCAGCGCCGTCATGCGGGTCATGAAGTTACCAGAACCACTTGAACCAAACAGCGTAGCGGAAGCGCCTGCTCCGAAGGAGGCTCCCATATCAGCGCCTTTACCTTGCTGCAGCATGATCAGACCAACAAGGCCAATTGCCACAATAAGGAAAACTACTAAAAGAGCTTCATACATAATCAACCTGTTCCTTGCGGAGTTGCCGCGTACCAATGCTTCAACCAATAAAGCGGGAGTTTTTAATCTTTCCCACTGAAGCGGGTGTGAATACTAACCAAAGCGAATGACCTTCGCAAGGGCAATTTTATCGCATTGTATCAACTGCGGAAAAAAACAGCAAAACCGATGTGTTCGCTGAGAAAAAAGGCGACAATCGCCGCCTTTTTAGCCAGTTATCTAACGCTTTAAACGGCTTTTACTGCATCGGCGATGCGGTGTGCAAATTCAGTCACCTGCGCTTCGTCTTCGCCTTCCACCATCACGCGAATTAACGGTTCGGTGCCGGATTTACGCAGCAACACGCGTCCACGGTTGCCCAGCGCAGCTTCAACCTCTGCGGTCACGGCTTTAACTGACTCATGCTCAAGTGGATCGCCGCTACCTGCGGTGTAACGTACGTTAACCAGAATCTGCGGGAACATTTTCATGCCGCTGCAAAGGTCGTGCAGGCTCATATGGTTACGTGCCATCGCCGCCAGCACCTGCAAGCCAGCAACGATGCCGTCACCGGTAGTAGTTTTATCCAGCAGGATCACATGACCGGAATTCTCTGCACCGATACGCCAGCCTTTCTCCTGCATTTTTTCCAGTACGTAGCGGTCACCCACTTTCGCGCGCGCAAATGGAATTCCTAACTGTTTCAGCGCCAGTTCAAGCCCCATGTTGCTCATCAATGTACCCACAGCGCCACCACGCAGCTGGCCCTGACGAAGACCTTCACGCGCGATGATATACATGATCTGATCGCCATCGACTTTATTGCCTTCATGGTCAACCATAATCACGCGATCGCCATCGCCGTCGAAGGCAATACCGAGATCCGCTTTTTCAGCCAGCACACGAGCCTGGAGCGCGCGAACGTCGGTAGCCCCCACTTCGGCATTGATGTTTACACCGTTTGGCTCACAACCGATAGCGATAACGTTCGCCCCCAGTTCGCGCAGCACGTTCGGCGCGATGTGATAAGTCGCACCGTTTGCACAATCCACCACAATCTTCAGTTCACTGAGGCTAAGTTCGTTCGGGAACGTGGCTTTGCAAAACTCGATATAGCGACCCGCGGCATCAACGATACGGCTGGCTTTACCCAGTTCTGCCGAATCAACGCAGCTGATCTCCTTTTCCATTTCCGCTTCGATGGCCTCTTCTACCGCATCCGGCAGTTTGGTGCCGTCGATAGAGAAGAATTTAATGCCATTATCGTAGAACGGGTTATGCGATGCAGATATCACAATTCCGGCCTCTGCGCGGAAGGTACGCGTCAGATAAGCCACGGCCGGTGTTGGCATCGGGCCAGTGAAGAGTGCGGAAAGGCCCGCTGCCGCCAGACCCGCTTCCAGTGCTGACTCCAGCATATAGCCAGAAATACGCGTGTCTTTACCAATAATAATCTTACGGGAGCCGTGGCGCGCCAGCACTTTACCCGCGGCCCAACCCAGCTTAAGCACAAAATCAGGTGTGATCGGCGCATCCCCTACACGACCACGAATCCCATCGGTACCGAAATATTTACGATTACTCATAGCGTTTGTTTTCCTTTGCAGACAGAGTGGCTTCCACCACCCGCATCGCTTCTACGGTTTCTTTGACGTCATGAACACGAATGATGTGCGCGCCTTGCATTGCGGCAATGACCGCACAGGCCAGACTACCGCTCAGGCGCTCGGACGGCCCCACGTTCAGCAGCTGCCCAATCATCGATTTTCGTGACATACCCACCAACAGCGGCAGGTTGAAATGGTGAAATTCAGCCAGGCGCGCCAGTAATGAATAGTTATGGGAGAGATTTTTACCGAAACCGAATCCGGGGTCGAG
>OGHA01000996.1_pt1 | contig 13402 bp, 13 predicted proteins | sample 1571361 | NCBI WGS metagenome assembly OGHA01 (sample SAMEA2581970, study PRJEB24529) | metagenome | biome: Human gut stool | place: China | collected 2011 | reverse complement strand
GTGACTATCGCTACTCTTTCAAGTTCATTATATAGATGTACTTCTCTTAAGAAGAGTAGTATGTTTTAGTATAAGTGAATACTTGCCTTCTAGAATAGCGATGCAAGGGATGATTAAAGGAACAAAAGATTCCTACTTTTGGAAAGTATTATATAACTGCTTGATTATTAGTAAATAGATCGATCAAGCAGGATTGGTAATATTTGCCTAAACTAAAGCATTTCGATGGAAAATACTGAATACGCACAATGGTATGTCATGCGTGATTTGAAACGGTGCAATGCTAAAAAGCCGGCATACAAACAATTGCAAGAAGCGGGTGTAAAGGTATTTGTCCCCTTGAAGTGGCAAATCATTTTGCAAAAGGGTAAAAAGGTACGTGAGAAAGTTCCGGTCATTCAAGATTTGCTCTTTGTTTATGATTCCCGTCGGCATTTGGACTCCATTGTGGAAAGAACCAAAACGCTTCAATACCGTTGGTTGCGGAATACGTTCCGGGAACCTATGACTGTGTCTGATTTGGAAATGGACAGATTCATACAAGCCGTCAGCAGTTCCGATTCACCCAAATATTATTTGCCGGAAGAGATAACCCCTCAGATGTGCGGACGTAAAATTCGGATTATCGGAGGCTCTCTCAATGGATATGAGGGCTGTTTGCTTAAAATACGAGGCAGCAAGATAAAACGCTTGCTTGTCGAATTAAAGGGTTATCTCGCTGTTGCGGTGGAGGTTCTTCCTGAATATATTCAATTTGTCTGATACGATATTTATGACTGTTGTTTCGAATGTAATGGACAATCCCAGTGCCTTTTGGGTTGTCAATTCCTTATTTGTATTCGCCTTGAGCGTATTTTGTGCCGGCGTCTTGATTTCACAAATCTTGTTGATATCATTTCGTAAGCGTCTGTTTGATGTGCCTGATGAACGGAAGATCCATCAGGGGGTAGTACCCCGTTTAGGAGGGATAGCCTTCAAACCGGTTGTCTTTTTCTCGGTGGCACTTGCTTTGGGACTCAATATGTTGTTGGGGTACGGTCAGCTTCTTGGTAATATCGGCAGTGAAAGCCGCCCGTTGGCATTCGGCTTCTGTACCATTATGATGCTTTATCTGGTTGGGATGGCTGATGACCTGATTGGTATCCGTTACCGTGCCAAGTTCGCCATACAGATTATTTGCGGATTACTGGTCATTGCAGGCGGGCTGTGGATCAATAACCTGCACGGTTTGCTGTTTATTCACGCTCTTCCTGAATGGATTGGATACCCCATTACCTTATTCGCCGTGGTATTTATTATCAATGCCATCAATCTGATAGATGGGATAGACGGATTGGCTTCCGGATTGTGTGGAGTAGCTATGCTTTTTTATGGTTTGGTGTTTTTTATAATAGGTGAATACATTTATGCCCTGCTCGCTTTTGCGACACTTGGAGTGCTCGTCCCCTTTTTCTATTATAACGTATTTGGAGATCCTGCCAAAAAGAACAAAATATTCATGGGTGATACCGGCAGCTTGACGATTGGTATGATGACTTGCATTTTAAGTCTGAAACTGCTTGACGGGTTTCCGGTAAATCACTCTATGCAACAGCCTAATGCTTTCTTTTTAGCCTATTCACCGCTTATCATTCCCTGTTTTGATGTGGTACGGGTTTATTTGCACCGTGTGCGAAACGGAAAGAATCCCTTTTTGCCAGATAAGAACCATATCCATCACAAAATGCTTGCTGTTGGCATGAGACAGCGTACAGTTATGATTGCCATTGTACTGGTATCTGTCTGTTTTACACTGTGCAATATTCTGCTTTCACGTTATATAAATGTAACCTTGCTTTTAATACTGGACATCTTTATATGGATCTTGGGTAATCTATGGTTAACCCGTAGAATCCATATAGCTCATTCGAAACTATAGTTTTATATCAATATGAATTTTTGCAAAAATTTAATTGGGGCAATATTACTCCTGTTTTTAGGAGCTTGCTCAACTTCAAAAGAAGTCACTTATTTTCAAGATTTACGTCCGGGCGAAAGCGAATTGGCGCTTACTGCTCCGGTAGAGATTAAGATTCAACCGAAAGACAAATTGTCTATTTTAGTCAACAGCCAGGATTTGCGCCTGACCAACCTGTTTAACTTGCCGATTGTTTCTCAACAGATCGGCATGGAGGGCTCTTCCGGTTCTAATCGTGGTGTGTCCGGTTATACGGTAGATTCCAAAGGGAACATTGACTTTCCCGTATTGGGAGAAATTCACATAGCCGGTATGACCCGTGAAGAGGTGGCTGCCTATATTAAGAAAGAGCTACAGTCGCATGATTTGATTAAAGACCCTGTCGTTACGGTGGAATATATGAATCTCAGCGTAGCCGTAATGGGTGAAGTGAACAATCCCGGCCGTTTTAGTATCGACAAGGATAACCTTACAATCCTGGATGCCTTAAGCCAAGCGGGAGACCTCACTATTTACGGAAAGAGAGAAAAGGTATTAGTATTACGTAAAGAAGAAGGAAAACAGCGGGTTTATGGTGTCAATCTCTGTTCGGCTGAGCATCTTTATACTTCACCTGCCTATTATCTGCAACAGAATGATGTGGTATATGTGGAGCCTAATGCCACCAAAGCCCGTCAGTCTACCGTAAACGGGAACAATGTGCGCAGCACCTCTTTCTGGATTTCCCTGGCTTCTTTATTGACCTCCATCGCTGTACTTATCGCTAAATAAAAAAGAGAAATGGCTACTATTCAGAATAAATCAACAGTACAAAATACGCAGGATTTCATTACCATACAGGATTTGTTTTACCTCTGTCTCGACAAATGGCACTGGTTTGCCATTTCATTGGCCTTATGTTTGGGGGTTGCGACCTTTTATCTGTTGAGAACCCCATCGGTATATGTCAGAACTGCCTCTATTTTGATTAAGGACGATTCCAAAGGGAAATCTTCTTCTACGGATATGGAGTCTTTTTCCGATCTGGGACTGTTTACGACCAACACCAATGTCTATAACGAGATGGGAACTTTGAAGTCTCCCGACATCATGCGTGAAGTGGTGTCTCGATTGCATTTGGAAATGAATTATCAGACAGACGGACGTTTTCATAAACAGACTGTGTATGGAAACCAACTTCCTGTCCAGGTGGTGATTCCTAATCTTTCCGAGAATGAATCCGCAACTTTCGAACTGCATCTGGCAAAGGATGGTGCAGTGGAATTATCCTCTTTTACACGGAATGGAACAGAAATAGAAAATGATGGTTTTGTGAAAGGCAATTTGAATGACAGTATTCAAAGCCCCCTAGGCCCTATTGTCGTTATTCCATCGGCTGCTTATTCAGATAAAACGGTAAGCACAATTTATGTAACCCGCCAGTCTTTGTCTGCGGCATCAGCTGGCTGTTCAGCTCGCTTGAATATATCCCAGAACGATGAGAAGTCCAATATCATCACGTTGTCTTTTCAGGATGTGTCCACCCAACGGGCGGAAGATGTGCTCAATACCCTTATATCCGTTTACAATGAGAACTGGGTAAGGGACAAGAATCAGATAGCGGTCAGTACCTCCATGTTCATCAATGAGCGTTTGGGTGTGATAGAGGGTGAGCTTGGCAATGTGGATGATGATATATCTTCTTTCAAAAGTGAGCATTTGCTGCCGGATGTACAGGCGGCGGCAAATATGTATATGACTCAAGCCAATGAAGCCAATGCCGCAATTCGTGAATTGAACAACCAGGCATATATGGCCCGATACATAAAGAACTATTTGACCAATGAAAACAATAAACATCAGTTACTCCCTGCCAATTCCGGCATTGAAAATGCAAGCCTTGCCACACAACTGAATGAATATAATACCAAGTTATTGGAGCGCAATAGCTTGGTGTCTCACAGTAGTGCCAAGAACCCCTTAGTCAGGGAAATGGACAAGTCGTTGGATGATATGCGAAGCGCTTTGATCACTTCCATTGACAACCAAATGGTAGCTTTGCGTGCACAAATCAGAAGTTTGGAGGCCATTGGGGGACAGGCAACTTCGCAGATTGCCTCCAACCCGAAGCAGTCCAAATACCTGCTTAGCGTGGAACGCCAACAAAAGGTGAAGGAGTCACTTTACCTATATCTGTTACAAAAACGTGAGGAGAACGAGCTTTCTCAGGCATTTACGGCCTACAATACCCGTATTATAACAAAACCTGGAGGAAGCATGATTCCTACCGCTCCCGTAAAGAAGAACATTTTCCTGGTGGCTTTTGCCTTGGGTATATTGATACCGGTAGTCATCATCTTCATTCGTGAGAACATGAATACCCGTGTTCGTGGAAGAAAGGACTTGGATGGCCTAAGTGTTCCCTTTATCGGAGAGATTCCTTTGTCTATACGTGGTAAGAAAAGAGTAAAATCATATGAGGCACATACCATTGTGGTTAAAGAAGGAAGCCGTGATATTATGAATGAGGCTTTTCGTGTCTTGCGTACCAATCTGGAATTCATGATTGGCAAAGATCAATCCTCCAATGTGATTGTAGTTACCTCGTTCAATCCGGGCAGTGGAAAATCGTTCTTGACCATGAACATAGCCATAAGTCTTGCCATCAAAAATAAAAAAGTATTGGTTATTGACGGCGACCTTCGCCATGCCTCTGCTTCAGCTTATATCCATTCGCCCAAAATTGGTTTGAGTAATTATTTAGGAGGACATATCGACAAAATTTCGGATATTATTGTTACGAACGAGCAGCACCCTTCATTCAGTTTCATCCCCGTCGGCACTATCCCCCCCAACCCGACCGAACTGTTGTTCGATGACCGTCTACAGAAAGCAATCCATACCTTAAAGCAGCAATATGATGTTGTATTGATAGACTGCCCGCCAGTTGAATTGGTGGCCGATACGCAAATCATAGAGAAACTGGCCGACCGTACCGTTTTTGTGGTACGTGCAGGCTTGCTGGAACGCAGCATGCTTCCGGAGTTGGAAAACATCTATCGAGAAAAGAAATACAAGAATATGTCTGTAATCCTCAATGGGACGGAAGGCTCTGGCGGACGTTATGGTTATCGTTACGGCTATCAGTATGGTTATGGAAGCGGTTCTTATTATGGAAACAATGACAGGTCCAAGTAATCATGTGGTTGTTTCATAAAACAACAGTCCTTTCTCGAAGTGGCTTACTCAAAGGTATGGTGGATTGCCATAGTCACCTGCTTCCCGGAGTAGACGACGGTGTACAATCTATGGAAGAGTCTCTGCAAATTTTGCGGGAAATGGAGCAACAAGGGATTCGTAGAGTATGGCTCACACCCCACATCATGGAAGACATCCCCAACGAGACCCTTGCGCTGCAGCGTAAGTTCCGGGAACTGTTGCAGCAGTACCGTGGCGCGGTGGAGCTGAAGCTTGCTGCGGAATATATGCTTGATAATCTTTTTGAAGAGCGATTGGAGAAAGAGGATTTGCTTCTTTTGGAAGAAGGAAAACGTTTTTTGTTGGTGGAGACCTCCTACTTCAACCCTCCGATGGATTTTTTGTCCGTTCTGCAACGCATTCAAAAGAAAGGTTATTATCCTTTGCTGGCACATCCGGAACGGTATGAATATATGCAGAAGGAAGACTATAATACTTTGAAAGAGGAACATATTTCGTTTCAGTTGAATCTGCCATCGCTGGCGGGTATGTACGGAAAGCGTGTGCAAGGGAAAGCGGAATGGATATTGAGAAATGGGATGTATGATAGAATGGGATGCGACACACATTCTTGTCATCGTTATCAGCAAATGCTTTTCTCTTCAATAAAACATAACCAGACAAAGCTCTTGGACGGGGTGAATGCTAATACATTATAATTCATGAAAAGAATTCCTAATTATATCGATTCCCATGATTTACCCAGTTTCAAGAAGATTCTCGGCGATGGTTCGGACTATGGCACTGTGGGAAGATAATTTTTTATGTAGAAGATTATGATAAATCAAGAAACTAAAACACGCATACAAAAATACTTTGACGAAGCGTGTAAGGAACTTCATATTGACAGTTCTTTGTACACCTTACGTTTTTGCATAGATGACGGCAGATTCCCTTCTGCATTTAACTCTGCAGAATGGGGTGGAAACACCTTGTATATTAATGAAGAATGGGTAGAACTATGCTTGCGAAGTGATTGCGAGTTTGATTTGAGATACATCCTCAGCCATGAAGCTCGTCATCTTTACCAACATCAAGTGATAGCAGATTTCAAGCAAAGAGGAAAATCAAGCGAACTTCCTGCTGTCATCAATCAATGGGAATATGAATTTCTGCACTATATCAGAAACGAGGGCGATGAAGATAGTATGGACAAGAATACAAACCAACAGGTTGAAATAGACGCTAATGCCTTTGCCAATTGTATGCTTATCAAAAATGGTTTGGGGGCAAGAATCAAATCTGGTCAAGAAAAAATCATGGAAAAGGCTATCAAGGCATTGGCGAAAAAGATGTGGAATATTAAAATTGCTTGATGCATACGTATGCTTCAAAATTAGTAGATAATATCACTAGTGTCTCTTAAAAAAATGCAAAACATCTCAATATGGCTCATTATGATGTAAAATCCAATTCCAACTGACCGTCATTTTTATAAAGAATGTCGTATTCAGCATAGCTAAATAAATCCTTGATATTGTCTTTCACAAGTATAGAACTACCAAGGTCCTCATTACTTCATAAATGTCCCTATTGAGTTTTAATACACTCTCAATAATGGCTACCAAACAATAAATAATGATAGCCACATATATTTGTATTCTGACTGTATTCTCAGAGTTTCCCCAAAAGGATTTTACTCGAAGATGCTGCTATCCAACTGGGTATGGACTTTGATACCAGACTTTGTGCTCCTGAATCGGGTTCAATTATCCAATGACAGGCACAAGTCTATTGCTGTTGAATCAAAAGCATAAAAAGTTCCGTTCAAATCGAACTCCTTGTCAATTCGCTTTTGTTGAGCCATGTTTACCATGTGATAGGCAAAAGCTTCAAAAAGAAGATAATCTCTTAGCATATCGCTCAAAATAGCGTTTTAGAAGGAATGAAGTCATTTGATTGAAAACATATTTCTTAATATTCATAGCTATTGCAATTTGGCTCAGTCCCTAAGATAGCTGATTCAAATGTGCGACAAGCATTTTTTGAAAATAAATATTGTAATTCAAATAATTAACGTATCTCTTTACAATTATTAAGAGACACTAGTGATTCTCATGAATATTTTTGAAATAGAAAGAAGTAAAAGAGACGCCGACTTTATAAAGCAGAATGGGGAACTGGAGTTGGAAGTTGCAGCCGACATTATCGAGACATACAAAGATGTCCCGTATGTTGGTTCTCTCCTTAAATTTGGGAAGGTTTTTATCAACGTCAAAGACTGGTGTTTTACGAAGAAACTGGCCAAATTTCTCATAGTGTCAGAAGACATTGACGATAAAATCAAGAATCAGTTCTATTCTAGCCTGAGTCAAGAAAATTATAAACACATCTCTGCATATTTGATTCACCTGCTTAGCACAGAAGAAAACAAGGCGATGATTATGGGCAGCATCTACAAGGCAAGATTAATGAATAGAATCAATAATAACGAGATGCTCAGGCTCTGTTCTGTCGTAGCCAGAGCATTCTTGCCTGACCTCAAAAGTCTTCCTGACTACTTGGAGGAGAATACAAACATTTCTATAGAAGCCCAATCAATCATTCATTAATCTTGGGCTTATAGATAATTTTCTCGGCGGTGAATGGACTAATCATAAAAGTTGCTGCTTGAATGGTACTGGAAAACTTTTCCATGACATATTGAGCGAGTCTGGTTGGCTGTAAAATAACTAATGTAAAAAAATAAGTAGATTAATTTTAACTTCCATATTGGTTATGATTGAAAAAATTCTGTCAATTCTTTTGGATGAAGACAAGGCTAAAGGAATCCATTATCTTTTTAGATACAGAAAGCATGTTGATTTCCTGAAAACAATATATACTAATTTTAAGTATTTCCCTATTTCTGATGCTTTAAAATTTCCTATTGTGATTGGCAAGAACACGGATATTAAACTGGGGTCAATAAAGTTTAACTGCCCTATAAAACCTTCTCTTGTCCGATTGGGAACACAGCCTATCCCTGTAATTGAGGATGGATTTTCAAGATTAGTTGTCAAAAATAGCGGAACAATCGAAATAGGTGGTCTTTTTATATGCCAAACGGGGGTAAAAATATTAATTAGAGAAGGTGCTGTTTTTTCGGTAGCTGATAAAGTGAAATTTGGCCATCTAAGTAAAGTCGTATGTTACAAGAAAATATCCATAGGAAATGATTTTAGAATGTCTTGGGAGTGCCAGATATTTGACACCGATTTTCATTTTGTCTATAATACAGAAAAAAACAAGTATTATCCCCGGTTAAAACCTGTTATTATCGGAAACGATGTATTTGTGGGTAATCGTTCTACAATCGGTAAAGGAACGATCTTACCAAATGGTTCGATTGTGTCATGTAACTCAAATGTTTCAGGTGACTTTTCTATAAATGGTGATAACATTCTCATTAAAGGGAATCCTGCTGTGTTCGTGAAAAACAATTTAATAATGGGTAATAGCTTTTATCCGGAAAAGGAAGAAATAGTCGCTCAAATGTTAAACGAATAATGATTCAAATAATCCATTCACAATGAGCAGCATCAAGAAAGATCTAGCCAAAAATACTATTTGGAATAGTGTAGAGCGCTTCTCTAATATGGGTATTCAACTATTGTGTACCTTTATTTTGGCAAGATATCTCACACCTTCTGACTATGGTATAATTGGTATGCTTGCAGTATTTAATGCCGTTGCAAATAGCTTTATAGATTCAGGCTTTGGTCTTTCTCTAATCAGAGAAAAAATGGTATCTCGAGAGGATTATTCTACAATACTTTATTTTAATGTTGTATTGTCTATGGTTTTTTACATAGCACTATACTTATGTTCGGGGTTAATCGCGGATTTTTATAATCAACCAATCCTTGTTGATCTGAGTAAGGTAGTGTTCCTAATGTTACCGTTTCAGGCTGTAGGACTTGTTCAGAATACTATATTGCAAAAAGAGCTAAAATTCAAAAAACTATGTATTATCTCTATATCATCATCTATAATTTCTGCAATTGTTGCTATTATTTTTGCATATATTTATGAGAATGTGTGGGCTTTAGCAATCCAAATGGTATTGAGTCAGTTCCTGCGATCGTTGTTTCTGTGGATATCAACAGATTTTGTACCTATATTAAAATTCTCAAAGGTCAGTTTTGCTAAATATTTTGCTTTTTCTAAGGATATTCTTATCTCTGGACTTATAGGAAATATTATTGGTAATATACAGTCCATTTTAATAGGGAAATATTATTCTGCTTCAGATTTAGGGTTTTACTCTCAAGCTGACAGAATAAAAACCATAGCCTCTACATCAACTACAGGGGTTATACAAAATGTAACATATCCAACATTAGCAAAAGTCTACAATGATGGAGGAGATTTAAAAGGAGCATATAAAAAAGTAATAATGATAACAATCCTTTTTGTCGGTTCTGTAATGTCGCTATTAATGGGTATATCCTCAGATTTGTTTGGAATATTGATGGGTTCTCAATGGCGTGAGGCCGGCGTGTATTTTTTGTTGTTAGGTATAAGTGGATTGCTCTTTCCACTGCATAGTGTTAATCAAAATATTTTACTTGTAAAAGGAGAGTCAAAAAAAATACTTTATCTGGAAATCAGCAGGAGATGCATTATGTTGATTATCGTATTCATTACAATACATTTCAACGTCTATCTATTTGCCGCAGGTTTATCTATATATTCTTTTCTACTTCTTTTCCTCAACCTTTCGGTATGTGGAAAGCCCATCGGTTATGGTATATGGAGTCAGTTAAGGGATGTTTCTCCTACTTTATTGAAACAGATTTTTGTAACTCTGCTTTGCCTTGTCGTTTCAAATTTTATGGAGGATATAAATATCTATTTTAGAGTAGTCGTTACATTGCTTTTGGGCTGTTCGCTTCTATTATTACTTTTTGTGAGAGACCCTTATTTTAAAATGGGTATAAAGCTGCTTCCAATAAAACGTAAGTAATTATGCTGGGATTGGTTGTATTATTAATTGCGCTCCTTCTGCATTTTACCGGTTATAGAAGATATAGCCTATTGCTGTTTGTATTCATGGCTTTGCGTTACATGAAAATTGTACCAATGGCAGTTATGGCCGTAAATGGTATTGATTTAGCTATTGTCTATATGATAATAGTAACTGTAAGTCAACGTATCCAAACGCTTGCTTTTACAGAAGATTCTAAATTGTTATTCTGTATCAGCCGACTCTCCCTTTTCCTAATTATATCTTTTGCAGTGGGAATGATATATTATGGTCTTACTCCTTTTCAATCCTTTATGGGATGCCGCCAATTGTGGCTGTTTCCGGCATATTTTTTTCTAAGAGACGTACCAAAAGATGATATCATTTGGCTTTTTAAGGCATTATATTATATTACTCTTATTCATGCATTGTTATACATAATACAGTGTTCAACAGGTTTGCCTGTATTAGGAGTGGCAACACCGGAGTATGATCGAATCACTCATACGCTTAGATATAACAATCATCCTGTTTACATGACCTTGTTTTTCTATCTGTCTTTATTATTTCCCAACTACATAGGAAAACAAATCTCCAAGTTTTCAGCAATAGTATTTGCTGCCGCAGTCTTTATTACAATGACAAGAACCATTATGGTGTTTGTTGTCTTATTTACATTTCTTGGAATATTTTTAAGTGGTAAAAAATCTACAATACTAAAGTTTTCAATAATTGGTGCTATTCTTTTTATCCCATTGTCAGATGCATTGCTATCAAGATTTGGTGAAAAAGCTGGTACAAAAGGTGATATTTTTGCATTTATTCATGGGCGGTTTATAGATTATGCACACACGGGTAAAGCGCATGATGATGTTGGGACATTAACATATCGTTTTGCTTGGGTTTATGAGAGGGCAGAATATATGTTGACAAACGGTATTGTTGAATCGGTTTTTGGATTGGGTTTCCTGCCTCCATCAGAACCGGAAGTCGCAAAACGGCTATATAATTTCAAAATAGGTCTTGTTGACCAGAACAAGATTATTAGTCCAACATTTACGCCGGACATAGGATATGGTAATATCATTGCGCAATATGGTTTTCTGGGTGCATTCTTTTTTATCTCTCTTTGGGTTAGGCTCGTAAAAATTCATTTTGAAAATAGAGAATATCACCCAATCACATTTTGCATGTATTTATATCTATTGACTCTATTCGCATTGAGTATCTCTGGACCAGGAATATCATATCAAGATATGCTTATACTACCATTTTTATCCTCTAATTTGGCACTAATGCCATCGACAAATGAAAAATCTATCAAAAATTATTAGTAGCAGCTATGATAATAATCCACATAGAATCTGGTCTGGGCAACCAGATGCTTTCCTATTGTGAATATCTTTCACTGAAATATGCCAATCCGAATCAGGAGTTTTTTATAGAAACGATAGTTTTTGAAATTCCTGAGTGTAACGAGGTCATTTGCCAATGGAACGGTTATGAACTTGAGAAGATTTTTGGTATCAAAGAACCAAAGAACATCAAGTCTCTCTTTTCGGACGACGAGTGGACTCAGATAATATCAGAAATTCGTGCAACAAAATTCTGGATTCACAACTGGAATTATCCCGTTGTATTCACGGAGGTTCTGAATCGTCATGGTCTTCAACTTGAAAATGTTCGTGGCGACTTTGATCCTAACCATAATATTATTACAGGTACGGAAGACCAGCATAAAACGTGGAAGGACAGACTCAGAGAGTCATATATTGGAAATACAGTAAAGCGCGTACTTCAGTCTCTCAACGAAGAGAAATACGCTTATGCAAACGATTCTCGTGACAAACTGTTCTGTCATACAGATAGCGATATTTTCACTGGCCAGTGGTTAAAATTTAGCAATCGTGGAAATGATATCCATTTGATTGAGGCTCAGATACGAGAGTCATTCAGGTTTCCCGAGATAGTAGATGAACAGAACCTACAGATGGTTGAATACCTCAAAACCGTCAATTCTGTAGCTATTCATGCTCGTAGAGGTGATGCACTTGGCGGGCTTGCATGGTGTTATAAGTATGGTTATTTCAAGCGTGCTGTAAAATACATCCGAAAGCATGTAGATAATCCGGAATTTGTATTCTTCACCAATCTAGGTAGCGTGGAATGGTGCAGAGATAACGCTAAGTTATTCGGCCTTGACATACGTAAGGACACCATCAAGTTTGTTGACTGGAATAAGGGCGAAGACAGTTTCCGTGATATGCAGCTTATGGCCATGTGCAAGCATAATATTATAGTTCCAAGTTCTTTTGGGTGGTGGGGTACTTTCTTCAACACCAATCCAAATAAGATCACTATTTCTCCTTCTATTACAATTAACACCACAAATCATTGTTAAGATATGGCTGATTCTCGCTTCGTGAAATTGTTATCCATCCCTAAATCAATTTACGTTTCTGTCAAACTATTGGGCTGGGGGGGGGTAAAATATGCTCTCAAACTTCCTATATTCGTAAGATATAACTGTGTACTTAATTGTCTTGATGGAAAGGTGATAGTTAAGAAAACTCCAATCACACCCAAAATGTTGAGCATAGGCTTTTCATCAACTGGTATATTTGACAAGAAGTATTCTCGAACAATATTAGAGATAGCTGGTTTAATAGAACTCGAAGGACCTGTATGTTTTGGACAAGGCACAAGACTTAGTGTAGGCAAAACAGGAACATTATCGCTTGGAGCAGGTTTTTCAAGTACTGCGGAAAGCACATTTGTATGTGTCAACAAAATGCACATGGGTGTTGGTACGGCTATTGGCTGGAGTGCAATGGTAATGGATACAGACTGGCATTCCGTTATGAATACAGAAACAGGAGAATTATATCAAGCCGCTGGCGAGGTCTATATTGGTGACTATTGTTGGATAGGAACTCGTAGTTTAGTTCTCAAGAATACATTGATACCAAATGGTTGTATTCTTGCTGCTAATTCAACTGCAAATAAAAAGTATAACACCCCCAATACGTTGTTAGCAGGTACTCCTGCTATTGAAAAGAAACATAATGTAATAAAGTCAACTAATGGAGACATCCAATTTATTGAAAAATGAAACGTTACGAGCATATTGACATTTCTAAGGGTATAGGTATCCTACTAGTCGTATTCTTTCACCTACCAGGTGTTAACAGATTAATATATTTTAACATTAGTGTCCCGTTAAAATGGGACGAGTTAAACAATTAATCAAATAGCCCCGG
>OGHA01000994.1_pt1 | contig 13411 bp, 13 predicted proteins | sample 1571361 | NCBI WGS metagenome assembly OGHA01 (sample SAMEA2581970, study PRJEB24529) | metagenome | biome: Human gut stool | place: China | collected 2011 | reverse complement strand
TGTGCTTTGCACATTCTTTTTTTGAATGGCCAGGGAGGTAAGTATGAATACACAAGATAAACAGATTAACTCAGCAGTAAATAGCTGCCGTATGGCATTGTACAACAATAATAAAGCCAAAAGCACTAATAAAACTACAAGGCTTATCAATAAGCTTTTTAAAAAGTACAGAAAAGATGACACCGAAAATGAAAATGAGGATGAGAACACAAAGCTTGATACATTATCAATAGGTTTGCAGTTAAAGGAAGCGGTTGATTCTATATTTGACCCGACAACCGGAATGAGTGAAGAAGAAAAAAAGAAATTCGTACAGAAGCTGTACCGTAAGTTAGAGTCGGGTAAGAAGCTTAGTGCAGACGAAATGCAGTATTTAAGAAAGAACGACCCTGTGACTTATGCCAAGGCGGCAAAGGTTCAGGTATTAAGAGAGTCGTTAAAGAAACAACTTAAAAGTGCTACGTCAAAGGAAAAAGCGGCAGACATATATACACAGGCTATGTCAAGAATAAGTGAGGATGACCCAGCCAGGAAAGAAATTATGGCAGCATATGATGATGTATATAAGGAGTTCAGAAAGTCTGACGAGTATAAAGCACTTCCTAATACAGAGAAAGAGGCAAAGGAAAAGGCAGCTAATAATAAAAATAAAAATGCACAGGGCTGGGAAGAAAAAGAAGATGATGATACAGAAATGTCAGTTGGAGAAATTGATGTAGTTGAGAAATTGATGTAGTGGAAAAATTTGATGTAGTTGAGAAATTGATGTAGTGGAAAAATTTGATGTAGTTGAGAAATTAATGTAGTGGAAAATTTAATTTTTGGGGTTGACGTATTGGTTAGTTAGTGCTATCATAACTTCAACATTTTAATACACTAAAGTCTGCGAACAAGATAGTACTTTATGAAGGAACATTACAGAGAGCTGGCGGTGATGGAAAGCCGGTATGGGAGTCATAAAGGAATGGGCTTGGGAGATGCACAGATTAACAGCGTAACAGCCTAGTAGTCTGTGACGTGTCCTCACGTTATAGAGGGAGGATATAATAGTATCCGATAATGAGATAAGTATATTTTAATAACATTATATGTATAACGGTTTATAATTATATTATAATTATAACACTGTATATGATTGCCATATATGCTGTATATACATATAATAGTAATATGAATTATTCGGTTTCACTTAAAGGCTTGTAAAGCATTTGATGTGTATATAATATGCACAGCATAAGTGATATAATATATTATGATATGTAGTTGAATGTACTTGTGAATAAGGGTGGCACCACGAGATTTATCGTCCCTGACAGGAATTTCCTGTCGGGGACTTTTTTGTGTATTAGGAAATGTCTTTTTACATAATAAACTCTAATAGATAAGAAAAAAGTCTGCTATCTGACAGGAAGATTAATAAGAAGTGAGGATTGGTGTATGAGAAGATTAAAAGCATACAAAAAGACAGTAAGTATTGTTAATGAATCAGCTATTGAGCTTTATAAGGGGCTTGGAAGAGAAAAGAAGGGCTTTCTTATGGAGAGTAATGATAAGGAAAATGGCAGATACACATTTATGGGAGTTGACCCACAGGAGATTATCCAGTCAGATAAGGACAGTCTTGTAATTACTAAATCAGACGGAAGCAGGGAAGTAAGAAAAGGTAATCCGCTTGTAAGATTAAAGGAATATTTCGATGAATTTGAAATAATAAAAGATGCAGAAGAACTTGAATTCATGGGAGGACTTGTTGGAAGTCTTGGATATGATTATATAAGATATACAGAGAATCTCCCAGATGATAATGAAGATGAGATAGGCATAGAAACAATACAGCTTATGTTAGCTTCAAAGTTCATAGCAATCGACCACGAGGCTGAAACATTTACAGCAGTAGTTCTTGATGAAGATAGCAAAGAAGGCAGAGCAAGAGCATTAAAGGAAGCTGAGGAACTTATAAAGACAGCAAGAGAAGGCGTTGGTAAATATCATAACGAAGAGATTGATATGGAGCTTGATGGCCAGATTGTGAAAAAATCGGACACGATAGATGAATACAGCCAGAAGGTTGAGAAGATTAAGAATTATATAAAAGAAGGACACATTTTCCAGACAGTATTATCACAGAGATGGACAGTCAAGACAAAACAGACAGGTTTTAATCTTTACGAGAAGTTAAGAAAGCTTAACCCATCACCATACCTTTATTATTATAATTTTGGGGATTTTGAAATAATAGGAAGCTCACCAGAGATGATAGTAAAGCAGACAGATTCTAAAGTATATACCTGTCCTATAGCTGGAACAAGAAGACGTGGGAGAACTAAGGAGGAAGATATAGCATTAGAAGATGAGCTTCTTAGTGATGAGAAGGAAAGAGCAGAACATGTAATGCTTGTTGATCTTGCAAGAAATGACTGTGGTAAGATAAGTGAGTTAGGTTCAGTGAGAGTTTCAAAGTTTATGAATGTGCAGAGATACTCACACGTAATGCATATAGTATCGTTGGTAGAGGGAAGAAGAAATGGAGAATATCATCCTCTTGACCTTGTATCATCATTCCTTCCAGCAGGTACATTAAGCGGAGCACCTAAGATAAGGGCTATGGAGATTATAGATGAATTGGAAACTGTAAGACGAGGTCTTTATGGAGGAGCAACAGGTTACCTTGATTTTGGCGGTAATATGAATTTCTGTATTACAATAAGAACCATGATAAAAAAGGGTGACAATGTATATCTTCAGGCAGGAGCTGGAATTGTAGCAGACTCTAAGCCAGAGCTTGAATATATGGAGTGCTGTAATAAAGTTATGGCACTTGCCAAGACACTTGTTAAGGAGGAACAGTTATGATTCTTTTAATTGATAATTACGATTCATTTACATATAATCTTTATCAGTTTATAGGTATATTTAACAATGATATAAAGGTAGTAAGAAATGACAAGATAACAATAGAGGAGATTGAAGCGTTAGATCCAGAGTCAATAGTTATATCTCCCGGACCTAAGAGCCCTTTAGAGGCAGGCATAAGGGTTGAGGTGATAAAGCATTTTACAGGTAAGAAACCTATACTTGGCATATGCCTTGGACATCAGAGCATAGGTGTTGCATTTGGTGCAACAGTTTCATATGCCAGGCAGTTAATGCACGGCAAGCAGTCAGAGGTTATTCATAATGGAAGCAGTATATTTGAAGGAATTCCATCGCCTGTAAAGGTTGCAAGATATCATTCACTTGCGATTATAGAGGGTACACTTCCAGATGAGCTTGAGGTAATTGCAAGAACTGATGACGGAGAGATTATGGCAGTTAAGCATAGGAAATATCCGGTTGTCGGTTTACAGTTCCACCCTGAATCAATATATACTGAACACGGAAAAAGAATGATAGAGAATTTTGTTAATGGCAATATCTGATTAATAAATGTGTAGAAATGGAGATAATATGATTCTTGACGTTATTGTAGAAGATAAGAAGAAAAGACTTGTAGAACATAAAAATGCTATAAGTGAAGAGGATATGAAGCATGAAGCACTTAATTCTAAAAGACAGAGCATAAGCTTTTATGATGCCTTAAGAAAGCAGGGTTTATCAATAATAGGAGAGTTTAAAAAGGCTTCTCCAAGCCACGGAAAGATGGATAATAAGATAGACCTGACTGAAAGAATAAGACAATATAGTGAGAGTGCAGATGCTATATCGTGTCTTACAGAGGAAGATCATTTTAATGGAAGCACAGAATATCTTAAGCAGATCAGAAGCCTGACTAATCTTCCGATTATAAGAAAAGATTTTATAATTGATGAATACCAGGTATATGAAGCTAAAGTTATAGGTGCAGATGCAATTCTTTTGATAGCCGCAATACTTGATGATAAGACATTCAAGAAGTTATATGATCTGGCATACAGTCTTGGACTTGATGTGCTGTGCGAAGTTCACGATGCGGAAGAAATGCAGCGTATGATAAATCTTGACGTTAAGATTATTGGAATTAATAACCGTAATTTAAAGACATTTGAAGTTAATCTTAATACAACTAAGAAGCTTTCAGATATGGTGACACCTAAGATGAGAGAAGAAGGAAAGATTCTTGTATCTGAGAGCGGGGTGGAAGGCAGTGAAGATGTTAAGCCGCTTGCTGACAGCAGGGCAGATGCGTTGCTTTGCGGAACAGTGCTTATGGAAGCACTTAATCCTAAAGAGCTTATAAGAGAATTTAAAGATACATACGATAAGGAGCTTTTAAAGGCAAAAAAATAGCTTCTCCTGTTGAAGTGAAGATATGCGGGCTTACAAGTGAAGCAGACGCGGGACTTCTTATAAAATATGGTGCTGATTATGGCGGTGTTGTTGTATTTTATCCAAAGAGCAAAAGAGATGTAACGATAAAAGAAGCTAAGATAATAGTTGATATATTGAAAAAATCAGACATAAAAGCTGTAGCTGTTACAGTGTCACCAACAGTGGAACAGTTGTATAAAATACAGGAAGCAGGTTTTGATTATATTCAAATTCACGGCACACTTGAAAAGGCTGTATATGAGGCAGACACAATTCCAATTATAAGGGCAGTTAATATATCAGATAGCAATAATGCAGATAAAACTGACGACATAATTAATACAGTTAAGGAACAGGTTGATGAATGTCAGAAGCTTGATAAAGTTGCAGGAATACTGCTTGATGCAGGTGTTCCAGGTTCAGGTAAGACGTTTGACTGGAACAGTATTAAAGAGCTTGAGATAACAGAAAAGAAGTTATTTCTTGCAGGAGGTCTTAACAGTGGCAATGTTGCGGCGGCAGTTAAATGCGTACAGCCTGATGTTGTTGATATAAGCTCTGGTGTTGAATATGAAGATGTGCTTATTAAAGGCAAAGATGAAAGTAAAGTCAAAGCATTTATAAATACTGTTAATAATTAACAGTGTAGATTTATGGTATAAAGCCAGAAAAGCTTATCAAAGCTTGCTGGGTGTAATATTTAATTAAAGGAAAAGAGGAACAATTATGCAGGATAACAGATATTATGGAGAGTTTGGCGGACAGTATGTGTCTGAATCATTGATGAATACACTTAATGAGTTAGAGAAGGCATTTGATGAGGCTATTAAAGATCCTCAGTTCATAAAAGAATATATGTACTATCTTAAAGAGTATGTAGGAAGAGAAACACCTTTATATTATGCAGAGAGAATAAGCGAGAAGTATGGAGCTAAGATATATCTTAAAAGAGAGGATTTAAACCATACAGGAGCACATAAGATTAACAATGTTATAGGTCAGATACTTCTTGCTAAGAGAATGGGAAAGACTAAGGTTATAGCTGAGACAGGAGCTGGACAGCACGGCGTTGCAACAGCTACAGGAGCAGCACTTTTTGGAATGGAATGTACAGTATATATGGGTGCTGAAGATATAGAAAGGCAGTCACTTAATGTATTCAGAATGGAAATGCTTGGTGCAAAGGTTCAGGCAGTAACGACAGGAAGTGCAACACTTAAGGATGCAACTAACGAAGCTATAAGAACGTGGGCTGAGAGAGCGGAGGATACATTTTATATAATCGGTTCAGCAGTAGGCCCTCATCCATATCCTAAAATGGTTAAAGAGTTCCAAAGAATAATATCAACAGAGGCAAGAAGACAGATATTAGAAAAGGAAGGACGACTTCCTGATGCAGTAGTTGCCTGTGTTGGCGGCGGTTCTAATTCAATAGGAATGTTTGCTGATTTTATAGATGATAAAGATGTAAAGCTTATCGGTGTTGAGGCAGGTGGACTTGGAATAGATACAGGAAAGCACGCTTCTGCTATGGCACTTGGGGAACCGGGCGTTCTTCATGGAATGAAGTCATATTTATTACAGGATGAGGCTGGTAATATCAAACTTGCCCACAGTATATCAGCAGGTCTTGATTATCCGGGTGTAGGTCCAGAACATGCATATTTAAGAGACTCAGGAAGAGCAGAATATGTATCAATTACAGATGCTGAGTGTATGGATGCGTTAATGGAACTCTGCCGGATGGAAGGTATTATTCCAGCAATCGAGAGTGCCCACGCACTTGCCCACGTATTTAAAATGGCACAGGGAGAGTACAAGGGAAAGCTTATAGTAATGTGTCTTTCAGGACGTGGCGATAAGGATGTTCACACAGTAAAGAAATATCTTAATGGAGAGGAGACTAACAAATAATGAATAGAATAGAAGAAAAAATGACAGTCTTAAAGAATGAAGGAAGAAAGGCATTTATCACATATACAACAGCAGGGCTTCCAGATATGGAAACAACTAAGAAGATTATGTTCGCACAGCAGGAGGCAGGCATAGATGTTATGGAGCTTGGAATACCATTTTCTGACCCTGTAGCAGACGGACCAGTTATTCAGGCAGCATCTTATGAAGCAATACAGAAGGGTGCAACCTTAACAAAGATATTTACACTTATGAAAGAGGTAAGAAAAGAAGGACTTACTACACCTGTAGTGTTTATGATGTACTATAATACAGTTTACCATTACGGACTTGAAGAATTTGTCGAAATGTGTGCAGAGTGCGGAGTGGATGGTCTTATTATACCAGACCTTCCATATGAGGAGCAGAAAGAGATTAATGCAGTGCTTGCAGAAAATGAGGCTGCACCAATCCTTATACAGCTCGTATCACCGGTATCTAAGCAGCGTATACCTATGATTGTTAATAATGCAAGAGGCTTTGTATACTGTGTATCACAGATGGGTGTTACAGGTAATGGTGCTAATTTCCATAAGCAGATAAGAGAGTATCTTTTGGAAGTTAAGAAGAACAGCCCTGTTCCGGTTATGATGGGATTTGGAATAAGAACAGCCGGGGACGTAGAGCCACTTGAGGATATTATTGATGGTGCAATTGTTGGTTCACATTTTATCACTCTTATGAAAGAGAATAATTATGATGAAAATGTTATCAAAGAATATATAAGCTCTTTCAAGAAGGAGATGAATGAGTAAATATGGTTGTTAGTCTTGTAAGAACAGCGATACAGACAAAATGCAGATATGATAATGCCAGAATGACAGGAAATTATGAATGTGCGTATGCACTTGGTATTTTAACAAGTCAGGAGGGTGTTGAACCAGAAGGCACAATAACTGAATTAAAAAGCGTGTATGATAAGGTTATAAGTGGTATTTCAGCTATCCAGACTGACGATAAGAAGATACAGCAGTTAATTGCAATAACGTCTGATTATGAGGTTACAGATAAGTTTGATGAGCAGATGAATGAACTATATCATATGGGATACAACGATAAGAATATTTAAGCAGGTCTTGACTTATTAGGGTATATGAGGTATATTCTACAAATGTAATTAATTTATGAAGGATAGGTGGATGTTAACGATGACAGAATTGGTTAAGGTTGCAGACATTAACAAAGCACATAAGAATCCAATAGCTGAATTAGTTCAGATGGCATGTAAGTTTGACAGTCATATTGAGATTGAGGGCGAAGGAAAAAACATTAATGCAAAAAGTCTTATGGGGATTATGGCATTTGGATTAAAGGAAGGCATCGAGGTTAAAGTTACAGCTACTGGCAGTGATGAGAGTAATGCCACCGATGCAATTAGGAACTTTTTAACTTGGAATGATTAATTTATGGAGGATTTGATCATGGAAACTAAGGACATTTTTGGTAACGAGGCTAAGACAGAAGTTAAGACAGCAAAGAGTGCAGATGTTAAGAAGACCACTACAAGAAAGACACCTGCAAAGGCAGCAGCAAAAGAAACTGTTAAGGAAACCAAGAAAGAAGCAGCTAAGACTGTTGAGACAGTAAAGAAGGCAGCCGGGGAAACTAAGGCAGCAGCCAAGAAGGTTGAAGCTGAGGTAAAGGCAACAGCTAAGAGTGTAGAGGCAGAAGTTAAGACAGCAGTTAAAAAGACAGCTTCTAAAGCAGCAGCTAAGGCTGTTAAGGAAGCAAAGGCAAAGAAGCCAGCTGTAAGAAAGACAACTAAGGCAGCTAAGAATACTTTTGATAAGGAGTTATTCTTCCAGTATGCTAATAAGCAGGTTGACGAGGAAACTCTTGTTGCAAGAATAGTTGAAGATGCTAAGGAACAGAATGTAGAGATTAAGGAACTGAAAATGTACTTAAAGCCAGAAGATAATGCTTGTTACTATGTTGCTAACGGCAATGTTGCAGGACGTGTTAATCTCTATTAATTCCCATTGATACATAATGTTAAAGGACTGTGGTGTTTATATGATGCCACAGTCATTTTTTTCTTTATAAAGAATTTTAAAAGAAAACATTTTGAAAAAATTGTCGAATTGATGTATAATAATACCCAAGTTGGTAAAGTAAAGTACACAGAAATGAGGAGTTATATGTTTGAAGTTAATGAAAAAGTTGTTTATGGAGTTGTAGGTGTATGTGAGATTGAACAGATAGGCAGACCACCTATAAAGGGAATTGACAAAGATTATTATTTTCTTCAGCCTGTATATGACACTAAAGGTATTATATATTCGCCAGTTGAGAATAACAAAGTTATGATTAGGAGCATAATTGGCAAGGATACCTGTATCAAGCTTATTGACCGTGCTAAGAATTGTAAGAAGGATGAGGCACTCAATGAAAAGATTCACCCATCCAGGTATGATGAGATGGTTAAATCACAGGACGTTATACAGCTTATGCACCTTGTAAGAGCTTTGTTTAACATAAAGAATGACAGAGCAAAGGAGTTAAGGAGAATGAAGTCGGCAGATAACCGTATGATTGCAACAGCTAGAAAGCTTCTTTACGGAGAGATAGCAGCGGTTATGGATGAGGACTACACTGCAATGTCAGAGCAGATGGACAATTATCTGTCAGTGCTTTGATTTTAATCAGAGAAATCCTGTTTGATTAAATAATATATTTTATCCAGTGTTTTAGATAAATGTAATTAATGGTAACATTCAATGATTGCATTTTATCAATAACACTGGCTTTTTTATTTTAAAACATATATAATAATATTATTATGATAGAGCTTGATTTCGTGAATTGATAATTGACATTTTTTTAACATATTGCTATTATAGTGCAATACGCATAAAAGCAGGGACTGATTACGGCATAATTTAGTCAGACTTTTATTGACAATTAAATATTCACATAGTATGTAATAAGCTATTGTTATGGCTTGGCATATGTGAACAGCTTTATTAGCTCATATTAAATCAGGGAGGTTAGCAGTGAAGGACGTTAGGGTTATTGAAGTGAAAAAAAGCGTGTTTGAAAGCAACGATGAACGTGCCGCTCTTTTAAGAAAAGATTTAAAAGATAAAGGTGTATTTCTTTTAAATCTTATGTCATCACCGGGGGCAGGAAAGACAACAACTCTTACAAGAACGATTGAACAGTTGAAAGATGACTTAAGAATAGGCGTTATGGAGGCTGATATTGATTCAGATGTTGATGCAATAACAATTGCTGAGACAGGTGCTAAAGCAATACAGCTTCATACTGGTGGAATGTGTCATCTTGATGCTGATATGACAAGACAGGGAATTGATGAGCTTGACGATAGTGATATTGATCTGGTAGTTCTTGAGAATGTCGGCAATCTTGTCTGCCCGGCGGAGTTTGATACAGGTGCGGTAAAGAATGTTATGATTCTTTCGGTACCAGAGGGTGATGATAAACCGCTTAAATATCCCCTTATGTTTTCAGTGTGTGATGTTGTGCTTATCAATAAGATTGATGTTATGGAATATTTTGATTTTGATATTGAACAGTGCAGGGAATATATCAGAAGAAGAAATCCTGATGCTAAGGTAATACCTGTCAGTGCCAAGACAGGTGAAGGAATATTAGAATGGACAGACTGGTTAAAGAACCAGGTTATTGAATGGAAAGAAGCATAATCATAATGAGCATAATTATTTAACGTGAGCAACGAAGATAAAAGCCTTCATAAGGTGGAAAGGACAATTTATGGGTAAAGAAGAATTTAAAAATCCTCATCCGGAACTTCCGGTAAGAGAGCCAATACTTAAGCTTGGCAAGATGATAACAGACAGAGTGCCAATTAAGCTTGGCTTTGAGAAATTAACAGCAGATAGTCCGGAATACTGGGGACTTGCACCAATATGTACAGATGAACAGGCCAATATAGCATTAAAAATGGGTGTCCGTAAACCTAAGACACTTAAGCAGATGGTGCAGATTACAGGAATGGACGAGAAAGAACTTGAAAAGCAGCTTGAGCAGATGTCTTTTAATGGTCTTTTGGAATATAACTGGGAAAATCCACAGCACGAGAAGCAGTATGTTCTTCCAATGTTCGTACCAGGAAGTGCTGAATTTACTAATATGAATTCCACAGTTCTTGAAGAACATCCAGAGATGGGACGTTTCTTTGAGAGAATGAGCCGTCTTCCATTGGAAAAGATTACTCCTATGGTGCCACCAGGGGGTGCAGGAATTGGTATGCACGTTATTCCGGTAGAGAAAGCTATTGATATGAATAACGAGGCAATATCTTTAGAGAAGATATCATACTGGCTTGATAAGTATGATGGCAAATATGCAGCAAGCCCATGTTCATGCCGTAAGTCAAGAAAGACTTATGATGAAGGCTGTGCAGATGATCCAGAGGATTGGTGTATAGCTGTTGGTGATATGGCTGATTATGTTGTTGAAACAGGCAAGGGTGGTCATTATATCACTAAGGAAGAAGCACTTGAGATATTCAAGAAGGCTGAAGACAATGGTTTTGTTCACCAGATTACTAATATTGACGGACAGGACAAGATATTTGCTATATGTAACTGTAATGTTAATGTCTGTTATGCACTTAGAACATCGCAGTTATTTAACACACCTAATATGTCACGTTCGGCATATGTTGCCAAGGTAACTAAAGAGAACTGTGTAGCCTGTGGCAAGTGTGTTGAATACTGTCCGGCAGGAGCTGTAAAGCTTGGACAGAAGTTATGTACTAAGGACGGAAGCGAGATTAAGTATCCTAAAATGCCACTTCCATCAGAGCAGAAGTGGGGACCACATATGTGGACAGAAGATTACAGGGATAAGAACCGTATCAATTGTTATGATACAGGTACAGCACCTTGTAAGACAGCTTGTCCAGCACATATAGCGGTTCAGGGCTATCTTAAGATGGCAGCTCAGGGAAGATACAAGGATGCACTTGCACTTATTAAGAAGGATAATCCATTCCCGGCAGTATGTGGACATGTATGTAACAGAAGGTGTGAGGATGCCTGTACAAGAGGAACAATAGATGAAGCTATTGCAATAGATGAAGTTAAGAAGTTTATTGCAATGCAGGATTTAAAAGCAGATACACGTTATATACCAGAACCTGTAGTTCCGGCAACTAAGGGATATTTTGATGAAAAGATTGCTATTATTGGTGGCGGACCTGCTGGACTTTCGTGTGCATTCTACCTTGCACAGAAGGGTTACAAGCCAACTGTATTTGAGAAGAACAAGAAGGCTGGTGGTATGCTTGTATATGGTATTCCATCATTTAAGCTTGAAAAAGATGTTGTTGAGGCTGAGATAGATGTTATGCGACAGATGGGCGTTGACATTAAGACAGGTGTTGAAGTTGGTAAGGACATCACTATTGATGAATTAAAGAAGCAGGGTTATAAAGCATTTTATATAGCAATAGGCTGTCAGGGTTCAAGAAAAGCAGGAGTTGCAGGCGAAGATGCCAAGGGCGTTATGTCAGCAGTTGACTTCTTAAAAGAGGCTGGAAGCACACACGAATTCCCACTTGAAGGTGATGTTGTTGTAATCGGTGGTGGTAATGTTGCTATTGACGTTGCAAGAACAAGCACAAGAGTTGGTGATTACAATGTATCTATGTTCTGTCTTGAGGACAGAGCTAATATGCCAGCTTCAGAAGAAGAAATAGAAGAGGCTGTAGAAGAAGGCGTTAAGCTTGACTGTGGCTGGGGTCCTAAGGAAATCCTTACAGAAAATGGAAAGGTTACAGGAATTGTCCTTAAGAGATGTACATCAGTTAAGGATGCAGATGGAAGATTTAATCCTCAGTATGATGAGAATGATACTAAGACAGTTAAGTGCAGTCACGTATTCTTAAGTATAGGCCAGACAACAATCTGGGGCGATTTATTAAAAGGCACAAAGGTTGAGATAGATGGCGTAAGAGTTAAAGCTGACAAGCTTACATACCAGACAACAGATCCAGATGTATTTATCGGTGGAGATGTATACACAGGACCAAGATTTGCTATTGATGCAATTGCGGCTGGTAAAGAAGCTGCTATATCAATCCACAGATATGTACAGCCACACAGCTCACTTACAATAGGACGTAACAGAAGGGATTTCATAGAACTTGACAAGAATAACATCAAGGTAGAAAGCTATGATAATTCTTCAAGACAGATACCTGGAACAGATAATTCATTTGACCATAAGAAGTCATTCAGAGATGCTAAGCTTACATTTACAGAAGAACAGGTTAAAGCAGAGACAGCAAGATGTTTAGGCTGTGGTGCTTCTGTAGTAGACCCTAACAAATGTATTGGCTGTGGTATATGCACAACTAAGTGTGAATTCGATGCAATACACCTTAACAGGGATTTACCAGAATGTAGTACAATGAGAAAGAGTGAAGATAAGCTTAAGTACATACTTCCTTATGGAGCTAAGCAGGCTATAAAGATTAAGTTTAAGAAGAAATAAACAACCTTATAGCTGGATAACAGATAAGGATAATTAGTAATAATGACATAAGGATAATTTCCTATGTAGATAAGAACAACTGCAATATAATCAGGCTGTACAGCCTTTGCGGCTTTTGGCAGCGATTGTATTGTGGTTGTTCTATTTCTATCCTATAGTGTATTATGGTATAGATAGAAAAATCACAGAGAAAGGAGCAATCACCTCAATGCACGAATTAGGCGTAGTATTTCACATAATAGATGATTTAAAAGAAGTAGCCGTGAATAATGAAATATCCGAGATAACTAAAGTTGTATTAGAACTTGGCGAAGTATCCACCGTAATAGACTCATACCTTACAGACTGCTGGAAATGGGCGGTAAAGAAGGAAGATTTATTAAAGAATTCTGAGCTTGTTATAGAGAAGATAAATGCAGTTACTTACTGTGAGGACTGCAAGGCTGAATATGAAACGGTAAAATATGGAAAGATATGTCCTGAATGTGGAAGTACACATACATATCTTTTGCAGGGAAGTGAATTTAACATCAAAGAAATAGAGGCGTGTTGACATTTTTAGCTGGTAATATTATGATTAAACAGATTGAGATTATAAGAAAATAATATATTATGCTATAATAAGATATGTTATGCTGATTAATGGCTGGATTTATATAGGTTAAATCGATTACTTTCTTAGGATATA
>OGHA01000990.1_pt1 | contig 13465 bp, 13 predicted proteins | sample 1571361 | NCBI WGS metagenome assembly OGHA01 (sample SAMEA2581970, study PRJEB24529) | metagenome | biome: Human gut stool | place: China | collected 2011 | reverse complement strand
AAAAAAGACACCGCACAGCTGTGCGGTGTCTTTTTTTTGATGGAGCCTTATGTGGGAATGGCGGGCGCGGCAGCAGTGCGGTACTGCCTGCGTCTCTGTGAAAAAATTACAGTTCCAGCTTACCGGAGAATTTGTTGATGACGTAGTAAGCTGCGCCCTCCTCGGGCTTGACGTACACCTTGCAGGACTGCACGCCGACCTTGTGGGTGGTGCGGTAGTCTGCCTTGGCGCGGTCGATGATGTCGGTGATGTTGTACTGCTCACCGCCCATCTCTACATACAGCTCGGGTGCCAGCGACGGACGGCCACGGCGGGCGGGAGCCTTGGTGGATTTGCGGGCCTTGCCCTCGGCAGCCGGAACTTCGGCTGCAGGAGCAGAAACTTTCTTTTCAGGCATAATACATAACCTTCCTTCTGTATTTGATCTGATGCAGCGGGGCTGCACCGGCGGGCTCCAATGATCTATCGCAAGGCAGAAGCGGCGCGGAAAGCGCAGACCTCGCTGCCCCATACGAACCGGAACGAAAATGTTTGCGTAAAGAAGTTGAACTTATAATCATATAATAAGTTTTTAAAATTCATTTGTAAAGACTTTTTTATAAAAAACATTGTAAAAACGGGAGGAAACAGTAGAATAAATGCCCGGAGCGGTGTTCCGATGCTTTTTTCTCGGGTATAGTACGACCTTTCGGCAAAACAGGCAGCCATTCCCGGGAAAGCCGGGCAGCACTGCGGCCACAAATACGGCGGGCAAAAACGGCCTTTTGCGGGGGCAGAATAAGGCGGAACGGAACTGTCGGCGCACGCAGGGGCGCAGCAGAGAAAAAGCAGAAGCTGCTGCACAAAAAGCAGTGCGGCAGCTTTCTTTTGCTACGGCAGGTCGTCGCTCGTGTTATGGAACGCCATCTGCGTAAAATTAACAGGATTTCGAAAATATTTTTGTAAAACCTGCGGTTGGTAATTAAAACTGCTTGAAAAAATATAACAGATACAGCGAAAAGAAACCGTACAAAAATGCGATGACGCTGAAAAGCGGGAGTAATGATATCAGGCCGCGCTCAACACAGAAACAGTGCCAGAACCTGAAATACGGCAAACAACACGACGAACAGTATCGCAAGGAAGCCTGCCCAGTGCACCAGCGCCAGCAGCACCAGCGCTCGCCGCCCGTCTGCACCCCGGTGCAGCAGCTGCCGCCAGCGGACAGGCTGTGCAAAGGTGATCTTTGCCAAAGCGGCAATACTTTCCACCCCGAGCCGTGCCGACAGTGCCGCTTCGCCGTCATGCTGCGCGAGCGGAAGCAGTTGTTCCGTGATGGAGAAAATGTGGCATACGCTCGTTGCAACGAAAACAGGGCGGTTCCATGTGCCCAAAAGCAGTAGTATGCCCGCGTAAAGACTCTCTGCGCGTACTCCCGCCAACGCCTGTTGCACCCCTGACCGGTCGTTACGTTGCTTGTCCATGCTTACATAGGCACTGGTCCCCCGCCAGCCGCAGACGTAGATCCCAACTTCGTCCACGGCACACCCATCGGCTATGGCTGCAACCATGTGGCCGATCTCATGCAAAGCGATCCCAGGCAGCGCCAGTGCCAGCGCCACCAGCAGTTCTGTCATACAGAGCTCTAAGAGCAGCTGCCGCAGCGACAGCCTTGCCAGCGCCATGGCGGTGCAGCCTGCCAGCAGCGAGAGCGGACCGCACCACGGCAGCAGCCCACTGACCAGCCTTGCCAGCGGCCGCAGCCTGCGTATCCGCCGCTGGTCAAAACGGATGAGCGTTACGCGCTTTTCCTTTTTGCTCATTTTCCTCCTCCTTGACTGGATGTGCAGCTTTCGGCTTTATGATACCATATTTGTGCTGCCAGCACCAAAAAACGCCGCATAAAGCGCGAAGGGACTGTTGCGGCGTTTTTGCGCAACAGTCCCTTACAAGTTCTCTTTTAAAATGAGAATACACGCGGGATCTGGCTTTGCGGCAGCAGAGCATACCTCTGCTCTTGCCAAATAGCAGCATCGGGAGGTGCGATATGCAGCCGCGAAGGTGGTGTAAGGATGTCATGCCGCAGGTCGGCGGTAACGTCGATATACAGTGTTCTCCAACCCTCGTCCGGCAGCCAGACCTGATTAAACGCATGGTTCAGCCGTCCTGCATTGCGGCAGTCAGCCAGCACCACCCGGTTGGGTATACCTAATCGAGTAGCCAGCGCGGAGTACCACAGGGCGATACCCTCACATACGCTGGTACCGCCGGCAGCGCCGCGAATATCGTGAGAGGGGCTGGCGCTGCTGGAGCCATAAGCAGTCTCAGCGGCGATCACATCGTGCAGCCAGCAGACCCGTTCACGGTCCGTCGTGCCGGCAGCCTGCTTGCTTCGGGTCAGAATGCTTTCCATACGGTTCAATGTTGTTTTTTTGCAGCGCTCAAGCGTTGCTCCGCTGTAAAACGCTTCAAACCGCAGTGCGGTGGATCCAACATGGGTGTGGCGGAAGTCCACCCAGAAAAGCTCTGGCTTGTCATATTTGAGGGCGTTGATGATGCGCGTGATCTCCTCGGAAGAAAGTTTGCAGGGCAGAACCACGTCGAATTCATCTTCGATCAACTTCCCGTAGATCAACTCATATTCATGACATTCCTGGGAAGAGAGATACGCATAGTAATAACCGCCCTTCGACCAGGGCAAAGCGGGACCTGACATTTCCTATCTCCTTTTACAGTTGCTGCAAGGCGGCGCGCAGGGCTGCCAGCTGCTTTTGGGGGTTCCTTGGCAGCCCCAGCAGGGCTGCCCGCGCTGGCGCGTAGCCTGCCCGCGCAGCGCGTTCGAGAAGGCTCTGCGCCTGCTCGGGAATAACTCCAGCTAGGTAGAACCAACAGGCGGGGTGATCGCTTCCTGCGAGAAGCTGCCGCGCGGTTTTGGCGTCCTTGTGCTGCAGGGCTGCTGCTGCTGCCAGCAAGGTGGCTGCTGCGCCGCGCGGCAGACTGTTGACCAGTTCGTTTGCATTGGCACAACGCCCGCGGAGAGCATACAGTGCGGTTTTAAGCGCTACGGCATATCGTTCCTTGTCATGTACCAACAGCGCTCTGTGCAGCGCCGTGGAAGCCTTTTGGGGAGAGAGCCGTTCCTGCGGGTCGTTCTTTGTCAAAGCAAGGATGACCTCCAGAATGTCGTCCGGTACGTCCTTGTACTGATCGACCTGATGAGCAAAGATAAGCGGGTCGAATTGCAGCCGCTTCTTGCCTTTATGCACCAGCAGCTTGTACAAGCTGACCCCAAGGCTGTATATGTCGCTTTTGTTGCCAACAATTTCGCGGCCTTCCAGCAGCTCAGGGGCGCGGTAGCAGCCTGTCCCGCTGATGGAAAAATTATCCATTTTGCTTTCCAGATAATTCGGCCGGGCCAGCCCGAAATCTGTCAGAAAAAACTCCGGCGATGCACCGCAGTTTTTTACAAGAATGTTTTCCGGCTTGATATCCCGGTGCAGCGTCTTTTCTTTTTCCATTTTCTGGATTGTTTTTGCGACGGACTCCAGTGCGGCAAGCACGGTCGCAGTGCGTTCAGCCTCCTGAAGTTGTTCGAGGTATTTCGGCAACGACTGAAGGTATTCCATTCGGATGAGGAACAGCCTGCGATTGCTATCCGAATCCGAAAGAGCAAATTCTGCCGTGTCATAAACCTTCACGCCGCAGCCCGCTTCAGACATGCGGCGGGCGTATTCCAGCTCATTGGCGCCCCGCCAGCAAAGGTCTTCGAACAGCTCCGGCGTGTCCGCACGGGCGGCGCTATTAGTGACCTTGAGCGCTTCGACCCTGCCGCCGGCTGCCAGTTTGTATACATCGGACATGCCGCCGTGTCCGATCTGCTCTCCAAGCCTGAAGTTGAGCTCCGGCCAACAACCTCGAATGGCTCGTTCTGCCACATCGGGGGCGGTATAGTATTTTCTCTCAGCCATGGAAAAACTCCTTTTTACATGCACCTGATGACGATTGCTGTGGCATTATCGCTGGCATTGCTGATGGCGCACAGCTGGTCAGCGCTGCCCTTTAGCTTTAACAAAAAGCGGCTGAGCGGATTCAGATCCACGCCATCTGTGCAAAGTACGAGAGTGTCTCCGTGTTGGAGGCGGAAGTGTCCTGCGTGAAGCTCTGTGTCAGTCGCCCCCATATAATTCAACAGAATGTTTTTCTCTCTTGGATCCGCGGGTAGTCCAAGCGCTTTATGGAAATAATAGCGGTTATCCAACGGATGATTGATGAGAGTAAATTTGCCTCTGTGTGCCAACCAGATGCCACTATCGCCAGCCGAAACCCATTCCACCGCTCCGTTTGCGCACACCGAGACTGCACACAGCGTACACCCCCCGTCAACATAGCGGTAGGTTTCTGCCAGCGCATCCCGCGCCTCCATGGCTGCCGCCATCAGCCGGGACGGCGCAGGTTCTGCTTCTTCTTCATACTCAAGGGAGGCTGCGCGCAGCGGCAACAGCTGGCTCACCGGCCGCAGCACTGGCAGCGGGGACTCGCCCGTTGTACAGGTATGCAGCGGTTCACAGAGAGCCGTCTGTTCCTCTGCTTCGGTTTCAGTGGCGGTATTATAAAAGCTGTAAAAGCTCTCTCTCAGCACTTCCAGACAGCGGGCTGCGGCATATTTTCCGTTGGTGCACCCCCCAAGGCCGTCTGCTGCGGCAAAAAGCACCTCATTATCCTCACGGATATCCATCAGGACCTGCCCGCTGATGTGGCGCTCCTCGATGCCCTCCGGAAAGGCAACCCGTTCGCTAATGGACAGGTTATCCTGATTCTCTTTGCGCCGGTTTCTACTGGAAGCCCAGCTGACCTTCAGTTTCATTCAATCACCTCCAGCTCCAGAGCCGTTTTGATAAGACTGCGTGCGATAGGTTTGAGAATCGCCGAGGTTTTCTCCGTGTTCGAACAACTGACCACTCCAGCGTACGATCCTCCGCTCAGGGTGATAAACGAAAAAGCTAACAGGACCGTGTTTTTTCCGTCCGGCTGGGTCGCCGTGCCAGTTTTGGCATAAATTGCCTTTAATTTGTCGTTTTTCAACTTATAAGCTTCGGCCGCGCCTGCAAAAGCCGCGCGCAGGGTCTCTTGAGTTTTGCCGTATCCGGCAAACATGGCAGGCAGGGCAGGTCTTGTCTCAATATATTTCGCATCCTCCACAGTATTGGGATCTTCGATGTAATCGACAATATGCGGAGCGCCAACAGCTTCATCATTATTCAGAGCCAGTGCACCGTACCAAAGCAAGACCTGTATGGGCGTCACAAGGGCGCTGCCCTGGCCGAAGCCGATCTGGCGGAGGTTTGCTTCGCTGCTATCTGCTTGGAGACCGAGAGAGGACTTCAGAGCCGTCCCTTCGTAAGAAGGGATCACCGTGGGAGCAGGAACCGCGTCCGCGAAGCCCCACTGTCCGGCTTCTTTCAAAAAGTTTGATGTACCGACCATTTCTGCGCCGTGCGCGAAGTAGGTGTTCGAGGAGTGAACAACTGCACTGTTCAACTCAAGCTTGCCATAGCGCTTCTTCCCATAATTGCTGATTCCATGGTAAGGCCCGTCATCGTAATACGTCATATCTACGCCGTTTTTCAACATGGCAGACGCCGTGATCAATTTCATCACACTGCCGGGTGCCATAGGTGTGATAAGCGGGTCTGCAAAAAAGTTTGGCTCACGCTTATAAACGTCATACAACTCTGCGTAATGGTTTACGTCAAACTCAAGCGTACCACGACTTGTGGCACAGGCCAGCATAGAGCCTGTACGCGCGTTCATCACCGCGCAGGTACCGCGAGTGCCAGCAATCAGGCTGTAAGCAACCTTCTGCAATTCGCTGTCAATGGTCAAATGCAGTGTGCGTCCTGCACCTTTACCGGGAAGGGTACTGTACACCAACTCCTCCTGATAGGTCTTCCGCAAGCCTGTCAGCTCGCCGCCTGCGGTGCGCAGGCCGATGAGCGACCCGTAGCTGATATCCAGTACCTTGGCCGGGGTGCCGGGGTCGCCGGGCTCGGTCAGGGGCTCACCGTTCCGGTCTACGATGGCGCCCTCGATGGTCTGGCTGCGCTGCGCTTCCTTGGTAAATTTAGTCCGCCAGTTTTCGATGTTCTCACTCTCAGAGGAGGGAATGACCCCTGCCTGCTGAAGGAAGCGGCAGGTGCTTACAGCAAAGCCGCCAGCGACTGCGGCACCCAGAAAGGCGCGCCGACTAAACTTTTTTTCAAATTTCATGGTTCTCCTCCTTTTGTTTTACCGAAGAGTGAGCAACAATGCCCGTCATGACCATACTGGAAACGAGGCTCGTGGTGCCGGCGCTGACGAAGGGCATAGAGACGCCGACTGCCGGCAAGGTATTGGTTGCACCTAACAGGTTCAGCACCGCAGCAGCGGCCAGCGCTCCCGCACATCCAAGCCCCAGCGTACTAACGAAGCCTTTGCTGCGGCCACTGTTGACAAGCCCAAGCGCAAAGATGATGTACACCAAAACGACTAATACCAGCACTGCTGCAACCCCCAGCCTATTGGCGACCACGCATGCCACATAGTCCGTAGCCTGTACGGGTAGGTGGACGTGATAGGGAGAGGAACCGATAAACTTTGCGGTGAGCAAGCATTTTTTTGCTTGTACGGGCTGGTAGGCTGCCCCGAGCAGCTCCTCACTGGAGAGGTTATTCATCTTGGAAAGGATATCCACATACGCCAGACGCTGTGTGACCTTGTTCCAGATCTTGCCAAAAAGCGAACCCGGAAACTTCGTTCCAAAAATCTTAAGTACACCCCACGAGAGATAAGCCGTTCCACCTGCCAATACGCCGAGAGGGAGCAGATCGAGCAGTTCGACCTCGTTTGCGGCAATGACCATAACGGCAATAGCTAAGACAAAAATGAGTGCGCTGCCCATTTCATTCATCACGATATAGTAGAGCGTATTGATGATGGCAACTACGGCGGCAGACAAGAGCCGCTGGGCAGAACTGCTTTCGCGGTCGCTGATCGCTGCGGCTACTCCGGCCAGAGCCACCAGAAGCATCGGCTGACCCACCAGAACGGACCGACCTAATACCTGAACGGCAATGTGGCTGCCGTTTACCGCCGGACTCAGCATTGCAGCGGCGAAAATGACGAAACATACCACAAGGGAGGCAGCCTCTACAACGGCCTTGCTGCAATGAGAAATGAACTGGATTGCGCCCAGACAGATCAAAGAGGCTGCAAAGCCCAAAATATAACCAGCCATCAGGCTTTTTGCTGTGTTGGCATCCAGCAGCAGTTGGCATGTGATGCCGATATTTGCCAGAAATGTGGTGAACAAAACGATGAGCGGTTCAGCACCGGCACCGACACAGAACACCATGGCCGCGATGCTGAGGCAGGGCAGCACCCAGAGCTGCGTTGCAGCCTGTGCGGCAGCAGCATCCTGTGCCCTGAGCGTCAAAAGCACACTGATGACCCACGCAATGACCACGGCAGTGATACAGGGCACCAGCTTTTTTGCCCCTTCCCTACTGAAAATACGGCGCTGTCCAAGGGCGACCTTGTAGGAAATATTTTCCACCTTTTATCCCTCCTCTTTAATTCTTGAAATTGTGTTTTTTCGCGGGACGCTCAAAGGCAGCCTGCTTTTTGTTATTAGATGTATCGTCGTCGAGAATCACAGTCCCGGTAGTTTCCTCCGGCTTCTTCTCGCGGCGTTGGAAAAGAAGGGCTTCTTTTCCAAGGAAGAAGGGCTGATAGCTGCCCTTAGCGGAAAGGACATCAGCCAGGGGCAATTCATCGACGATCTCTCCGCGAAAACGGCTTTTGTTCAGGTTCTCGGGGTTAACTTTGATGTAGTAGGTTTGATTACGCCCCTTGTAGATCATAAGCGGCTCGTCATGGCTGACCGTTGCGATGGTGGGCGTTTTGCTCAGGGTGACCACTGCGGTTGCCTCAGGGTCAGCCTTCCCTCGGGGCGGGATGATGGCGGTGTAGGAACCCTCCTTCACAGGGAGAGGGACGAGATGCGTTGCGACGGTGGTTGCGTGCTGACTGGCGATAGAAATCTGACGGACAACGACACATTCCGCCCCAACGGTGGCCGCCTCATCCTCCCAGTCTTCCCGGTCATGATGGGAAGAAGGCAGCTTGATACGAATGCGCCCAGAGCGAGCGAGCAGAAAAAGCATAGCCGCAAGACTTACCAAAAAGGCGGCCAACACCGAAAACAGTTCCATAGGGTTTGCTCCTTTCACTTTTTACTACGATAATTACGCGTGGCGGGACGAGTGAGGCGGTCGATCGCATCATTGATTGAAGCCTTATCCAGAATGAGCATCAACGCCGCCAAAGCTGCTGCTAGGACCACCAAAAAAATTACGATTGTAAACATGCTTTTCTCTCCTATATGATGAATTTAGAGGATCTCCGATGATCCTATGATCCTAGTATAGCGTTTTTGGTTGTGTGCCTTCAAAAAATCTCTCCTTGGCACGCTGCCGGCGCAGCTCTTTTGCACTTTCAAAAGCTGCACTGGCAGAGAGGTCGAGTAGGGCAGCAAGTAAGATGGAACCGATGGCGGGCAGAGCGTTCCTGATACCAACCTGCTGGATGTGCAGCACAGCCCACGTTGTCTGGATGGAATTGCGCTCTTTTTGGAGATAGACGCTGGTCATTTTATCCAGCGCTGTCAAATGCTTGTCACGGTTCGCAAGAGGAGAGGCAGCGATCTCAGCGCGGAGCCCTTCCAGTTCCTCGCGCCATACAGTCTGCACCCCTTCCAGCGCCTGCTGGTCATCCTCCGCTGCACCGGCGGCGGCAAGGCGCTGCGCAAGCGCAGGCTGTTCCGCCTGATGTTCCTTCAGGCGGGTGTTCAGCTCGACCAAGGCTGCAAAATCCAGCACGCTGTCGCGCAGAATGGCCAATTTCGCGGTATCAATGGGAAGCTCCACTGCCATGGCTTGTGCCACAAGGGTGTCCGCATCCGCACGCAAGGCAGCGGTGTCCAGTGTGCCCTGCATCAGTGCACTGCGCATCGCCTTGGCACCGGCGCTCACCGCTGCTGCACCGGTATTTTCCTGTACACCCAGAGAGACCAAAAGGACATTGAAATCGGTTCTGATATCACGGTAGAAGGCTTTTTGTCTGCCTGTGGCTGCAATATCGACCAGCTCATCCAGTGCACTAACGCTTTGCTCGATAAGCAGTCGGGCGTTCTGGGTGTCTCCGCTGTGCACCAGCGCTGCCGCCGTAAGGAGATTCTGGAACATGATGTCGTTTTCATACCCTTTGGGGTAACGGCTTGTCTGCTGTGCATACCGGGACTTGAGATCCTCCGCATCTGTTGTAGTAAAAATATTTCCGCTGCTTGCCGCCCCTTCGGCATCCGCGGCGGCTTCCAATGCGTCCAGCTCGGAAAAAACTGTCGTGCGCAGGTCATCCAGCTGGGCGGGCGGGTCATTTTCGATTTTGGGCAGAAGCTCTGTGTAGATATGGTTTACGCCGGTTTCAGCTACTTCTCTGAACTGCCCGGCGGGGTAGGCAGTTTCCACAAATTGGAAAGAAGAGAGGCTGACCGAAATCAGAAATGCCAGCCAAAAGCTGAAGCTTTTCCAGCTGCCGCTGAAAACGATCTCCGTGATCTGAACGACAGCGGATGCCAGAAGCGCCAGCCCTGCCTGACCCACGAAAAACAGCGTGACCATGCCTTTTTGGGTGGAAAGCCAAGAGAGAAACGATGCCAGCACAAACACGAACGAGAGCACCCACAGGCGGGTCTCAGTCCTCATACCGGGTTTGGGTTCCTTTTTTTCAAGCTTCATTTTTTATGATGCCTCCTTGGTCAAAATTGTGTCTGCAAGTTCATCAAGGTCCGCACAAAGATCGATTTCAGGCGGTTTGCTGTCTTTTTTTGTATCTTGTGGTTTGGCTTCTTTTTTGTCAAAAATCTCCCCGGGATCGTCGCTGACCAGATCGAAGATCCTGACAAGCGCTCCCACCATCGCAAACAGACCATCCAGCAGTGCCAGCAGGTCCCTCCAGTGCACCACCAGTTCCCATATCATCCCGCCTACAAGAGCCATGCAAAGCGCGCCGGTCATTACCTCGGCAACATCTTCGAGGTGCGCAGGAAACGAGCGGATAAATGCAACCGCCGTTCCGGCGTGCTCTGCCAGCCCGCTCAATGTGAGAAACCACACCATGAGAGCCCCTACGATCATGCAAAGCACGATGCACAGCAGCAGCCGCAAGGCTGCGAGAAATTTATCTTTGCTCATAGGCAACGTCCTTTCTGTTTTGCTATTCCCGGCCGATGCCCCCCGGGGACGATTCTATTATACTCAAAAACACTTTCACGCCTCTAAAAATAAAAAACATCGACGCTACGAATATTTATGAAAAAAGCCGGTTTTGCTGTGCTGTGGGGGCTGCTCTGTCATACACCACAATATCGGGCTGCAAGCTTTGTGCAGCCTGATAAACAATAAGACCCTGAGAACTTTGCCGCTTATCCGGCAGGGTTCTCAGGGTCCTTTTTTGCTTATTGCTCAGTCTGTACTCAGAGCAGTATTCCCGGTGCTTTCAATTTGTTTAGCGATCATGCTTTCCAGTTCCTGCGTGATGGTTGCACAATTTGCAACACGGTAATTCCAGAAATAAGAAACACCTTCGCACTCTTCCACGGACAAATCGCTGTTGACCAAAAGCAAGCTTTCTGATGTCACGTTCAGCTTTTCGCACAGAGAAGCATATTTTCCATAATCAATGCTTCGGCTGGAGGATTTGGCTTCTACCCAGAAAAATTTTCCATTGATGGAGAACACGACATCCAGCTCATGCGTGCTCCCTACGGATGCCGTTTCTGCAAGAACCACATTGGAGCAAACCGAAACTTCTGCGCCCTGCTCCTCCTGATAGTGGTTCAGGATCTGCTGAACCTGATGCTCTACAAAAAGCTCCAGCCACTTTCCGCTCAAAAAATGCCGGACGGTTTCGTTTTGCGCAAGTTCATAGACGATATTCTGCGGGTAGATCACAATGGCTGCAAAAAGCCCCATTTTATCCCACGTTTGAGCAATCTCTGAAAGTGCGGCAAACGATTTTTTGGACGCACCCTTTGGGATACGGAACGAAAAAGAGCCGTCGCTCTGCATATGTGTTCGGATAAACTGCAAGAAATCCACCACCACCGGGTCGCAAAGAGCCTCGCCTGTTTTCCATGCCATCCGCTGAACAGCAATCGGTGGGAGTTTTTCCGGAACGACCTGCTGAACGATTTTATACCCACAGCGTTCCAGATGCTCCAATGCGGTCAAAGGCTTCTGGATTTTTGCTTTGACTTCGGGCTTTTCTGCTCCGGATGTATTCTCGGCCAGATAGTTGAACTTCCATCCGTATTCCCAAGCAGGCGAACGAGTCAGTACTCCGACCGCATGAAATCCGCTGTCATGCTCCTCCATCGGAAATGTGAACTTGTTCTTATGGACATTGATTTGGAGCGTTTTGTTTTTCAGTGCTTTCTGATAAGCGTTAAGAAAAAATTCCTTTCCCTTATACGCCAGCTCACTGGAATTATTTGCGGAAAGACCAGCATTTTTTGCCAAAGAGAGGAGCAGACAGGTCGCTTTGGGCAGTTCAAGGATATGTTCCATCTGCGCACCGTCCGGAATATTTGCATTATCGGACTGCGACGATTCGTCTGCCGGAATCTCCTTTGCTGGTGCAGAAACCTCGGGTGCCTTTTTTGAAGCAGTCTCAGACTTTCCTGACTTGGGCAAGGGCTTTGGCTCCGTGTAAACTTCCGTAATGAATGATTCATAGGAATCGATGCACGGAAGTTTTCCAGCCGCTGCAAGTCCTGCATAGATTGCAGCCGCCCGCGAGGAATCGCCATAATACTTTTTAGAATCCGCTGCGGCAGCAATATCAGAAAAGGCATTATATCTGCTCAGCTGCGCAGCCTTTTCCGGGAACTGCTTCAACGCACGGCAGTAGAGCCACTCGAAAAATGAATCTGGGTATGGCTCTGCCGGATACTCACTTCCTTCCAGAGAGTAGCGCAGCAGCTTTCCATTGGTCCGCAGCCGAGTGTCCTTATGGACTTTGGATGGCGCACAGGTCAGAAGGTCATCGAATGGCCCACCATGTTCAAATACCTTGGCGGCTTCAAAAACCGTGCTGATGGGCACATCCTGCGCAACAGAATCCAGACGCAGCAGAAGCCGCAGAGAAGAAACAGCCTCACCCTCCGGCTGAACGGATGCAGAGCTGACTTCCAGAATCGAAACATCAGGGTCTGTTGTATGGACGGCATCATGGACGGCACGGATATTCTGCCGCTTGCTACCTTTTATCCATGTGAATGTCACCGGCTGTTCTTTGCAATAGGGGTAGCCGGATACGGGAAAACAAATGGTTCGTGTAGCCATGAACACCTCCAACTTTTTAGGACAAACAGGTTTGTGTAAATCAAGTATAGCACAATCCCGGATGTGCTGCATAGCACTATTTTCTGCTTCCGGGGAATCTATCTGTGCAAAAAGTGCCGATACCACAGGCATCGGCACTCAGATCAAAAAAGCATTTTGCAAAAATGCGCAGCCTGCATCCACCGGATGCAGAACACAAGGGGTTTGGGCACAGCCCAACAAGCATTTTGAATTTGGATTTTGAAAAATCCGATTCAAAAATCGCAAGTTGGTACCAAGTTGCACTGCTTGCGACGTAGATGATCTCATCGACTACTGCGTCAGAAATTTTAAATCACTTCAGCTTTGCGAGGATATCGTCTGCACTCACGCCGCTGGCCAGCAGCTTTTTCAGCACGTCCTCCGCTTCAGCTTTCTTTGCAGATTCCGCTGCTTTGGTTTCAGCTTTGACCTTTTTAGCCTCGATTCTGGCGATTTCCTTGTCGATGGATTTCAGCTCGGATTTCTTGGCTTTCAGGTCAGCTTTCAGCGCATCGATATTCGCAGTGATGGATGCGATTTCAGCGGCAGCGGCTTCCTTTGCGGACTGCTTTTCGGCAATCTGCGCAGCAAAGTCAACGGTTGCTTTTACGGTCTTGGTCTTGTTCTTGCTTCCTTTGGGACGGGGCATAAGGGACACCTCCAATGTTTTTTGATGGCTTTAGTATAACACTCGTTTTTTATGTTCGCAAGAGGTGCATTTTGTAGAATAAAAATATATCTATGAGTGAAGCAATAAATCGATTTTGGAATATGCACCGGCGTGGGTTGCTAACTCGTTGGGATGTATCTCCCGCTGGTCGTAGAACTGTTCAAAGCGTTTGTCAACGGCATCTTTTACAGTCATGGATAAAGTTCAACTCAATATGAGGTGCTGAAGTTCGTGCAGTATTGTGTACGCAAAAGTATCTCATGATGCAAAAAATATATTTAACAAAAAAGTATCCTCCATAGTGATAATGGAGGATACCGATCTTTCGACATCGTTGTTTGAATTCTTCTCTTAT
>OGHA01000984.1_pt1 | contig 13564 bp, 9 predicted proteins | sample 1571361 | NCBI WGS metagenome assembly OGHA01 (sample SAMEA2581970, study PRJEB24529) | metagenome | biome: Human gut stool | place: China | collected 2011 | reverse complement strand
AGATGGCTTCCATCATGCAGAAGCTGCGTGACCAGCCCCCGGTGGAGCTGGCTGGCCATAAGGTGGTCAAGGTGACCGATTACAAGAAGCCGGAAGAGACCGGCCTGCCCGCTGCTAACGTGCTGATTTACACGCTGGAAAACGGCGCTACCGTGGTGGTGCGTCCCTCCGGCACCGAGCCGAAGATCAAGACCTACTTCACCACGCTGGGCAAGGATCTGGCCGAGGCTCAGGCACAGAAGGACGCTCTGGCAGCTGCCATTGAGCCCATCCTGAAGTAAAACTATCCCAAAGCATTTGCAGGGCTGCTGCACGTTTTTGTGCAGCAGCCCTTTTTGTGTTCACCGGAGCAAAAGCTTTCCCCCGCAAGGGGTGAAGGTTTAAGAGGAAATATGCAGCACAGATGCACTTTTGCTGTGTAAAATCGGTTGAAGTTTGCGCTGTGATACGCTATAATAAAACATGGTTTATTATAAGCAGCTGTGGGTGCGCAGCGCGGCACAGCGGCAGGGTAGGTGGAAGAGATGGAAAAAACTGTATCGGCGGTATTGGTGGCGGCGGGTTCCTCCACCCGCATGGGTTTTGATAAGCTCAGCTTTGATCTGGGAGGCGAAACGGTGCTGCACCGCAGCATCCGCGCCTTTGCCCAGTGCCCGCAGGTCACCGAGCTTGTGCTGGTGGCAGGCAAAAACCGGGATTTTGTGGCGCAGCAGGCGGCGGACTGCCCAAAGCCTGTGCAGATCGTAGCGGGCGGGGCTACCCGTGCCGAGAGCGCAAAAAACGGTGTGCTGGCAGCACACGGAGAACTGGTGGCAGTGCACGATGCCGCCCGCCCCTTTGTGAGCGCGGCGGTCATTACGGCAGCGCGGAAAGCCGCTGCCCGCTGCGGCGCGGCTGCCCCGGCGGTGCCGGTGAAGGATACCATCAAGGCCGCTGCCCGGGGCGATGGCAAAACCGTGCCCCCGGACTGTGCGGTGCACACCACCCCGGACCGCAGCACCCTGTATGCGGTGCAGACCCCCCAGTGCTTTGACCGTGCAGCGTACCTTGCGGCACTTGCAGAACTGGATGAGGCCCGCGCCCGCCTTGTTACCGATGATTGCAGCCTGTTTGAGCTGACCGGACGCCCGGTGCAGCTGACGCAGGGCGACTATGCAAACCTGAAGATCACCACCCGGGAGGATCTGCCCCGCCCGGCACAGAGGAAGGAAACGGAAATGCGTATTGGACACGGCTATGACGTACATCGTTTGGTAGAGCAGCGCAAGCTGATCCTTGGCGGGGTGGAGATCCCCTTTGAAAAAGGCCTGCTGGGGCACTCGGATGCAGATGTGCTGACCCATGCGGTGATGGATGCCGTGCTGGGCGCAGCGGCGCTGGGGGATATCGGCCAGCATTTCCCGGACAATGACCCGGAGTACGCCGGTGCCGACAGCTTGAAGCTGGCCTGCCGCGTGGCGCAGATCCTCAAAGAGCACGGCTGGCGCATCGAGAACATCGACGCCACCCTGCTGTGCCAGCGCCCCAAGCTTGCACCCCATATCCCGGCCATGCGTGCCAATCTGGCGGCGGCTTTCGGCCTACCGGTAGAGGCGGTAAGCGTAAAGGCTACCACCGAGGAGCATCTGGGCTTTACCGGCGAGGGACTGGGCATTGCCGCCCACGCAGTCGCCCTGATCGAAGCTGTGTAAGGGGGGCACACACGCATGACACTGAATGCGATCATCGCAAATTTTCAGACCTTTAAAATTGTTGATCTGCTGGATATCATCATCATCGCGTTTCTGATCTACCAGCTGCTGGGCATCATCAACCGCACCCGCGCCGGGCAGTTGGCCAAGGGCGCGCTGCTGGTCATGGTCGTGTATCTGGTGGCCAACACCCTGAATATGCGCACCGTTACATGGCTGCTCAACTCGCTGCTGCAAGTCGGTCTGCTCACCCTTGTGGTGCTGTTCCAGCCCGAGATCCGCCGCGCACTGGAGCGCATGGGGCAGACCGACCAGTGGGCCTCCAAGCTGTTCAACGTAAAAGGGCGCTACAACGACCCCAGCCTCAAGGGCGCATGGCGCAGCGCCATCATTGCCATCTGTGATGCGGCCGAGCGCTTCTCTGAGACCAAGACCGGCGCGCTCATCGTGCTGGAGCGCCACACCAACCTTTCCGAGATCGTGCGCACCGGCACCCCGGTGAACAGCGCGGTCAATCTGGAGGTGCTGGGCACCATCTTCTACGAGGGTACCCCCCTGCATGACGGTGCTGGCATCATTGAGAACGGCCGCATAAACGCGGCGGGCTGTGTGCTGCCCCTTTCCAACAATCTGGATCTGGGCAAGGATATGGGCACCCGCCACCGCGCCTGCCTTGGCATTGCGGAAAACTCCGACGCCATTGCCATCGTGGTCAGCGAGGAGACCGGCATCATCTCTATGGCAAAAAATGGTGTGCTGATCCGTCATTTTGACCGCCAGAGCCTGTATACTCGGCTCATTGATGAGATGATCCCCAAGGAGTCTACGGTGGAAAAGAACACCGCCGACAGCTGGGTGGAACAGGCGAAAAAGCTGTGGAACTGGATCAGCCAGAAGGGGGAGGACGAGCAGCAATGAGCAACCAGCCGAACAAGACGAATGGCGCAAAGCCTGCCGTCCGCAAAAAGAAAAATCTTCTGGATGACCGCCGCATCCGGCTGGCGCTGTCCGTGCTGGGTGCCATCGTTGCATGGATGGTGGTCACCATCATCGTCCAGCCCGGCACCACCAACACTATTTATAATGTGCCGGTGGATTACACCTACGATTCCGCTGCCTACACCTCCCGGGGCCTGAGCATTGTCAGTGCCGAGGATAAGACCGTGAACCTGAAGCTCTCCGGCGATGGCTACACCATCGGCGGGTTGAGCGCTTCGGATTTTGTGGTCTACCCGGACTGGTCCAGCGTGCGCGACAGCGGCGAAAAGACCCTGCGGCTGCTGGTGCGCGGCGCAAACGGTCTGCTCAATGGCGTGACCGTGACCATGGAAGGCAGCGACAACACGGTGGATGTGGTGTTTGATGTGGTGGAGGAAAAGACCCTGCCCGTTACTGTTACTACCAACTATCTGCGCGTTGCAGACGGCTATATCCTTTACAGTACTGAGGTCTCCAAGGAGACTGTTACCCTGTCCGGCCCCAGCAGCGAGCTGAGCAAGGTGGCTACCTGCACCGCCGAGGCATCCTATGACAGCGAGCTGACCGAGTCGGTCACGCTGGACACCCCCCTGCGCTTCTACACCAGCGGCGGCAAGGAGGTCAAGTTCCAGTACACCACACTGGAAGAGAGCAATGTGGACGTAACGCTGCAAGTGTACAAGATGGCAACCCTGCCGGTGAAGGTAAACTTTATCAACGCACCGCGCGGGTTCGATAACTCGGTGCTGAGCTATGCCCTCAGTTGCAAGCAGCTCAAGGTGGCGGGCCCGGCAGAAAAGATCGACGCGCTGTCCACCTTGTCCATCGGCACCATCGACCTTTCCACCTTCAGCCTGAACAAGGTGTACGAGATGCCCATTGAGCTGCCGACAGATATCTATCTGCTGGACAATATCTCCACCATTACAGTCAGCTTTGACTGCTCCGGGCTGGAGACCAAGACCATGAACCTGCCCGCCAGCTGCGTGCAGGTAGTCAACCTGCCCTCTACCTATCAGCTGACGGTGGAGACCGAGCGTCTGATGAACGTCATCCTCTGCGGCCCCAAGGGCGCTATGGAGACCCTGACCCCCGAGCAGGTGGTCATTGAGATCGATGCCGAGGACTTTGCTGTGGCTACCGGCCAGCAGAACATTGCATGTCGGCTGTATGTGCCCTCCAACGGCAAGATCTTTGCACTGGGCAGCTATGTGCTGCAGTGCCGCATCGAAAGCAACTAAAGTAAAAGGATAACACAACAAATGATTCTGGTTCGCAACATCCGTCTGCCCCTCTCCGCAGGGGAGCCGCAGGCATTTGAAAAGGCGCTGCACACTCTGCGGGTGCCCCGCAGCAAGGTAGAGCACACCGGCGTGGCAAAGCTTTCGGTGGACGCCCGCCACGGCCAGCCCAAGCTGGTGTATACCGTGGCGGTCACCCTGAAGCAGCCCGGGGAGGAGGCCGCCCTTGCGGCGCACTGCCCGGACGCCGCCCTGCACCGCCGGGCAGACTTTACCCTGCAACCCGGCACCCAGCCGCTTGCGCACCGCCCTGTGGTGTGCGGACTGGGCCCGGCGGGTCTGTTTGCGGCCCTGCTGCTGGCCCGGCAGGGCTACCGCCCCATCGTGCTGGAGCGCGGCCCTGCGCTGGATGCCCGTGTGCAGGCGGTGGAGCACTTTTCCGCCACCGGTCAGCTGGACCCCAACGCCAACATCCAGTTCGGCGAGGGCGGCGCGGGCACTTTCTCGGACGGCAAGCTGACCACCCGCATCGGGGATGAACTGTGTGATTTTGTCACCGAGGTGTTTTTGCAGCACGGTGCCCCGGCAGAGATCGCGTGGAAGCAAAAGCCCCATGTGGGCACCGACCTGCTGCGCGGCGTCATTACCTCCATCCGCAAAGAGATCGAAGCCTTGGGCGGCGAGGTGCACTTCAACACCACGCTCACCGGGCTGGAGCGAAAAAACGGACGACTTGTGGGCATCACTACTACAAATGGCGGCTTTGCTTGCGAGGCGCTAGTGTTTGCGGTGGGGCACTCGGCACGGGATACCTTCAGCATGCTGATGGACAGCGGCCTTGTGCTGGAATGTAAGCCCTTCAGCGTGGGCTTCCGCGCAGAGCACCTGCAAAGTGATAGCGAAAAAAGCCTGTACCACGAAGCCGCCGGGCATCCGGCGCTGCCCCGGGGCGAGTACCAGCTCTCCCAGCACGTCGGCGACCGGTGCGTGTACACCTTCTGTATGTGCCCCGGCGGTCAGGTGGTGGCTTCTGCCAGTGAGGAAGAGCGCGTTGTGACCAACGGCATGAGCTACCACGCCCGCAGCGGCAAAAACGCCAATGCGGCGGTGGTGGTCAGCGTAGGCGGGGCAGATTTTGCCAACGACCCCCGCCGCGCCATCGCCTTTCAGCGGGAGTTGGAAGCAAAAGCCTACGCCGCCGGTTGTGCCGCCGGAGCCTACGCCGCCCCGGCAGAGAATGTGCAAAGCTTTCTGGAAGGGCGCGGGCAGCTGCATATCGGCAGCGTACAGCCCACCTACGACCGCGGCGTGACCGCCGCAGACTTGGGCGCACTGCTGCCCGGGGAGTTGGCGGACACCCTGCGGGCGGGTCTGCGCGCCTATGAGCGCAAGATCGCGGGCTACACCGCGCCGGACGCCATCCTGACCGGCCTTGAGACCCGCACCAGCAGCCCGGTGCGGCTCAAGCGGGAAGAGGACTTTGTGTGTACCCAGCTGGCAGGGCTTTACCCCTGCGGCGAAGGTGCAGGATATGCGGGCGGCATTATGAGCGCCGCCGTGGATGGTCTGCGGGTTGCCCGCGCCATCATCAGCCGGTATGCACCGGCAGAAGGGTGAGAAGATTTTGATGAACGATCGTGAAAACGATAACCGGAATAACGAAGGCCGACAGGTACAGCAGGAGTTGGAAGACCAGCTGCGCGCCTTTGGCGACACCATGACCGATGCCTTTGCTCACGGCTTTGAGGGCAAGGGTATGGACATCGGCGACCGGGCGTGGGATGTGGGCAAGGCCGCCGTCCATGCAGCCAACTACGGCATCGGGGAGGCGGCAAAGGCCTTCCGGCAGGGGCGCAGAAGCTCCCCCTATGGGGATGCAAAGCAGCCCTCCAACGAAGGTGCTGCCGACCCCACCGGTATGCCCGACTGGTTCCGGCAGATCTTTGCAAAGCCGGAGCCTACCCCGGTGGAAAACATCCGTATCAGCGCAAAAAAACGCTATAGCGCAGGCTGCACGCTACTGGCTGTGGGCATTACCTTTGCGGTGATCTTCGGTCTGGGCGGCATTGGCTGCATTGTGGCAGCGGAGGCCTTTCTGCCCGGCCTTATTACGGAGACCGTGATCGGTGACACGGTGGCCACGGCCGCGGAGGGCATGACCTATACCTTTACCACCGGCGCTTCCATGGCCACGACGGTGCTGGAGATCACAGGCAATGTGTTGACCCTTGTCGCCTGTGGCTTTGGTGCCATGATCGCCGCCGGTGCAAGCCGCTTTTCCGCTTCCAAAAAGCTGGGGGCGTTGGCAGATGCAGCCGAAAAGCTGAACACGCAAAAGGGGCTTTCGGTGGAAATGCTGGCAGACCTGACCCACCAGACCAAGAAAAAAGCGCTGAAAAAGCTGCGCAGCTACATCCATAAGGGCTGGTTGAACGCGTGGCTGGACGATGAGACCGAAACGCTCTACCTGACGGCAGAGGACTACCGCGCCGCAAAGGAAGCGGCCGCCGCCGCGCAGCCGCAGCCGCAGCCGGAACAGCCGGAGAGCGGCGATGCTCCGCTCAATCTCGATACCGCCCGCCGCTTTGCTGCCGTGCTGGAAAAAGAGCAGCAGCTCATGCAGGACGCGCAGGCACGGGAAGAACTGGCCGCGATGCACAAGACCACTACTGCCATCTGCGACTGGCTGGAGGCGCACCCGGAAAGCCAGCCCAAGACCCGCCGCTTTGCGGAATATTATATTCCCACCACCCTCAAGCTGTTGCACACCTATAACGACGTGCAGGGGCAGCAGGGGGAAAACGCCGAGACCATCCGCCGGGATATCGCAGGCATCCTGCATACCTTGAATCAGGCGTATGAGAACCTGTACAACAATCTGCTTTCGGACGTAGCCATGGATATTTCTTCCGAGATCGCCGCTTTGCAGGGAATGCTGGCCAACGACGGCCTGACCGGGAGGGAATTTGAATGACCTACCGCGCTTGGGAACAAAAACCGCTGGATCGCACCGCTGTGCGGGAACTGACTGCCGCCATTGCCGAGCAGGCAGCGGCACAGCTGGAAGAGCAGGCCATGGACGAAGCGCCGTGGTCAGACGAAAAATATAAGGCCGTGCTGGCTGCGCAGCAAAAGGAAAACGCTCTGCTGGCGGGCATCCTTGCCGCCCGGGGCATCACCGACCCCGCCGAAGCGCTGACCTTACTGGCAGGGGAGGAGGAGCTTTCCGACCCCGCGCTGTTGACGGATATGGACGCCGCCTGTCAGCGCATCTGGCAGGCCATCGACAATGGTGAGACCATCGCGGTTTTTGGCGATTACGATGTGGACGGCGTGACCGCTACCGCCCTGCTGTACCAGCACCTCAAGGGCATGGGCGCGACCGTCAAGTGTATGCTGCCCAGCCGCGAGGGGGACGGCTACGGCCTGTCCAAAAACGCCATCCAGTCCATGCACAACAAGGGCTGCACCCTCATTGTGACGGTGGACAACGGCATCTCTGCCGTGGAGGAAGCCGACTTTGCGGCTTCGCTGGGCATGGACCTGATCATTACCGACCACCATCTGCCGCCGGAGACTCTGCCCAAGGCCGTGGCCGTGGTGGACCCCCGCCGGGAGGACGACCACAGCCCCTTCAAGGGTCTGTGCGGCGCGGGCGTAGCCTTCAAGCTCTGCGCCGCGCTGGACGGCTGTCCGCCGGAGGAGATGCTGGATTACTGCGGCGACCTTGCCGCAGTGGGCACTGTGGCAGACGTGATGCCGCTGGTGGGGGAGAACCGCACCCTTGTCAAGGCTGGGCTGCGGCAGCTGCAACAGACCGACCGCCCCGGCTTTGGGGCACTTTTAGAGGAAGTCGGCCTTGCGGGCAAGCCCATCACTGCCGAAAATATCAGCTACGCCATCGCGCCCCGCATCAATGCGGCAGGCCGCATGGATAACGCCGTTACCGCTTTGCAGCTGGTGCTCTGCGAGGACCCGGACAGGGCTGAGGAGCTGGCGCACAAGCTTGGCGAGATCAACGCCCACCGGCAGGAGACCGAGCAGCAGATCTTCAAAGCCGCCGAGGAATTGCTGGAGCAGCAGCCCGAGCGGCTGGACGACCGCATCATGCTGCTGTGGGGACGGGACTGGCACCCCGGCGTCATCGGCATCGTGGCGTCCCGGCTGGTGGAACGCACCGGACGCCCGGTCATCGTGGTCACCATTGATGAGCATGGCGAGGGCAAGGGCAGCGGACGCAGCGTGCAGGGCTTTAACCTGCACGCCTGCATCGGCTCCTGTGCCGACCTTCTGGTGCGCTACGGCGGCCACGCCATGGCGGCGGGACTTTCCGTCCGGGAAGAAAACCTGCCCGAATTGCGCCGCCGCCTGAACGACTGGGCTGCCCGGGAGTGCCCGGTACTGCACACACCGCCCCTTACCTGTGATGTGACCATCCATCTGGACCGTATCACGGTGGAAAGCGTGCGGCACTTGGATCAGCTGGCACCCTACGGAGCGGAGAACCCCACCCCGGTTTTCCTGCTGCAAAGCGCGGTGGTGGACGGCGTATACCCGGTATCGGAGGGTCGGCACAGCCGCCTGCGGCTGCGGCAGGGCAATAGCTGCCTGTACGCCGTCTGGTTCGGGATGCCCGCCGAGCAGCTGCCCTATGCGCTGGGCGATGTGGTGGATGCGGCACTGAATCTTTCGGTGTACGAGTCTGCCCGGGGCGCGCAGCTCTCCGGCCGCATCATCGACCTGCACCCGGCAGGGCTGGGCGCAGAGCTGGCGCGGCAGGCTGCACTGGTGCAGGCACTGCGCCGGGGCACCCCCCTGACCGAAGAACAAAAGAAACAGATCGCCCCCGCCCGCACGGATATCATTGCCGTGTACCGGGAATTGCAGTCCCGCCGCTGGCACGCCGAGGATCTGCAGCCCCTGTGCGCAAAGCTGGGCGAGGAGCAGACCGGCAAAACGCTGGTGGCGGTTACCGCCTTGGAGCAGGTGGGGCTGATCACCGCAGCGGAAAAAGGCGGGGCAAAATTCTGGGAGCTGGTGCCGACAGCAGGCAAAAAGAACCTTGCTGATGCCCCCATCCTGAAATGTCTGGAGGAACTATAAATGCCTGAGGGAAAGAAAAATACTGCACCGGTCCCGGCTCCGGTACGGGACGAGGACGGCTACTCTGCCAAGACCCATCTGCACCAGCCGGTGCAGGAGACCGCCACCGTAGCCGCTACGGCACTGCTGGCAGACGCGCCGGAGGGGGCGCTGCCCTCTGAGGTGCGCCCGGAGATCGTAACATGGGAAAAGCTGTGCGAGGCCATTCAGGCCAGCGGCAAGGCCTACAATATGGAGATGATCCAAAAAGCCTACGAGCTGGCCAACAACGCCCACAACGGTGTGTGCCGCCGCAGCGGCGAGCCCTATATCTGCCACCCGCTGGCAGTTGCCCGGCTGGTGCTGGATTTGGGCATGGACTCCGAGAGCATCGCCGCCGCCCTGCTGCATGACGTAGTGGAGGATACCCCCACCACGCTGGACGACCTGAAAGCCGCCTTTGGCGAGGAAGTCGCCCTGCTGGTGGACGGCGTGACCAAGCTGACCAAGATCCAGTTCTCCAATATTGAGGAATTGCAGGCCGAGAACCTGCGCAAGATGCTGCTGGCTATGAGCCGGGACGTGCGTGTAATGATCATCAAGCTGTGCGACCGGCTGCATAATATGCGCACCGGTGACGCTTGGCCGGAGCAGAAGCGCCGCGATAAGGCCCGCGAGACCATGGAGGTGTACGCCCCCATCGCCAACCGCCTTGGCATTCTGAACGTCAAGGAAGAGCTGGAGGATCGCAGCCTGCATTATCTGGACCCTGTGGGCTACTCCGAAATCAGCCGGATGCTCAGCGAGCGCGCCGGTGAGGAGTTTTTGATCAAGGTGTCCGGCGTCATCGAGCGCCGTCTGGTGGAAAGCGGCATCGAGGGTGCCACCATCAAGCGCCGGGTCAAGAGTATTTACGGCATCTACCGCAAGACCATCATGCAGAATAAGTCCTTTGACGAGATCTACGATATCTACGCGGTCCGTGTCATTCTGGATTCTCTGGCCGAGTGTTACAGCACCCTTGGCCTCATCCACGATATGTACCATCCGCTGCCCAACCGCTTTAAGGACTATATCTCCACCCCCAAGCCCAATGGCTACCAGAGCCTGCACACCACCGTCATCGGGCACGAGGGCATCCCCTTTGAGGTACAGATCCGCACCCGCAAAATGGACGAGCAGGCCGAGTACGGCGTTGCCGCCCACTGGAAGTACAAGGAAGGCCGCGAAGGCCACGATAAGCTGGATGACCGTCTGGCGTGGGTCAGCCAGCTGCTGGAAAACCAGCGCCTGAGCGAGGATTCCGGCAACCTGCTCCACGATCTGAAGAGCGACCTTCTGCCGGAAGAGGTGTTCGCCTTTACCCCCAAGGGCGATGTCATCAACCTGCCCACCGGTGCTACCTGCATCGACTTTGCCTACGCCATCCATTCGGCGGTGGGCAACCGCATGGTGGGCTGTAAGGTGAACAACCGCATGGTGCCCATTGACCATGTGGTGGCTACCGGCGAGATCATTGAGGTGCTGCTGGGCCCGGCAGATAAAGGCCCCAGCCGCGACTGGCTCAAGATTGTGCGCACCAGCGAGGCCAAGAGCAAGATCCGCAACTGGTTCAAGAAGATGCGCCGGGAGGAGAATATCCAGCAGGGACGGGACGCCTTGGCCAAGGAGCTGCGCCGCGAGATGATCATCATCCCGGACGACCAGCTGGATGACTTTATCGATGGCTGCTCCCGCCGGATGCGCCAGAACAACGCCGAGGAGCTGTACGCCGCCATCGGCTACGGCGGCATGACCATTGCTAACTGCCTGCCCAAGCTCAAGGAAGAGTGGCAGAAGCTCAAGGCTGCCGAGGCCGATGAGAATAAGTCGGTGGAGGATCTGCCCAAGGTAGACCTGAGCCGCGTGCACGCCACCGACGGCGTGGTGGTGGAGGGCTTTGATAACACCCCCATCAAGTTTGCCAAGTGCTGCAGCCCGCTGCCCGGCGACCCCATCGTGGGCTTTATCACCCGCGGCTTCGGCGTTTCCATCCACAAGCAGACCTGTGCCAACGCCGTTGCCAGCATGAAGGATCCCTCCAACGCTCCCCGCTGGGTCAAGGCATACTGGGCAGACAGCGTCAAGGACAGCTACAAGGCCGGGCTGGAGATCATTGCCCTGAACCGCAACGAGCTGCTGCAGGATGTGCTCAGCGCTCTGGCCGACATCCGGGTGCCCATCTATGCCATGAACGCCCGTCAGGTAGAAAACAACTGCGCCGTGGTCAGCCTGACCATCGGCATCAATAATACCGAGCACCTCAACCGTGTGGTGGCGCGCCTTTCCAAGGTGCGGGACGTGCTCAAGGTGACAAGGAGTTAACGCAATGCGAGCAGTTATTCAGGCCGTATCCTCCGCCAGTGTGCGGGTGGAAGGCGGCGAGCCCCGCGCCATTGGGCCGGGAATCATGATCCTGCTGGGGGTCAGGGACACCGATACGCTGGACATCGTACCCAAACTTGCCGATAAATGCGCGGGTCTGCGCATTTTCCCGGATGCGGAGGGCAAGCTGAACCTGAGCGCCCGGGATCTGGGCTATTCCGCGCTGGTGGTCAGCCAGTTCACCCTTTACGGCGACACCAAAAAGGGCTACCGCCCCAGCTTTATCAAGGCTGCAAAGCCGCCCCTCTCGGTGGATGCCTACGAGCTGTTCCTTGCCGAGATGGGAAAGCACGGTCTCAAGGACGTGCAGCACGGCGAGTTTGGCGCGCACATGCAGGTGTCGCTGGTGAACGAAGGCCCCTGCACCATCATCATTGATACCGACGAGTGGAAGAAGAAGGAGTAACGATGCAAGGCTTTCACATTCCTGCGGCACCGCCGCTGTATACCAACACCTTTCTGCTCATCTCCGATGCAGGCCATGCCGTGGTCATCGACCCGGCGGCAGAGGTGCACAGCTACGACGAAATTTTAAAGCAGCACAACGCCACCCTTACCACCATCCTGTGCACCCACGGCCACTACGACCATGTGGGCAGTGCCGTTGCGCTGAAAGCAGAGTGGAACGCCACTCTCTACTGTGAAAAGGCAGACCTTGCCGGAGACCGGATGTACCCGCTTTCCGCTGCGGACTGCGGCTATACAGAAGGGGAGCAGATCGCGGTGGACGAGCTGCGCTTTACCGCGTGGCACACCCCCGGCCACACCCCCGGCAGCGTGGTGCTGCTGTGCGGCGAGCATCTGTTCTGCGGCGATACGCTGTTTGCAGGCAGCATCGGCCGCACCGATCTGGAGGGCGGCAGCAGCGCACAGATGGCAGACAGCTTGCGCAAGCTGGCACAGCTGCCCATCCCCCGCGAAACACAGGTGCTGCCCGGCCACGGCGAATTTTCCACCTTTGGCGCGGAGCTGGACAACAACTATTATATCCGCAGCGCCCTGCGCGGCGGCAACGACATTTTTTAAAGAGAGAACGACATGAAGATCTATATCACTGGGCTGCCCTCCGGGTACGAGGTGGAGCATCTTGCCCGCCTGTTTTACCCTATGGCACCCTTGACCCTGACCCCGCCGGAGCCTGCCGAGGACTGCCTGTGGGCAGAAAAGACCGACACCGGTCTGCGGGTGCTGGTGCGGCAGGGAGAAAAAAGCAAAACGCTGGAAGCCCCGCTGCCGCTGCCGGTGGAGCAGGGCGGCGAAACGCCGGAGTTTGCCCTTGCCAGCTTGACCTACGATTTGCTGCGCCAGTGGACGGGCATCCGCCCGCCCTGGGGCAAGATGACCGGTGTGCGCCCTGTGCGGCTTATCCACGATAAGCGCGCCGCCGGGTGGAGCGCAGAGCAGATCGACCGTTTCTTTTTGCAGCGGTTCGACTGCTCGGAGCAAAAATACGAAATGGCAAAGGAAATTGCCGACTTGCAGGAGCCGATCTTGCAGCTGGGCAGTGCGCCCAAGACGTACAGCCTGTATATCGGCATCCCGTTCTGCCCCTCCCGGTGCAGCTATTGCAGCTTTGTCAGCTGCAATCTGGACCGCGACCGCAAGCTGGTGCAGCCCTATGTGGACTGCCTGTGCAAAGAGGTTGCAGAGATTCGGGTGCAGGCCGAGCGTGCCGGGCTGACTTTGTGCAGCATCTACATCGGCGGCGGTACGCCCACCAGCCTTTCCGCTGCCCAGTTGCGGCAGCTCATGGGCACCGTGCGGGAGAATTTTGACCTGAGCAAGGTCGTAGAATATACCGTGGAGGCAGGCCGCCCGGACTGCACCGACGCCGAAAAGCTGGCGGTCATCAAGGAATACGGCGCTACCCGCATCTCCATCAACCCCCAGACCTTCTCGGACGAAGTGCTGGCAAATATCGGCCGCAAGCACTCGGCACAGGATATTCTGGACTGCTACGCCGATGCCCGCTGCGCCGGGCACGAGGACATCAACATGGACCTCATTGCCGGTCTGCCCGGCGATACGGTGGAGGGCTTTGAGCACAGCCTGCGGCAGGCCATTGCCTTGCAGCCGGAGAACATCACTGTCCACACCCTTACCCTCAAGCGTGCGTCCCGCATCGTCATCGAGGATCAGAAGGAGAAC
>OGHA01000981.1_pt1 | contig 13582 bp, 13 predicted proteins | sample 1571361 | NCBI WGS metagenome assembly OGHA01 (sample SAMEA2581970, study PRJEB24529) | metagenome | biome: Human gut stool | place: China | collected 2011 | reverse complement strand
GGGAGGGGGAGCATAAAAAAAGAGACGTTAGGCGCGTCAGCGGCTCATTCGCGTTTGAGAGCCTGGCGGGTCTGTCGTCTCACAGTTTTGAAAAGCACTGATTCAAAAATAATTTCTGCCCCGAAAAACAAGAGAAAGGAGGGCGCGCATGAACGAAAAGCTCCTGCGATACCTGCTGGAACAGCAGCTTTTGACCGCGGAACAGGCGGACGAGCTGCGTCGTGCTCAGGAGGAAACGAACAAGTCCATCCGCGAGCTGATCTTGGAGCGCGCCATCCTGCCCGAGGAACAGGTCATCGAAGCCCTGTCCTCGCTGACCCGCACCCCCGTGGTGCACCTTTACGAAATGGCCATCCCCATGGATGTCCGACAGGCGGTTCGCCCGGATATCCTGCGTACATATACAATGATGCCCTTCCAGTTTGATCCGGAGGACAGCGGCACGCTGTATGTCGCCATGAACGAGCCCATGAACATGAAGGGGCGCGACATGGTCGCCATTGCCAGCAAGTGTCGCATTAAGCCATTTTTAGCGACAACATCCGACATTCTCGTGACCATCGACCGCTGCTACGGCAGCGAGGAGATGCAGGAGGCTGCCGAGCTTTACACCCAGACCAACGAGCGGGAGAGCGCCTCTCTGGAAGATCAGGTCTTTCAGGAGGATGTCAACGCCTCTCCCGTGGTGGTGCTGGTGAACTCCCTTGTGGAGCAGGCGGTGCGCCAACGCGCTTCCGATATCCACGTGGAGTCCGGACCGGACAAGGTCCGGGTCCGCTGCCGAGTGGACGGCGTGCTGTACACCACCGCCACTTACGACCTGCAGCTGCTGCCCGCCATCATCGCGCGCATTAAGATCCTCAGCAATCTGGACATTTCCGAAAAGCGCAGACCGCAGGACGGCCGCTTTTCCATCCTGGTGGACCGCCGGGAATACGATGTGCGTGTTTCCACGCTCCCCACGGTCTATGGCGAAAAGTGCGTGATGCGACTGACGCAGAAAAAGGCGCTGCGCCGCAGCAAGCGCGCCCTTGGCCTGACGGGGTCGGAACTGGAAAAATTCGACGAGATCCTGCGCCATCCCAACGGGATCGTACTGGTCACCGGACCTACCGGCTCCGGTAAATCCACCACGCTTTACACCGCATTGAACGAGCTGAACAGCGACATGGTGAACATCGTCACGGTGGAGGACCCCGTGGAGGCGAACGTGGACGGCGTGAATCAGGTGCAGGTGAATCCCAAGGCGAACCTGACCTTTGGCAACGCCCTGCGTTCCATTTTGCGTCAGGACCCCGACATTATCATGATCGGCGAGATCCGCGACCGCGAGACGGCGTCCATCGCGGTGCAGGCGTCCATCACGGGTCACCTCGTGGTGAGTACGCTGCATACCAACGACACCGCCAGCAGCGTCACGCGCCTGCTGGACATGGGCGTGGAAAGCTACCTCATCGCCGACGCGCTGACCGGCATCATCGCCCAGCGCCTTGTGCGCCGTCTTTGCCCCAACTGCAAGCGGCGGCACGTTCTTTTAGAGCATGAGTTGGAATATCTGGGACTGACGCCGGAGGAGAAGGACAGCGCCGAGGTTTACGAGCCGGTGGGCTGCCAGCGCTGCGCCGGTACCGGATATTTCGACCGGATCGGCATTTACGAGATCATGGAGATCACGCCCCGTATGCGCACGATGATCTCCCACCGCTGCGACACGGGCACGCTGCGGGAGACTGCCATCGCCGAGGGGATGCACACCCTCCGCGAAAGCGCCCGCCGCCTTGTGCTGGAGGGAACGACCTCCATCAGCGAGATGCAGCGCATCAGCGTTGAAAATGTGGCGGAAGAAACTCATCCTTTGGAGGACGGCGCATGATCGACCTGGAAACACTCATTCATGACGCGCTGGAGCGCAACGCCTCCGACATTCACCTCACGGTGGGGGAGCCCCCCATTTTTCGACTGGACGGCGAGCTGACCAACTTTGGGGAGGTCCCGCTGACCGAGGCGGATACCACCGCCTATGTGCAGGAGCTGATCACACCCGGACTTCTCAAGGAATTTCATGAACTGGGCGAGGCGGACTTCGCCGTGACCTATCACGATTTGGTGCGTATGCGCTGCAACGTGTTCCGTCAGCGGGGCATGACGTCGCTGGCGCTTCGCCTGCTGCCGCTGCGCATTTCGAGCGCCGAGGAATTGGGCCTTCCGCCCGTGGTGGTGGCGCAGGCGGATAAACCCCGCGGACTGGTGCTCGTCACCGGCCCCACCGGCTCGGGCAAAAGCTCCACGCTCGCGGCGCTGCTCGACCACATCAACCACACCCAGCGCCGCCACATCATCACGCTGGAGGAGCCGATCGAATACCTGCACACGAGCGATCAATGTATCATCAACCAGCGCGAGGTGGGCGCGGACACCGGCAGCTTTGCCGCGGGACTTCGCGCTGCGCTGCGTCAGGACCCCGACGTGATCTTAGTCGGCGAGATGCGCGATCTGGAGACCATCTCCACCGCCATCACAGCCGCCGAAACGGGCCATCTGGTGTTCGGCACGCTGCACACCAAGGGCGCCGCCAACACCATCGACCGTATCATCGACTCTTTCCCCGCCGAGCAGCAGAACCAGATCCGCATCCAGTTGGCGGACGTGCTGGAGTGTGCCGTGGGCCAGACCCTCCTGCCGAAGATCGGCGGCGGCCGCACGGCGGTATTCGAGATCATGGTCGTCACCCCCGCCATTCGCAGCATGATCCTGCAAAGCAAGACCTTCCAGATCGTCAGCGCCATCCAGACCGGCAAGCGGTACGGGATGCAGCTTTTGGACGACGCGCTGGAGGATCTGGTCGACCGTCACGTGATTTCGCTGGAGACTGCCCTCGCCGCCGCCAACGAGCCTGATAAATTCAAGACAGGGCGGCAGACCTGAGAAAGGAGGGCGGCTCCATGCCCGGATTCAACTATACGGCGATCGACCGAAACGGAAAGCGCGTCCGCTCCTCTCTGGATGCGTCGTCCATCGAGACCGCGAAAAGCTCCCTTCGCGGCGCCGGTTATACGATTTTAGACATTAAGGAGCAGACCACCCTCAACCGCGATATCGAGATCCCGTTCCTCGGCAAGCCCAAGGCGAAGGACATGGCGGTGTTCTGCCGTCAGTTCGTGTCCATCCTGCGCGCGGGCGTGTCGGTCGCGTCCGTGCTTTCCATGCTCGGGCAGCAGACCGGCAATAAAAAGCTCCGCGCCGCCATCCGCGAAATGCAGGCGGACGTGGAAAAGGGCGAATCGCTTGCTACTTCCATGCGCCGCCATCCCAAGATCTTCCCCGCCATTCTGGTGAATATGGTGGCCGCGGGCGAATCCTCCGGTAATCTGGAGGAATCCTTCCGCCAGATGGAGCTTTATTTCGACCGCAGCAAGCGCACCAAGAGCAAGGTGACCAGCGCCATGATCTACCCCTGCGTGCTGATCGTGGTCATGATCGTCGTGCTGATCGTGATGATGACGAAGATCATCCCCAACTTCCTCAAAACCTTTGAGGATATGGACGCGGAGCTGCCAAAGCTCACGCTCGGCGTGATGGCGGTCTGCGACTGGTTCAAGGTCTGGTGGTGGGTGCCGCTGCTGGTGCTGGCGGCGCTGATCGTGGGCGGCGTCCTGTTTCACAGGACCGACAAGGGCAAGCACTTTTTCGGCTGGCTCGCCCGCAAGACGCCTGTGGTGGGCAACCTGACGGTGAAAACCGCCTGCGCGACCTTCTGCCGCACGATGGAGGTGCTGATCGGCTCCGGCCTGACGCTGACGGACAGCATGGACCTCGCCGCCAGCAACATGGGCAACATCTACTATCTGGAGGCCATCCGCGACGCGCGCGGCATGGTCGCCGAGGGCACGCCCCTGCGGGAGAGCCTCGTGCGGACGGGTATTTTTCCGCCCATGGTGTCGAATCTTGTCGGCGTGGGCGAGGAGACCGGCGACCTGCAAAGCATGATGGGCAAGGTCGCCGACTACTATGATGAAGAAGTAGATGAGGCCACCAAAAAGCTCCTGAACCTGATGGAGCCCGCCATCATCATCTTCATGGCGGTCTTCGTGGTCATCATCGTGCTGGCCATCTACCTGCCGATGATCAACATGACCAAGGCATTCGACAAATATCTCTAAATCCGTATATCCAAGCCGTGTATTCAGGAGCGGGAGATAGGGGCCCGTGCCGCATGGCGATGATATAAAATCCGACGCAAAACAAAGAAAGGAAGAAAACTCCTATGAAAAAGTTTGGTTCCAAGTCCGGTTTTACCCTCGTTGAGCTGATCGTCGTCATCGCGATCCTCGGCATCCTCGCCGGTATCGCCGTTCCCGCTTACTCCGGCTACATCAAGAAGGCCAACGAGGCCGCCGACTACACCCAGCTCGACGCCATCAAGACTGCCGCTGTCTTTGCCTATACCGATAAGCACGTCAAGGACGCTACGTTCAAGGATATCGAGTCCATCGTCGTCACCGAGAAAGATAATCACTTTGAAGTTGCAGTTACTCCCACGACCGAGGGTCTTGACATTTCCCCTTACTACGATTTGTCTAAAAACACGTTCAAGAGCGACGCCACCAAGGCTGAGTGGACGCCTGCCGACGGCTGGAAGCTGACCTACCCCTCCAAGGGCTAATCCACCCCTACATCAGCCCCAAGCGATTTGAAACAACGCCCCGCCCGTCCGGTATCCCTATCACCCGGGCGGGCGGGGGACACCCCTGACCTGACCAAAAAGGAGAGTTTCCCCCATGACCTGTCTTTTGCTGCTGCTCTGGACGGCGCTGGGTCTGTGCGTCGGCAGCTTCTGCAACGTGCTGATCTTCCGCCTGCCGCGCGGGGAGGAGTTTGTGAAAACGCCGTCGCACTGCATGGCCTGCGGCCACCGTCTGCACTGGTATGAGCTGATTCCCGTGGCAAGCTGGCTGATGCAGGGGGGCAGGTGCCGGGCCTGCGGCGCAAGGCTCTCCGCCCAGTACCCCGTGGTGGAGGCGCTCAGCGGCGGCGCGTATCTGCTCGCGGCGTGGCTGTATCAGGCCGAGCCGCTGCGCGCGGTGCTGTATTCGCTGCTTTTCTCCCTGCTGACGGTCGTGGCGCTCATCGACTGGCGCACCTTCGAGATCCCCAACGGGCTGAACCTTGCGATCTTCCTGCTGGGCGCGGTGCAGCTTGCCGCGGACGCATCTCACTGGAAAACCTATCTCATCGGCATGTTCTCGGTGAGCCTCTTTTTCCTCCTGCTGTGGTTCGTGACGAAGGGCAACGGCCTTGGCATGGGGGACGTCAAGCTGATGGGGGCGGCGGGCTTGCTGCTCGGCTGGCAGCGCATCCTGCTTGCGATGATCCTCGGCAGCGTCTCCGGTGCGATCATCCACTCCGTCCGCATGAAACGCGGCGCGCCCCGCAAGCTGGCGTTCGGGCCGTATCTTGCCGCCGGGATCTGGGTCGCGGCGCTGTGGGGCGACCGGCTCATCGCGGCGTATCTTGGCCTTTTTGGGCTGTAACACGGGAGAGAAAAGGGCAGGCGCGGACCTGCCCGCGAGAGAAAAACAAGAGCCTGTGGGAGGGGCAGAACCGTTCTTCGGGACGGCTGTGCCATTCCCACAGTCCGGGAGGGAGCACTTATGAGCAAGCAAAGGCCGAGCGGCAGGGCGCTGGTGGTGCAGATCACCGAGCGGGAGATCCGCATCGCCCAGATGACGCTGGGCAGCGACGCCATTTCCGAGCGGGTCATCCTGCCCACGCCGCCGAACGCGGTGGAGGACGGTCAGCTCGTGGGGCTGGACGCGCTGCACGACGCGATGGAGCCGGTCCTGCGGCAGGGGCTGTTCCGCCGCTGCCGTAAGGTGGTCTTTTCGCTCTGCTCCACGCAGGTCATCAGCGAGAGCGTCACCGTCCCCGCGGTGAAAAAGCAGCAGCGCCTCGGTCAGATGCTGCTGGCGAACATGGACGAGTATTTCCCCATCGACCCGGGCGAGTATCAGCTTTCGTGGGAGAGCGTGGGCGTTGAGGCGCGCGAGGACGCGCGTCATCTGCGCGTGCAGCTCTGGGCGGTGCCGCGCGCGATGCTCCACCGCTACTATGCCCTTGCCAACAGCATGGGGCTGAGCGTTGCCGCCGTCGATTTCTGCGGTCACAGCCACGCCACCGCCGTAGACGCGGACTTTGCCCTGCCAAAGCACGCGAAGTCCTCCGCGGATACGGACGACGGCGTCTGCCTCTATATCAACGCCGAGAGCGAGCTGTTGCTGCTGACCTTCGTTCACAACGGGCAGGTGAAGCTGCAGCGCCTGCTGCAGCGGGGCTATTCCCAGCAGGACGACCTCAATGAGGCGGGCATCGTGCTCGACTACTTCTCCGCCATGCCCGGCCGCGCCCGCCTGACGAGCGCCGTGCTTTCCGGCGGTCAGGCGAAGGAGGCGGGGCTTGCCCCGGCGCTCGCGTCGCTGCTGAATGTCCCCGTCGAAATGGCGGAGACCGACTACGGCGCGCAGTGGCTGCTCTGTCAGGGCGCGGCGCTCACCGCCCTTGACTTCGGCGACCCGGAGCTGAACCACATCACCGGCGCGCGCGCACCCATCAACCGCGCGTGGCAGTACGGTCTTGTGTTCCTTGGCGGCGCGGCGCTGACGGCGTCCGTACTGCTGCTGCTGACCTCCAAGCTGTCGTGGAGCACGGAGCTGGACGGTCTGCGCGCACAGCAGGACCGCCTGACGGCGCTTGCCCAGCAGAACGCGGGCTGCGCGGAGAACTACCACAACTATTCGAGTATGTACGACGCTTACAGCGCCGACTGGGACACCGTATTCGACTCCGTTCGGACATATAACGACAACCTTGAACTGGTGCTGGGAGAGCTGGAGGCAAAGCTCCCCAAGAAGTCAACGGTGACCGCTCTGAGCACGACCGAGTTGTGTCTTGCGGCGCAGGTCGCCTTCCAGAGCAAGGAGGACGCCGCTTATTTCCTCGTGGCGCTGCGCGACGTGCCCTTCATGACCCTCAACACCGTTTCCAGCCTGACCATCGGCCCGCGGGAAGCCTACTCCCCGGACAAAATGATCGCTGCGCTGTACGAGGAAGCGGGAAAGGAGTCCCCCGTGCCGGGCACGGAGGAAAGCGCAACGGATGGTACCACGGAAAGCACAACGGATAGTACCGAGGAAAGCAGTACGGAAGAACCTCCCACCGAGGGCGGCTATTCCCTCGATGAGCTGTTCCCCAACGCGTCAAACGGCATCACCGGCAAAATGATCAAGGACGTGCTCCCGCTGCTGCGTGCCGCGGGCGTTGACGAAGCGACCATCCAGAAGATCGAAAGCTACGCCGACATGATGGAGAAGGTCGGCATGACCATTTCCCCCGATAACCTTGATTTCCTGCAAGGTCTGCTCCCCGGAGGCGGCGGCAGCAGTGGAGGCGGCACCGGCGGCACGCCGAGCAATCCCAACCCGCCCGTCACCCCGAGCAACCCCGGCACGACGACGCCGAGCACACCCAGCGTTCCGAGCCGTCCCGGCAATTCCGGCACGCCGGTCACGCCTGCCACGCCCAGCAGCGGCAGTACGTCCTCTGCTTCTGGCATTGAGTCTGCCGATATTGCAACGCTGCGTCTCAGCCTGCAATACCTGAACTCCAACCAGCTGGACGCGCTGCAAGCCGTCTATGGGCCGGTGCAGAAAAAGACCTTCTCGCTGGATGACCTGCGCAAGCGCTCCAATACCACCCAGGAGAAGAACGCGATCCGGTCCCTGCTGCAAAACGATCCTGCCGCCATGTATCAGTTTTTCCTGCTGATGCGCGAGGATATCGCCCGTGAGGAAAAGGACCAGATCCTGTACGACAAGATCTTTGACGACATTTGGAAAAACGCCGATCAGCACCGCATGTTCTATGAGAGCGACGATGTGATGCTGAACAAATATCTGCCGAACCTGCTGAATATCCTGACTGACAACAAGACGAATGTCAACGCAGCGATCGCGCTCATTCGGCAGAATCAGACGCTGAGTGGCAAGCTTGCGCTCCATCTTGCCAAGGAAATGGGCGAGATCAAAGAGGTCAATACCGCTCTGGATCTCGTGGCGCTCCAAAAGGAGATCAACAGCGGCGCGGCGTTCCAGCGGGATGCCGCCACTGTGGCCGCGGTCAACGCGCTGCTGCGGAAGAATCAGCAGACCTCCGGTACATCCGGCACCTCCGGCAGCACGGGCATGGATGAAAACGATCTGCTGATGTGGATCCTGATGAATCAACTCAAAAATCAAACCGGCGGCTCAGGCATCCCGGATATCTTCAACACCGGCGCTTCTCAGACGCAGAAGCCTGCCGACAACCGCTATTACCTGACGGTCGTGCTGGCCTATGACGAGTCCTTGATCCAGGCGGAGCAGACGCGCAAGGGTCTGGATCGCGACGCCAAGGTTGAGAAAGTGGAGGTGGGCCAGTGAAAGTGATCGGTAGAAACTGGAAGGCTGTCCTGTCAGTCCTGCTCTTGTTGGTCGCCGTTCTGGTGTATGTTCTGGGCTACCGCCCCCGCAGTGAAGCTTACGTCATGGAGCGGGATCAGTTAAATGCTCAGATCACCGCGCTGCAAACTACCATCGTCGAAAACGAGATGTACAAGGACGTGCAGGATCAGCTTGAGCCGGCAGAGGCCGCGATCGAGGAAAGCCGCGCCGCGCTTTATGAGAACTTCCCCGCGGATATGAAGGAAGAAGATCAGATCCTCTACCTGCTGTATCTGGAAAAAACGCTGGGGACCGGCAGTAAGGAGCTGGGCTACACCCAGAAACTGCACGATATTTTCCTTCAGCGCTTCGGGAGCGGCGGCGACATCGAGTTTTCTTTCGGTGAGATCACGCCGATGCAGGCCTTGAGCGATGGCGCACTCCTTGAGGGCTTGAACCTGACGGTGTATTATCACGCCTCCTATCAGGAGTTCAAGGATATGGTGCACGCGCTGGCAACGGATGAGCGCATTACCTCCATCCGGTATGCCACCTTCAACTACGACAGCGAAAAAAAGCTGCTGGACGGACAGATGACCCTGACGCTGTATCTGATGCCGTCCGCTCAGAACACCTATGAGGAACCGGGCGTAACGCCGCCCGCGACCGGTAAGACGGACATTTTCAACTGACCCATTGGGAGAGACAAGGCATGAAAAAGATCGGGAAAGAGAGAACAGCGGGCTTTTCGCTGCTGGAGGTCGTCGTGGCGATCGCCATCATCGGCCTGATCTCCGCGCCCATCTGCACGAGCCTCATTCTGGCAGGACGGATCAACGCCCACAGCCAGGCCGTGATGGAAGCCCATCTGAACGTCCGTACCGCCGTGGAGACCCTGATGAAGGACGGCGTCACGGAGGCAAGTCCCGTTTACCGCGAAAGAGATTTCTCCGATGTGACGATCGAAACGAAGAAAGACCACGACAGCGACCCCTATTATCACGTCACGGTGACGGATAAGCACGCAGAGCCGCTCGTTACGGTGAAAACGTATGTCCGCGCGGTGCCGGAAGGCGGTGGCGCATGAAAAAACTCCGAACAGACAACGGCGGTTACGCGCTGATCTATGTGCTCATCGTCGTTCTGGTGCTGTGCGCCGTCGCCGTGTCCGTCTGCACCGCGGCGCTGAAAAATTATCAGGCGCAGGAGCGCTCCATCCGCCAGACGCGGCAGCTCTATCAGGCGGAGGGCGAGATCGAAAAATTCGTGGCGCTGGCGGAGCACGTAAGCTCCTTGCGGGATTCCGAGGAATACGACTCGGAAGATAAGGCAAAGGCAGAGGCAAAAAAAGCATACGTTGAGAACTTGAAGACTTTAGCGGGCGGCTGCACTCTGCCACCTGATGGCACCGATACCGACGTCGAATTCTGCACCTTTGCCCTTACCCGCGCAAACGATGCCGTTCGCATCGAGACAAAGCTCAAGATGGAACTCAAATACGAAGTGAAAAAAATCGAGAAACAGGAGCCACAGCCCAACGGAACGTTCAAAGAAGTCATAAAGTACACCGCCAAGGTCAGCAAGGCCACGCACCACTACATCACCTACACCATCACCCACTTGACAGCGGAAGGGGAGGCGAGCGGATGAAACGAAACAACAGCGGCTTCACCATGGTCGAGCTGCTGGTGACCGTCGCTGTCAGCTCCATCGTGCTGGCAGCCGCAGCGTCGCTGATGCTGCTCGGACTGCGGGTGCATCAAACGACGCAGAAGAAGGCGGGCGAGCAGCAGACGGTGCGCATCGTGCTCTCCGCGCTGGAGGATCTCTCCGCCAGCGGCAAGATCTACCGCGTGGAGCCGCTCTCCGACGGCTGGCAGCTACAGGGAAAGACTGCCGACGGCACTCCCGGCGCGGTGCTGCTGCGCTACAACAGCGGAACGCTCACAAGCGGCACGAGCGGCGATCAGGTGCTGCTGGACAACCTGCGCGGCGCGCGGGTCGATCTGGACGGCAGCCTCGTGACCTTCACCTTCGCGACCGCGGCGCACAGCTACAGCACCTCCGTTTTCTGCCGCACCGGGATCGAGGGTGACAGCGTCGGCAAAGTGGAGGCGCAGGAAAAGCTGGAGAATCCGCCCCTGCCGACTCTGCCGTCTACGGTGGAAAGGGACGCGCGCTTCGCGTTTTTAAAGACGCTTGCCGGACAGTACGACAGCAGGGGAGAGATCAAGGGCGGCAGCGATTACACTTACTTCTCCCAATGGTACATCGACGGCTACGAGGGTCACCCCGGCTGGAACCAATACACTCCCTGGTGCGGCTGCTTCCTCTCGTGGGCAGCCGATCAGCAGAAAGCCTCCATCAACGGCGATCCGCCCAGCTTCGCAGACGTGGATGAGGGCATGAAGGGATTCAAGGATAGCCGTATGTGGCGCGAACGCGGTGACACCAACAATAAGCCCATCCCCGGCGACTACGTCTTTTTCGATTGGGACGGGGGAACCGACCCGGACGGCGGCAAGGACCCCGACCACGTCGGCGCGGTGCTGTGCGTGGAAGGGAATTTCCTTTACACCATCGAGGGCAACAGCGGCGGCAGGGTCGCCGTCCAGCGCTACTCTCTGGGGGATTCGCGCATCGTGGGCTACGGCGTGCTGAACTGGAAGACAGGAAAGGAAACCACAGAGTAATCATCTGTTCATATAATTCTCAAAAAGAAAACAAATATATTGAGGAGGATACAACATGAAAAAGCAAGTGAGGAACAAGCTGCGCGGCAGCGCAGGCTTTACGCTGGTAGAGCTTATTGTGGTCATCGCGATCATCGGCATTTTAGCCGGCATCGGCACGGTGGGCTACGGCGGGTACATTAAGCGCACCAACGAGGGTCTGGACGAGACTCTGTATCGCGACATCATCTACGCCGGCGAGATCGGTCAGTATGCAAACCCCGGCGTAACGGGCACCGTGAACGTCGCCAAAGATAGCAACGCTACTGTTTCCGCCACTGATCCAAGTGATCAGGCAGTCGTTGAGCAGTGGCTGAAAAACGCCTTCGGCGATGACTGGGCAACCACCGTGAAGTACCGCACGGACAAGTATGCGGGCAAAACCAAATACAACGAGATCCCCCTGCCTATCACGGTGGTCAAACTGAGTGAGGCAAATCAGGCAAATCTCGATAAATTCACGCAGTCCAATCTGAGCGGCCACGAAGTGGAATTGGCTAATTCTCTCAACAACCTTTCCAACATGTTTACCGATTGGTTTGCAGGCGCGACAGGCACGGACGCAATTAATAAGGTAATTGACTCCATCTCTGCTGGCACAAGCCCGGAAGAAATTAACGCCTACAAAGCGTTTTTGAACAAACAACTGGGCGACAGCAGCAAGGCATCTGCCACTGAGATCGCAAACGCTACTGTCCTTTATGTTGCCTCCAAGGCGAAGGATATGAATGCAACAAATATCTTAACGGCGATTGGTACTACCCCCACGAATAATATGTACAACGCTTTTTTACCCACTGCGAAAGAAAACAATGGTCTATTGCCTACGGCAGCGCTGCTATACGGCACCATGGTTGGTTATGCTAATTCCACCTATGCCAGCCAAACCTTTAAGGATGCAATGAAAACTCCTCCCACTGGTATTCAAGATGTTTTTAAATTGGCAGAAAAGATGAATAATGACAAGGTTGATACGACTGGTGGAAATGCTAATGCTTATATGACCGCCATAGGCACTGCTGATAAGGGCGGCTTGGCGGATATGAATGGCTTCCTTGGCGCAATGAAGATCATCAATGAATACAATGGCCGAATCGACATTACCGAAAGCGATGCATTCAATAACAAGGATACCCTTGCCCTTCTGCAGGCAGTTCTGAATTCCAAAAAGTAACGGTGGAGATGTTCACATGGCTCACTGACCACAGTCTTGCTGTGCTCCTCACGGTCAGCGCCGCGTTCACCTATTGGTGGCTGTGGCGCTGCCGCGAGCGGCTGCGGCTGGCTCGCCGCCTTGCGGCGCTTGCGCTTACGGCGGGGCATATCTTCATCGGGCTATTCAGCGTCAAGGCCTTTGCGGTGCTTGAGGCGTTCGATATGGGCGCGATGGGTAATATGAGCCTGTTCGGCGCGGTGTTCTTTATGCCCCTCGTCTACTGGGCGTTTGCAAAGCTCAGCGGGCGCAGCGCGGCGGATGTGTTCGATGTGTTCACCATTTGCCTTGTATTCACGCTGATGTGCGCCCGCCTGAACTGCATGATTTCAGGATGCTGTCTGGGGGCGCACATCCCCATCGAGGGGCTGACGCATCTGCGCTTCCCCACGCGCGAGATGGAGTTGATCTTCTATGTCATTCTGCTCTCGCGCCTGTGGCGCAAGGTGCTCTCCGGCAGCGCGCGGGGCATGATCTACCCCATCTATATGATCTCCTACAGCATTTTCCGCTTCGTGACCGAGACGCTTCGCGTCTCGAATCGAACGGACAGCATCCTGCACATCTCTCACCTCTGGGCGCTGCTGTCGCTGGGGATCGGCATCAGCATTTACGGCGAATTGCGAAAGAAAGAGAAAAAAACAGGAGGACGACGGAATGATTGAACGGATCGGCAGGCGCTTTGTGTCGCTGCTCCTGACGTTTTTCACAGTCTGCACTTTCCGTCTTATAGGCTTCTATGCTGTCCTCATGCTGTTTTCTCATAGATTGCTGCATCTGTTCCTGGCTGATATTCTGGCGTAAATATGCCTTTATTTCTGCCAGCACGATATGCTCCAGCATTTTGTTATCCGCTTTCCCGGCAAAACAACCTGTATCTTCTTTTCCTTTACTGTAAGCGCAGCTATAAAGGATATGACCATGAACTGGACTGCTTGAAGTCAGGCTTCTGCGACAATTCCCGCATTTTACATAGCCACCTAATAGTGTTATCTCCCTGTCAAATTTGCTTTTCTTGGTGTATCTGATCTGCAGGGACTGTGCTTTTTCAAAAACTTCTTTTGATACGATCGGCTCATGGTGATTTTCCATCACTTTCCACTGATTTCTCGGCACTGGTACTTCTTTCCCTGTTCCGGGATCTGGAATCTTTGTCTTTCCAT
>OGHA01000968.1_pt1 | contig 13720 bp, 6 predicted proteins | sample 1571361 | NCBI WGS metagenome assembly OGHA01 (sample SAMEA2581970, study PRJEB24529) | metagenome | biome: Human gut stool | place: China | collected 2011 | reverse complement strand
TAATAATCTGGATTTCTCCAAGTTTCTTAAGGAAAACGGTGGATTGCCGGATATTATAACCTGCTGTCGTTTTTCACTGCATGATGCGAGTCCCTTAAAAGACAGTTTGATGGATCTTTCCACAACCAATGCGGCCGGTGCTGTCTATGATAGTTACCTTAGCAATTTTATGAATGAGGATGGAAGCGTAAACTGGGTTCCGGTGTGTGCGGATGCACACGGTTTTATAGCCAACAAAGATCTTTTTGAAAAGTATGATATCCCTCTTCCAACAGATTATGAAAGCTTTGTTTTTGCTTGTCAGGCATTTGACAAAGTGGGAATTCGTGGGTTTACTGCGGATTATTATTATGATTATACATGTATGGAAACACTGCAGGGTCTGTCTGCATCAGAGTTGTCTTCTGTAGAAGGTCGCAAGTGGCGTACTATCTACAGTGATCCCGATAATACAAAGAGAAAAGGTCTGGACAGTACCATCTGGCCGGAGGCTTTTGAAAATATGGAACAGTTTATCAAGGATACTGGACTGAGTCCGGATGATCTGGATATGAATTATGATGATATAGTTGAGATGTATCAAAGTGGAAAGCTTGCAATGTACTTTGGAAGCTCTTCTGGAGTAAAAATGTTTCGGGATCAGGGGATTAACACAACATTTCTTCCATTCTTTCAGAAGAATGGTGAAAAGTGGCTTATGACTACGCCGTACTTTCAGGTGGCTTTAAACAGTGACCTGACAAAGGATGCGACACGCCGGAAGAAGGCAATGAAGGTGCTGAACACAATGCTTTCAGAGGATGCACAGAACCGGATTATTAGTGATGGACAGGATCTGTTAAGCTACAGTCAGGATGTGAATCTTAAGCTTACGGAATATCTGAAAGATGTGAAACCTGTGATAGAAGAAAACCATATGTATATCCGCATTGCGTCAAATGACTTTTTCTCTGTTTCCAAGAATGTGGTTTCGAGAATGATTTCAGGAGAATATGATGCAGAGCAGGCTTATCAGTCATTTAATTCTCAGCTTCTTGAGGAGAAATCCATTCCTGAGAAAGTAATATTGGATTCACAGAAGTCTTATTCCAATCGTTTTCATAGCAACGGTGGAAATGCGGCATATTCGGTTATGGCCAACACTCTGCGTGGCATCTATGGGACAGATGTGCTGATAGCAACCGGAAACAGCTTTACGGGAAATGTGCTGAAAGCCCGTTATACACTCAAAATGGCGGGAAGCATGATCATGCCAAATTGTCTTTCAGCCTACAGCAGCAAGATGAGTGGAGCTGAGCTGAAAGAGACTGTTAAAAACTTTGTAGAAGGCTATGAAGGCGGTTTCATCCCATTTAACCGTGGCTCACTGCCTGTGTTTAGTGGCATTTCTGTAGAAGTCAAAGAAACAGATGATGGTTATACATTGAGTAAAATTACAAAGGACGGAAAGAAAGTTCAGGACAATGATACTTTTACAGTAATCTGTCTTGCGATACCAAAACACATGAAAGCTTATCCGGCAGATGAGAATATTGTGTTTGATGAAGAAGATACTGCTGTGGAAGATGCCTGGACAGGAGCTGTATCAGATGGTAATGCCGTTCTTGCAGAGCCTGAGGACTACATGACTCTGAGGTGAGAAGTATGGAAATTAAGAATCATAATAAAGACAGAAAGAGAACTGGCATGAGAAAACGATTTAGTATAGCGGCATATCTAGCTGTTTTTGCGTGTGTTGTATTGCTGGTTTTCCAATATTTTGGATTTATATCGAAAACTGTTTATGAGGAAAGCGTTTCTCATCTGACGGAAGTTTTTCATCAGTCTGATAATATGCTGAGAGAACTGACAGATAAGAATCTGACTTATCTTCATATGTGGGGTGATAATCTGCAGAATATCACCAGTGAAGACGAAATCCGTGATTATATAAAGAAAGCACAGGAAAATGCAGGCTTCGTAGAATTTTATTTTCTGTCAGCTGACGGGAACTATAAGGTTGTAACAGGCAATACCGGATATCTTGGATTACAGGAAAATATTGAAGAGGAAATCCGGCAGGGAAATGATGTTATTGCGAATGCAGCAGTTCCCGGAAAATCCCAGCTGCTTGTTTTTGCCACTCCTAAGGCTCATGGAATTTATCAGGGATTTGAATATGATGCGATTGCCATTGCCTATGAAAACTCTGATATCGTAAATGTACTGGATATTTCTGTTTTTAATGGAAATGCTCAGAGTTTTGTTGTTCATCCGGATGGACGTGTTGTGGTAAATCATTCGTCTGCATCATGGGGTAATGTGTATAATTTCTTTGGCGTTCTGCGAGAGCACTCTGATATGTCTGAAAAAGAAATCAATGAGCTTTCGGAGAAGTTTAAAACAGGATGTACCGATGCGATGCTCCTAAATCTGGATGGAAGGAACTACTATCTGGTCTATGAAAAATCGGATATCCAGGACTGGATGTTCTTAGGACTTGTACAGGCGGATATCGTCAATGACAGTATGAACAGTCTGCAGCGTAGTACGATACTTCTTGTCAGTGCGGTTGTGTTATGTATTGCCGCATTCTTTATAAGCCTTGTTATTCAAAAAAGCAGGATAAACTTAAAGAAAAAAGATACGGAGATACTGTACCGGGATGAGCTGTTTCAAAAGCTTTCAATGAATGTGGATGACGTTTTCCTGATGCTGGATGCAAAAACATATCAGGCAGATTACATCAGTCCGAATGTGGAAAAACTGCTGGGCATTACGGTAGAACAGATTCGTAAGGATAGTAGTATTCTGGCAAAACTGCATATGGCAGAACAGGGAGATACAGAGAAAAATTATCTGGAAGGAATTCAGGTTCATGAACAGAAAGAAGGAGATTTCGAATATGTTCATCTGAAAACAGGGGAAAAACGCTGGTTTCATAATATTGCGATGTGCTGTGAGATAAACGGGAAAAAGAAATTTATTCTGGTTATGTCAGACCGTACAGCTGGCGGGAAAATGAATCAGGCACTTTCTGAGGCAGTACGTGCTGCAGAGACAGCAAACCGGGCAAAGAGTACTTTCCTTTCCAATATGTCTCACGATATCCGCACACCAATGAATGCGATTATCGGTTTTACAACACTTGCGGTAAGTAATATTGATGATAAAAAAAGAGTCCGGGATTATCTGGGCAAGATTCTTTCCTCCAGTAATCATCTGCTCTCACTGATTAATGATATATTGGATATGAGCCGTATTGAGAGTGGAAAAATTCATCTGGAAGAAACTGAGGTAAGTCTGTCAGATGTGCTTCATGATCTTAAGACCATCATAAGTGGGCAGATTTATGCAAAGCAGCTGGATCTTTATATGGATGCAATGGATGTGAAAGATGAGGATGTTTATTGTGATAAGACACGACTGAATCAGGTACTTTTAAATCTTTTGTCTAATGCAGTTAAATTTACTCCTGCAGGAGGAACTGTTTCTGTCCGGTTGAAGCAGTTTCCGGGGACGGTAAAGGACAGTGGACTGTACGAGATCCGGGTAAAGGATAACGGAATCGGCATGAGTACAGAATTTGTAAAGAAGATTTTTTCTCCTTTTGAGAGAGAGCGTACTTCCACAGTCAGCAGGACTCAGGGGACAGGACTTGGCATGGCCATTACCAAGAATATTGTAGATATGATGGGTGGAACGATTGAGGTTCAGACAGAACAGGGCAAAGGTACTGAATTTATTGTCCGTCTGCCATTTCGGATTCATTTTAAGCAGCATCATACAGAGAAGATTGCAGAACTGGAAGGCCTTAAGGCACTGGTTGTAGATGATGATTTCAATACCTGTGACAGTGTTACAAAAATGCTTGTGAGGATTGGAATGCGTTCAGAATGGACACTTTCCGGAAAAGAAGCTGTTCTTCGTGCACGACAGTCTATGGAACTGGGAGATGCATTCCACGCTTATATCATCGACTGGCGTCTACCGGATATGAATGGCATTGAAGTCACCCGCCAGATTCGCAGCCTTGGTGATGATACACCAATCATTATCCTGACTGCTTATGACTGGTCAGATATCGAAGTGGAAGCCAGAGCTGCAGGGGTAACTGCTTTCTGTTCAAAACCAATGTTCATGTCAGATATCAGAGATACGTTGATGATTGCCATTGGACAGATGCAGGCAGAAGCAGAGGATACACGCCCTTTAGCAGCAGGTTCAGATTTCAGAGGAAGATGTATATTGCTTGTGGAAGATAATGAACTAAACAGTGAAATTACAGTGGAGATTCTTAATGGATATGGATGCCAGGTTGATACTGCCGTAAATGGAGCAGAGGCAGTTAAGAAAATTAAGAATTCGAAGCCGGGTGATTATGATCTGGTGCTGATGGATGTGCAGATGCCGGTAATGAATGGATACGAGGCTACCCGCCAGATACGTGCTCTGAATGACCCGGCACTGGCTGGAATTACCATTCTTGCCATGACTGCCAATGCATTTGATGAGGACAAAAAGAAAGCACTGGAATGCGGTATGGATGGCTTCTTAACCAAACCAATAGTTATTGAGGAATTAATCGGTGTATTACAGAAAAATCTGAAAAAATAACGTTCTGTATGGTTGCAGGTATATAATGCAGGTATAACAAAATATATGATAACGATAATAAGAAGATAATACAAAATATACAATAAATGGTACAAAGCTACTAAAAATATTTGAAATAATTATATAAAAATAGCAATTGTACCCAATAAAATAATGTGATACAATCAAGGAAACTAAAACAAAAGAAATAGTTTCCTTGATTTTTTGTTTTATAAGCGTCACAGATACACAACATTAAAAGGAGCATTATGAATAATAAAGAGAAGATTTTACAGGCAACGATACAGGCATTTAATCAAAAAGGCCTTAAATTTACAATGGACGATATTGCATCTATTCTTGCAATGAGTAAGAAGACAATATATACAATTTTTAAAGATAAGAACACTCTGTTTATGGAGATGGTAGATTATTTGTTTGACACGATTAAAGAGAGCGAATCAGAGATAATTGAAGATAATACATTATCAACAATTGAGAAGATAAGACGTATTCTTGGAGTTATGCCTGAGAGTTATAAAGATATTGATTTAAGACAATTATATATGTTAAAAGACAAATTCCCGGAGATATACAGACACGTTGAAGAACGTCTGGAGAATGGCTGGGAGACAACGATTAAGCTTTTGGAACAGGGGATTGAGGAAGGAGTGATAAGACCGGTTAATTTATTGATGTTTAAGATGATGATGGAGGCATCAATAGAACAATTTTTCCAAAGAGACATTCTTATGAGAGCAGGAATGACATATACACAGGGACTTGATGAGATTGTGGGAATATTATTAGATGGTGTGGCAGTTAAGGAAGGTAATTGATAATAAAAAGGAGAAATATATAATGCAGGACAAATCAAAGGTTATATTTAACAATGAAATTGATAGAAAGGCATATAGAAAAGCTATTAATTCCAAAAAGAAATACGCAAGAAAATATGGTGATGACAGCAATGCCGACTATAGGGTGACAATAAAGAAGAACAAATACATAGGTGATATGCTTGGCGTGTATGATGTGAGAGTTGCAGATAAGCCTGCCAGCGTATCTAATGGTAATAAAGAAGAATTTGAAACTGATAAAGGTATTATAGTTGGCAATATAAGAATGGGTTTTGGACATTACAGAATATCAATGGCGATTGCTTCAGCGGCTAATGCACTTGGATATGTTCCTTACTGGATGGATCTTAATTCTTATGATAATACAACCTGTACTAAAGTTATAAGGGCACAGAACGACCTGTATTCACTTGGTTCAAGGTTATCACAAAAGAGCAGGCTGTTTAACAGACTGGTGTGGGAACCAATGAATTACGAGGGTTTCAGAAAGCTTTCCTATAACGCTTCGGACCAGAAGAATGCAGAGCTTATGGCACCTGTATATAAGAATGTTCCTAAAGATATTCCGGTTATTGCAACTCACGTATGGCCGGCACAGGCGGCAGTACACGCAGGTATGAAAAATGTTGTTAATGCAATACCGGATAACTGGCCAATGGCATTGCATTTGTCAGAAGGAAGTATTCATACAGTCCAGACTCATTATGCTTATCAAGGTTACAGGATACTTAATGGAATGGACGGCAATAAGGTGTTAAATGAAATGCCAGCAGATAGTCTTGTATACACAGGACATTATATCGACCACGAGCTTGTAGCTAATATTGAGGCTGACTGCAATGCAAGAATAGCAAGAAAACAGAACGGAAAGCCTATGAGATTTCTGCTTACAATTGGTGGCGCAGGTGCACAGAAAGAGATATTTGCCCATATAATTAAATACCTTATTCCTTATATTAAGAAGAATAAGGCAGTGTTATATGTTAATGTTGGTGAGTATAAAAATGTATGGGACGAACTTATAAGAGATATCCCACAGATGAGAGAACTGGCAACTGAGCATTTTGACAACTGGAAAGACACCAAGGCATTTGCTGCTAAGGCATTATCAGCCAGCCAGATAAACAATTCTGATGTAGTGACAGATAACAATAGAGATGATAATTCTAAGAATATTACAGCAGATAATTCAAGTGAAGACACATCTGATAATATAACAGGTATCCACGGCTTTTATCACAAGAATATATTCGAGGCAGTGTATTGTACTAACCTTTTGATGAGAAGTGCAGATGTGCTTGTTACCAAACCAAGTGAATTAGCATTCTATCCAGTGCCAAAGTTATTTATAAAGCGAGTTGGTGGACACGAACAGTGGGGTGCAGTCCATTCAGCAGAGATAGGTGACGGAACACTTGAGTGCAGAGATATACCTCATACTTTACAGATGATAAAGCTGTTTATGGAAGATGATACGTACATTACAGATATGTGTGAGAACATAAAGAAGAATAAGCAGATGGGTATATATAATGGTGCATACGAGGCTGTCAAATTAGCAGTGAATATGAAGAAATCAGACATTTAATATGGCGTGCAGTAATCAGACACTTAAAAAATATGAAGAAATCAGACATATAGAAAGAAAAGAGGTAGCGTATGGGGCTTAATAAGAAAGAAATGGCATCTTATGGCATAGGTGCGGTTGGCAAAGATATGGTTTATATGTTTTGTGCAAGTTATATTCTGTATTATTATCAGGATATACTTGGGGTTAGTGCGATAGCAATGGGGATTATACTTCTTGCGGCACGAGTATTTGACGCATTTAACGACCCTATAATGGGTGTAGTTGTTGCAAAGACAAGAACCAGATGGGGAAAGTTCAGACCCTGGCTGTTTATTGGAACATTGCTTAATGCTGTTGTATTGTTTCTGATGTTCTCTGCACCACCAACACTTGATGGCGGCGGACTTGTTGCTTATGCCGCAGTAACTTACGTTTTGTGGGGCGTTACTTACACAATGATGGATATTCCATATTGGTCAATGATACCAGCTTTTACAGAGGGCGGTAAGGAAAGAGAGAATATGTCAACAATGGCACGTTCCTGTGCAGGTGTAGGTTCAGCACTTGTTACAATTATTACAATGCAGTGTGTATATATGCTTGGAAAGGGCAATGAATATGCAGGTTTTAAATGGTTTGCACTTATAATATCAATACTGTTCTTTGCTGCAATACTTATTACCTGCTTTAATATTAGGGAAAAATCAACAGTTGATGTTGAAACAGTATCAGTAAAGCAGATGTTCAAGGCACTTTTTCAGAATGATCAGGCTGTTACAGTGGTTATAACAATTGTTCTTATTAATACATCTGTGTACATAACTTCTAACCTTGTCATATATTTCTTTAAATATGATTTTGGCGGTGCAGACTGGTACAACGGCTATACACTATTTAATACATTTGGTGGTGCAATACAGATATTATCAATGATGGTATTGTTCCCGCTTCTTAGAAAGTTTTTGAATACAATAAAGATATTTTATGTAAGCTTTGTTATGGCTATTGCTGGTTATATAGTTTTATTTATTCTTATATTCACATCAATGTCGAGTGTGTTTATTTTGTTTATTCCAGCATTTTTCATATTTGCGGCAAATGGAATGTTATTAGTCTTAACGACTATATTTCTGGCGAATACGGTTGATTATGGCGAATTTAAGAATAAGCGAAGAGATGAGAGCGTTATATTTTCAATGCAGACATTTGTTGTAAAGCTTGCTTCAGGCATAGCCGCATTAGTTGTATCAATATGCCTTTCAGTGTGCAAGTTAAGCAGTAATACAGACGTAGTGACAGATGCTGTGGCTGGTGGTTCGGTAGTAGCACTTAGAATGACAATGACAGTAATTCCGATAATAGGTCTGCTTATTGCAGTATTTTACTTCCACAGAAGGTACATTTTAACAGAGCAGAAAATGGAAGAGATAACGGAAAGAATTAAGGAGAGCCATTAATGATAACGATTAATAATAATATGTATGTGCTTGATACTGACAATACATCTTATGCGTTTGCCGTGCTTGGAAGCGGGCAGTTGGAGCATTTGTATTATGGAAGAAAGTTACACGCCAATGAGGCTGTGATGACAGAGAAGCATACATTTATTCCGGGTAATACTAATGTATACAATAAAGATTATTCGTCTTATTCGCTGGAAGATGTGTGCCTTGAAATGTCATCATTGGGAAAAGGTGATATAAGAGAGCCATTTATTGAAGTCACATATCCTAATGGAAGCAATACAACGGATATGGTGTTTGACAGGGCAGAGCTTATACAGGGCAAGGAAGAATACGACACGGTTCCGGGGTCTTATGATGATAATGGAGAAGTTGAACAGCTCGTCATCTATCTTAAGGACAGGAATTATAATCTCACATTGGAGCTACATTATTATGTATATGAAAAATGTGACATTATAACGAGAAGTGCCAAGCTTGTTAATTCAGGAAATGAGAGCGTAAGGCTTGAAAGATTAATGAGTATGCAGCTTGATTTAAACGAGAGTGATTATGAATTGTCTTTTTTTAATGGTGCGTGGGCAAGGGAGATGAATAGAAGCAGAATACCCATTCGTGCCGGTAAGTATGTAAATGAGTCTGTAACAGGAACATCATCGAACAGAGCTAATCCATTTTTTATGATAGGAAGAAGTTCAACGACAGAAGATTACGGCGAATGTTATGGATTTAATCTTATATATAGCGGCAATCATTATGAGGCAGCACAGGTCAATTCATATGGTAAATTAAGGCTTGTATCGGGAATTAATCCAGCTGCATTTTCTTATTATCTTGAAGCAGTAAATTTCTTTGAAGCTCCAGAGGCAGTGCTTACTTATTCATACCAGGGGTATAATTCGATGAGTCATAATATGCACGAATTTGTAAGAAAGCATATTGTGCGTGGAAGCTGGCGCGACAAGGAAAGACCAGTCCTTATTAATAGCTGGGAAGCGGCATACTTTAATATTAATGAAAGAAAGCTTGTGAAGCTTGCAAAGGCGGCTAAGGATACAGGTGTTGAATTGTTCGTTATGGATGATGGCTGGTTTGGTGAGAGAAATGACGACACAAGTTCATTAGGTGACTGGACACCGAATAGCAGAAAGCTTCCAAATGGAATAGCTGGCATCGCTGATAAGATAAAAGAATCCGGACTTAAATTTGGAATATGGGTTGAGCCTGAGATGGTGAGTGTGAACAGCCGATTATATGAGGCACACCCTGAATGGGTAATTGAAATACCAGATGTAGAACATTCAGAGGGACGTAACCAGAGAATCCTTGATTTAACCTATGAAGCTGTTCAGGACTATATAATTGAGAAGATGAGCGAAGTATTTTCATCAGCAGATATATCTTATGTAAAATGGGACATGAATAGAATATTCAGTGATTATTATTCTAAAAATCTGCCGCCTGACAGGCAGAAGGAAGTATCACATAGATATGTGTGTGGTTTATACAGATGTATGAAGGAGCTTACTAATAGATTTCCTGACATATTATTTGAGGGCTGTGCGGCAGGCGGCAACAGATTTGATCTGGGAATGTTATGCTATTTTCCGCAGATATGGGCAAGTGATAACACAGATGCACTTTGCAGGGCACAGATTCAGTATAATTACAGCTATGGTTATCCGTTATCGTGTATTTCAGCCCATGTATCGGCAAGCCCTAATCATCAGACATTAAGAAATATGCCGTTAGAGAGCAGATTTGCAGTTGCTGCATTTGGGCTTCTTGGCTATGAATGTAATATGTGTGATATGAATAAAGAAGAGTTAAATGCTGTGAAATGTCAGATTGAACTGTACAAGAAGTTAAGAAATGTATTCTTTACTGGTACATTTTACAGGACAGAAAGCTTTGAAGAAGAAAATGCAGGTAATGCCAGTGTATTAAATAATGGTAAAGGCAACAGGGCAGAATGGACAGTAGTATCAACGGATAAGAAGAAAGCCGTCGGATTAATTATGCAAAAACACGTTATACCTAACACACAGTATGCCTGTTACAGGGCTAAAGGTCTTGATGAAGCTAAGAAATACCATTTTTACAACAGAAAGCTTCAATACGATATTAAAGAATTCGGGGAGCTTGTTAATACAGTATCACCAATACATATTAAGCAGGGTTCGATGTTACAGGATATATTGTCTAAGCTAAAGAAAATGGATGGCGAGACAGAAGATTATGTTGCGTATGGAGATACACTTATGTATTCAGGTGTTAAGTTAAAGCAGGGTTTCAGTGCAACTGGATATAATGAAAATATCCGATTTTTTCAAGACTTTGCAACGAGATTGTATTTTATGGAAGAGGTAGAAGATGATGGTTACATCACAATTATATAATACTACTGAATTAACTGAAGTAATTAGTTCGGGCGGTATTGATAATATATTAAAGGATCTATATATTGATGAAAGTCAGCTTGAATATCAGAGAAAAAGATATATTAATGCTCTGAACCGCTTCACACAGTTATATGGTGAAGGAGATGTGCTTATATTCAGTGCACCGGGAAGAAGTGAGATTGGCGGTAACCACACAGACCACCAGAATGGAAAAGTTCTTGCGGCTTCTGTTAATCTGGATATTATCGCAGTAGTAAGACCGGTTAATTCCAAGGACAGTGTGTTAGAGGAAGGCGGTTTATCTGGGCATAGTGGTGTTAATACCGGAATTATAAGAATTGTGTCGGACGATTATCCAATGCTAGAAGTGTCATTATCAGATACGGATATTAATAAGGATGAATACTCAACCACTAAGGCACTTGTTAAAGGTGTGATTGCCGGTTTTAAGAAAAATGGCTTTAAGACAGGAGCATTTGATGCGTTTATAACAAGTGATGTGCCTATGGGAGCAGGGCTTTCATCATCTGCGGCATTTGAAACACTTATAGGAACAATACAGTCACATATTTATAATGCTGGAAAAGTATCAGCAGAAGATATTGCAGTTATCGGACAGATGGCAGAGAATGAGTATTTTGGCAAGCCTTGTGGACTTATGGATCAGATGGCATGTTCGGTTGGAAATATGGTCTATATTGATTTTAATAATAAGGAAAATCCAGTTGTTAATAAGCTTGCTGTGGATATAAAAAAATTCGGTTACAGCCTGTGTATAACTGACACTAAAGGTTCACATAAGGATTTGACAGATGATTATGCAGATATCCGCCGTGAGATGAATGCAGTTGCAAGTTACTTCGGACAGGAGGTTCTTCGTGGCATTACATTAAAGGATATACTTGATAATTTTAAAGAGCTACAGGAGAAGTTCGGTGACAGGAGCATACTAAGAGCAGTTCATTTTATAGAGGAAAATGAGAGATTAGAAAATGAAGTAAATGCTCTTATATCTGGAAATATTGATGAATTCTTAAGGCTGGTATCAAAGTCAGGTGATTCATCTTACAAATATCTTCAAAATATATATTCAACCAAAGATACTGCCAATCAGGGCGTTTCACTTGGACTTATGATGAGTGAAATATTCTTAGGTGATAATGGTGCATGCAGAGTTCACGGAGGTGGCTTCGCAGGTACAATACTTGCAATTGTCAAGGATACTGCTATAGATGAATACAGAAGAAATATGGATAAAATATTCGGTGATGGTGCAAGTATGATATTACAAATCAGACATTGCGGAGGTGTCAGAATAATATGAGAAATTTAGAAGATATGAAGAAATCAGACAATATAATGAGTAGTGATGCCAAGGAAGGTACGGAAAATATTCCAGATATAGACAAGGTTATATCAGAGCTTGTCAATTATGCTTCAGAGAATGAACTGATAGAAGCTGATGATAAGATATTTATAGTAAACAGGTTGCTGGATATTTTTAAAAAAAACGGACTTGCAGAAGATAGTGAGATAATTAAGAATTCAGGTGTGCAGGAGCTGAATAACACAAGACCAATAGCAGATATCCTGTCGGACTGCCTTAAAATAGCAGTTGATAATGGACTTATAGAAGATACGCAGCTTAACAGGGATTTGTTTGATACAAAGGTAATGGGTGCTGTCACACCAATGCCTTCTGTTGTAAGAAAGCATTTTAAGGAGCTTTATAATAATAATCCAAAGCTTGCGACAGACTATTTCTATGAACTTAATAAAGCCTGCAATTATATAAGATGTGACAGGATTGAGAAAGACCAGAAATGGAAGTATAATTCAGAATATGGCACTATAGATATAACGATTAATCTGTCAAAGCCGGAGAAAGACCCGAGGGATATAATTAAGCAGGGACAGATGGCGGCAAGCGGTTATCCAAAGTGCCTTTTGTGTAAGGAAAATGAAGGTTATGCCGGTACGCTGTCACATCCTGCAAGGCAGAATCTAAGAGTTATACCGCTTGAATTAAGTGGTGAGAAATACTATATGCAATATTCACCCTATGTATATTATAACGAGCATTGCATAGTGTTTAATGATAAGCATATTCCTATGAAGATTAATAAAAGCACATTTAAAAAGCTTATTGAATTCACAGATATGTTTCCGCATTATACATTAGGTTCTAATTCGGATTTACCAATTGTAGGAGGTTCTATATTAAGTCACGACCATTTTCAGGGCGGTGCATATGAATTTCCTATGGCAAGAGCAGAATATGTGTATACATTCAAGCTGGATAGATTCAGTGATGTTAATGCAGGAATTCTTAACTGGCCTATGTCAGTAATAAGGCTTAGCAGTAATAATAAAGACAGCCTTGTTAATGCCTGTGATTATATATTAGATAAATGGAAGAATTACACTGATGAAAAAGCATTTATATATTGCAATACAGATGGTGAACAGCATAATACGATAACTCCGATATGCAGGCGGAAAGGTGATAATTATGAGATGGATCTGGTATTAAGAAACAATATTACTACAAATGAGTGTCCATGGGGAGTGTATCATCCATCAGCAAATCTTCATCATATAAAGAAAGAGAATATTGGTCTTATTGAGGTTATGGGAATGGCTATACTTCCAGCAAGACTTGATAAGGAAATGGGCATTTTAAAAAACGCTCTGTTAAATAATGAAGATGTCCGCTTAATCAGCGAAATTGAAAAGCACGCACAATGGGTTGATAGCTGGAAAGACAATTATAATATAACTAAAGATAATATTGATGAGATAATCAGATTGGAAATTGGCAAGGTATTTGTGCAGGTGCTTGAATGTGCC
>OGHA01000941.1_pt1 | contig 13964 bp, 8 predicted proteins | sample 1571361 | NCBI WGS metagenome assembly OGHA01 (sample SAMEA2581970, study PRJEB24529) | metagenome | biome: Human gut stool | place: China | collected 2011 | reverse complement strand
GTGTACCATTCGCCCTGATCGGATTTACTTTATTCCTGATTTTTTATAAGAAATATCAGGCAAAATACTAAATAACTAGTAAAAGCTGCCCTACTTTCTGCTGCAAGATAAAATTCACTTTAAAGTCTTGTAGAATTATATTTTTACTCATACTTTTGTAAGGTCTGTTAAGTCTTGATAAATGGGAATGAGGAAAGATACACTTATCACAATTATTATGGGAGTAATTAGTATATTTACTTCTTGTAATCCGCATCCCAATCTATCAAAGGCTGACCAACTAATAAATTTTTATCCTGATAGTTCCCTGACATATTTGAAAGCTATCCAGCATCCTGAAAATATGTCCCCAAAGGATTATGCAAAATGGTGCCTATTAGTAGCTCAAGCAAAATATAACAATGCTCAAAGCTTAGTTCCGGACTCATTTGTTTTTAAAGCTTTTGATTATTTTTCCAAAGACACATCCGACCCGATACTAACAGCAAGAACATATTTTTATACTGCACTTATCAGTAAAGAAATAAGAAACATAGAAGAAGCTGCTCAATACTTATTAAAAGCAAGAGATTTCGCGGAGAAAGCAAATGACTACAATCTAGCATTCAAAATTTCCCATGACTTGTGCGACATCTACTCTAAACAAGGATTATTTGATTATAAGTTAACAGAGGCATGGAGAGGATATAATTATGCACAGATTTCTAAAGATAGTCTGTCTATTTATTATGCATTGGCAGATCTGGGACATGCTTATTCTACCAAAGAGCAAATCGATAGCGCACTTTATTTTTTCGAAAAGGCATTCCCTATTGCTCAAAAAGTACATCCCAAAGCCACCTCTTCTGCTTTAAACGATATATGTTATGCATATATAAATAAAAAAGATTATATTTCCGCACTAAAAATCTGCAATGAGGCCATTGCATGTGAAAAGGATTCAATTGACCGATATAACAATTACATTATCAAAGGAGTAATCTTTCAAGATATACAACAATATGATTCTGCTATCCATTATTTTACCCTAAGTAGTAAAAACCAATATATATATGCAAAAGCACTCAGTTATAGCTATCTGGGAGAAATTTATGAAAAAAAAGGGAACATTCTTAAAGCGTTAGAATTTATCAAAACCTATGAACTATTAAGAGATTCAATAGAAGATCAAAACCAAAGCGTGGCAATTATTAAAATGCAGAATCTATTTCAAAACGAAAAACTGCAGAAAAACAACAAAGAACTATCTAAAAAGATGGAAGAAATTAGTTCTCTTGTATATAAAATAAGTGCAATTGCAGCTTTCGCGTTACTAATTACAGGATTATGCTACTTCATAACCTACAAAAAGAAGAGTGAACGTATACGAAAACAAGAAAGAGAAATATCTCAAGCCAAAGATAAACTACAACAGCAAGCTATAGAAAATCTTCAAAAAGAAGAAAAACTATCTTCACTACAAGCAGACTTTTTACGCAGATTAGTGGCTATCAACATTCCATCTCTAAATAATAAAGCAAACGATCTCGTTATCAAACTTTCTAATGAGGATTTTGCTAATCTGGAAAAAGATATTAATGCTACTTTTGATCAATTTACAGTAAGACTAAAGAAAGAATATCCACTACTCGACAAAAATGAAATTCAGTTCTGCTGTTTAATAAAAATACAATTAGATTTAAATACCCTTGCCAATATCTACTGCAGAAGTAAAGCTGCAATTAGCAAAAGAAAACTTAGAATCAAACAAGAAAAACTAAACATTACAGATAAAAACATCTCTTTAGATGATTTTATTCAAAGATTCTGAAATATCCCTCCTTACATTAACATCTATTCATAATAAAAGGATTTAATTGCCATTTGTCCAATGGTAATCTATACCTATTTACATTAACACATTAATTATTAGCGATTTATATAATATCTATTGTCCAATGCTTTTTTTGTATTCATAAATCATATTCCATAACTTTGCAATATCAAACGTAAGCAAAATCAGATTCTATAATAACATCTTGATTAAACTATTAATATATAATATAAAATGTGATATAGCAAAAAAATCAATATTAATTATTTAAAACTAGAATTATGAAGAACCTAATTTGGCTTAGCGCATATCTTATCATAAGCGCAATTTTCAGTTCTTGTTCAAAAGACGACGAAAACACCTCTATTATTCCGGAAGGAGAAAAAACAAATGTAAATGTATCATTAAATATTGCTCCTATCAACGCAATGGGAACCAATATAAATGATAACAGAACTTCTATTGAAAACTTTTGGTTATTAGAATTCGATCAACAAGGTAAAAATGTTGCAGTTATAAAAGAACTACGATTCAGTATCAACTCTGCAGAAACAGTAGAATTAGTAGCAGGGGCTAATATGAAACTGGTAGTAATTGCTAATGTAGATAAAAGCATTGTTTTCCAATTAGGAAAACAAAACTATGAAGCACTAAAGAATACTATTCATACATTACCAGTCAATTCATCTAACGCAATTCCGCTAGTAGGAGAGCAAGTAGTTTCTATTACCAAAGAAAATCAGACATTAGATGCTATCACATTAGAACGAATTGCAGCTGAAGTAAAATTCACTATCAATAATACCTCTTCTGATTTCCAGTTAACTTCCATAGCATTAAAGAATATATATAAAATGTATTACTTTAGTAAGGGAACAATATCTCAAAGTAATATTGCAGACTATAGTGAAATCCCATGTACTATCGGTGAAGAAAATTATACCCATTACATAGCTGAGAACCTGATGGGAACAAATTCTAGTATCACAACAGACAAAGACAAGGTAACAGATAAACTAGCGACTTTCATTGAAATTGTTGGTGAAAGAATGAGTGAAGGCAATAAAGAAATAGCAACTTTCAAAATGTTCATTGGGAAAAATGAAAAAGATTTCAATGTAACAAGAAATAATGCATATAATTACAATATTAATCTTAATCTGGCAGATGCCAGTGATAAACGCATCACTATTGAAAAGATTCCATTAGAAGGCATTGCAGCTGAAGCTAACTGCTATATACTGAATCCAAATTCAGAACATGAGCTACTGGTTCCTGTGAAACGAGTAAATGCATTTTGGGGAACAGAAGAAGGCGGCTTCAAAACAGATCATATGTTGAATGACGGAAACAACCAAGGAAAAGTAACTAAATGGATTGCCCGTATCATAACAAAAGATAGTTCCAAGGAATTACTGAAATTCACCACCCAACAAGGAAGCTCCGCCAATGATTATATAGGAATCAAACCTACAGGAAACGAAGGTAATGTATTAATAGGTATTTACGACGCAACAGCAGGAGAACCTGCTCAAGACGCTAAACCATTATGGAGCTGGCACATTTGGATTACAGATTATAATCCGGGAGGAGATATTAATGGAATAATTCCTGCAATTTCTCAAAACCCAGGAAAAGCAGATGTTACAGGAGGAGCTATCTACCGTTTTGGGGGAGTTGATAACAATCAAACGAAAGATGGATCCACACAGGCAATGATGGATCGTAACTTAGGCGCACTAAGTGCAACACCAACTGACGGTGCGAAAACGATCGGTATGTATTATCAATGCGGTCGAAAGGATCCGATAATGACTGATTGGAGCCAAATCACTAAGTTAGGAACCAGCTCTTTAGGGGGAGACGTTTACTCCATTCATATCAAAACAGCAAAAGGTCCCGTATCTAAAGAAACAGCTGTGAAAAACCCGGATACCTATTTCTTGGGAGATGCAGACCATTTTACTTATAAAGATTGGTTAATTGAAGGCAGCGGTAGTACTGAACTATGGTACAAAAAGAGTGATGAAAAAACCAAAACACTATACGATCCATGTCCGGCAGGCTGGAGAGTGCCTTATAAGATGAACACTTATGGTGAAATAAACGGAGAAGATGTTGACAATGGTATATATCTTTGCCCTAATAATAGTTCCATAAAAATATTTTACCCGTTTGGAGGACATTTAAATGCCATTACCGGTCAATATCCGGGAGGAAGTTTGTTTGAATACAAAACTGCACAAAATGGTTGGCTAGGCAGTTATCCGGACAATCCTAATAATGCCTATAGTTATCATATATTCTCTGCAACATTAGTGGACGAATATGACGGACCATTCTTTCCCATCATGCCTAACAATGCAGACGGCAGATACTTAGGTTATAGCGTACGTTGTGTAAAAGAATAAATCACCAAAGAAAACAGGTACATGAATAAACACATTATTCTATTATTTATCATATTGTGCATTGGCCTTACAAAGGCCAGTGCACAACATAGTATTACCGGTAAGGTGCTAGATGCTACTAACCAGGAGCCTATCCCATTTGCCAGTGTTACTATAAAGAACGTCAAGAGCGGAACAACTACGGACAATAATGGTAATTTTACCTTAAAGGTCAATAATAACGATATTCTTATCGTCAGTTTTATGGGATACGAAACTAAAGAGGTTAACATTGGAACACAAAAGAAAGTAACGATATTATTATCAGAATCTTCTGTTTTATTGGATGCGGTAGTAGTCACCGGGTTTCAGAATCTTAAAAAAACAACCTTTACCGGCTCTTCCGTTAAAATCAAAGCTGATGATATTAATTTGCCCGGTGAAACAGACATAAGCCGTATGCTGGAAGGCAAAGCAGCCGGAGTATCTATTCAGAATGTATCGAGTACCTTTGGTAGTGCCCCCAAAATACGTGTACGTGGTGCCACGTCTATCAATGGAGAAAACAAACCTTTGTGGGTAGTAGATGGAATCGTATTAGAAGATGTGGTAAATGTATCTAACGACCAACTAGCAAGCGGTGACCCTACCACCCTGTTAGGCTCCTCCGTAGCAGGTATCAATACTAACGATATCGAAACAATTGACGTACTAAAAGATGCTGCCGCAACAGCATTATATGGAGCCAGAGCCATGAATGGAGTAGTTGTAATTACGACTAAAAGAGGAAAAGAAGGAAAACCACGTATTCATTATAGCGGAAACTACACAGTACGGACCAAACCACGTTATTCTGAATTCAATATTATGAATTCAGCCGATCAAATGTCTGTGTATGCAGAAATGGAACGAAAAGGCTTATTAACTTCGGACATTGTAAATAACCAGTCTTCCGGTATTTATGGAATCATGTATAATAGAATCAACACATGGGATGAATCAAAGCAACAATACCTTTTAGAGAATACATATGCAGCCCGTCACAACTTTTTAATGGAACACGCAGCAGCTAATACAGACTGGTTTGATCTGCTATTTACTAATTCCATAATGAATGAACATACATTAAGTGTATCAAGTGGTTCACAAAAGTCGAAATCCTACATTTCATTAGGCTTTTTGAACGATCCGGGATGGACTGTTGCCGACAAAGTGAATCGAATCACAATGAACTTCCGAAATGACTACCAGCTAAATGACAAAATCGGATTTAGTTTTCAAACGGTAGGTTCTGTCAGAATGCAGAACGCTCCCGGTTCATTAAGTCGTTCCAGTGACGTTGTAAGCGGTATTTCTTCACGTAATTTTGATATAAATCCGTTCAATTATGCATTAAACACAAGCCGTGCATTACGAGCATACGACTCAAATGGAGAACGGGAATATTATACACTCAACTTTGCCCCATTCAATATTTTAGAAGAACTCGATAATAACTATATTAAATTGAATGTGATAGATTTAAAAGCCCAAGCCGAATTTAACTGGCAAATTTTTAAAGGATTAAAATACAATTTTACCGGAGCTATCCGCTATGTACGTTCAAAGCAAGAGCATGAAATACACGAAAATTCTAATATGGCAAATGCTTATCGTGCAGCTGGCAATTCTACCATTCGAGAAAACAATCCCTACCTCTACAAGGACCCTAGTGATCCGTCAGCCGAACCGATTGTTGTTCTCCCCAAAGGGGGATTCTATAATACTGCCGAAAACTTATTATTAAATTATGATATAAGAAACTCTGTTAGTTTCAGCAAAATATGGAATGAGAAACATGAGTTCAACGCATTATTAGGACAACAAATCAAATATTCCGATAGACAAACGAACAGCAACACCGGCTACGGATTCCAATATGACATGGGAGGCACTGTTAGTATGAACTATCTTATAATGAAACAAATGATCGAGCAAAATTTTGATTATTATTCAAGAGCTTTGACATACGATCGTTTTGCCGCTTTTTATGCAAATGTTGATTACACCTATGACAGACGATATTCCATTTCCGGAACAGTACGGTATGACGGCTCCAACACAATGGCAAATTCCAGTTCAGCCCGCTGGCTGCCTACCTGGAATATCAGTGGGAAATGGAATATAGGTAATGAAGCGTTTATGAAAGATTTTGTCTGGCTGGATGCATTAGCGCTACGTGCCGGCGTTGGATTAACAGCCAGTATGCCTCCATTATCAAATGCAACACCCATTTTTATAAATTCCAATACTACGCGACCAAGTACGGACATCGAATCAGGCATTGAAATTTACACATTAGGTAATTCTGATTTGACATGGGAAAAGAGTTATCAATCTAATTTTGGTTTTGATGCCACTTTCCTTAAAGGAAGACTCGACTTTTCTTTTGACTATTTTATCCGAAACAGTTTCGACTTGTTAAGTGTAATAAAAGTCTCCGGAGTTGGAGGAGAAAGATATAAATGGGCCAACAGTGCCGACTTAAGCGCCTCCGGTTTCGATATAACATTGTCAGGAAAACCTATTGTAACAAAAGATTTCATGTGGTCAAGTTCTTTCACTATGGGATATTCCAAAAATGAAATCAAGAATTCAATGCAACAACCACAAGTCAACACGTTGGTAGGAATCACAGGAGGAAACAAAAACGGGTATCCGGTGAACGGGCTTTTCTCTATACCATTTGCCGGTCTGAATCCGGAAAATGGTGTACCGATGTTCTATGATGAGAATGGTACTATCACCAGTGATATCAATTTCCAAAGTACTTCAACAGATTACTTAAAATACGAAGGACCGACAGATCCCAAATATACAGGAGGATTTAACAATTCCTTTACTTGGAAAGGTATCTCATTAGATATTTTCTTCACTTTCCAAGCCGGAAATGTAATCCGGTTGAATCCTGTATTTAACAGCAGTTATAATGACTCTCAAGCAACCCCCAAAGAGTTCTTTAACAGATGGGAATTCAGAGGAGATGAGAAACATACTAATATCCCTGCAATAGCTGATAAAGATCTGATATCAGATTTGAGCAGTACTTATCCTTATTCAGCATACAATTATTCAGATATACGGGTAGCGAAAGGAGATTTCATCCGTCTTAAATCATTATCTGTAGGATATACCATTCCGCAGAAGCTTTTTAAATCGTGGAAGTTGTTCTCTGATATTCGTTTACGAGTAACCGGCAAAAACTTATGGTTACTATACTCTGATAAAAAATTGAATGGACAAGACCCTGAATTTGTCAATACCGGTGGTGTAGCCCAACCGATACAAAAACAAGTTATTTTTTCATTAGATGTCAGTTTCTAAATCATCCTTATACAATGAAGAGAATTAAAATATACTTATATATTGGAATCATGTCCTTTTGTACCAGTTGCTCTGACTTTCTGGACAAAGTGCCCGACGAACGTACTCAAATAGATTCTCCGGATAAAGTATCCGCATTATTAGTAAATGCGTATCCTAAAGTTTCTTATGCGGCTATTGTCAATACCCGTTGTGATTACATAACCGACTTCGGAAGCGTTTACTCTGGTGCACAACCAGGGGCCTTATTCAGCTTTATGGGGGAAAATTTCTTATGGAAAGACGTGATAGAAAATGGAAATGATTCCTTCGAAAACTTCTGGACAGGATGCTATGCAGCTATTGCAGTATCTAACCAAGCGCTTGTTTCTATCGATGAGTTAGGAACACCTGTAAGCACAATCAATCAAAAGGGAGAAGCACTCATGACCAGAGCCTTCTCACATTTTTGTCTTGCTTCACTCTTTGCCCAACAATATGACGAATCGACTGCATCGTTATATCCGGGTATTCCTTATGTAGAGAAACCAGAAACACAGCCAGTAGAACAATATGACCGGGAGACAGTGGCAGACACTTATAGAAAAATCACACAAGATTTTGAGGACAGCTATCCTCTTATGACGGATGGAAGCATTTATACAGCTCCCAAATATCATTTCAATAAGAAATCAGCTGCCGCCTTTGGTACCCGTCTTTATCTATTAATGAAACAATATGATAAGGTACTTGAATATGCCAATCAACTCATTTCCATACCGTCACAATTTGAAACATTGACGGATAGTAAAGGAGAACCTCTTAAAAATCAAGATGGCACCCCGCAACAATATATCTCAAAGGATGATCCTGCATTTTCGTTTGTAAGCAACAACTTTCATCCTTTTGCAACAACTTACATGGATGCAAGCGGATATATTGAAATGCGTTCGTATTTCTGCAGTTCTTCCACCAATGCCAATTTATTGATTACAGAAGCATTGTCTTCAATCGCCTGGGGAGAATTACCCTTCTATTCAAGATATGGTTTATCTTCTACTGACATTGGCAAGACAATCAATGCGGATAATGTTACAAATGGCATGTGGGCTATTCCCTATTACGGTACATCCAATTTCTACTTTATACCTAAATTTACCCAATTTACTAAACAAGAATCTTTAGACGCATCCAACTTTTTGCCGTATGCCAATATTCCTGTTTTGAGAATGGAAGAAGTGTTATTAAACCGTGCAGAAGCCTACCTAATGCTTAACCAATATGACAAAGCTATCGCTGATCTAAATTTATATGCCAGCCAACGTTTTGTTATAGCGAGAAGCCCGGCATCAAGCAGATATTATGATTCTAAAGAATTATGTATCACACGGGATAAGATACTCAATTTCTATAAAACCAAACTTAATAATACTGATCACTTTATCAATAAGTACAATCAGTCAGACTCTTGGAGTGATTTGAAAAAAGGTATCCTACTTGCAATACTTGATTTCAGAAGTATAGAGTTTTATAATGAAGGACTTAGATGGTATGATATTGTACGCTGGAATATCCCCGTCACCCATACCCAGGCTAACGGCAGCAAGTCCAGCTTAATGCCGGACGACGACCGAAGGGTACTACAAATTCCGGAAATGGCAACTATTTCGGGAATAAAACTTAATCCAAGAAATAACGTAAATAATTCATGGGAATAAAATGAAAACAACAAATCACATTGCCAAATGGATACAAGCATATTTCATGCTACTATTCTGCATTAGTACTGTTATTTTCACTGCCTGTAATGAGGACAAACTCAATCTTGACCAAGAGATTTATGGATTGGGTGGAAATGACGAGCAAAAAAATGAACTGGATAAATGGTTATATGAAAACTATACCCAAGCTTACAATATCGAAGTGAAATATAAATGGAACAGTTATGAACTGAACACTACCGCCCAACTAGTCCCCATTATGGAACGCTTCGTAAAACCTTCTATGGATATGATTCAACGAGTGTGGTTTGAGCCTTATAAACAATTGGCAGGAGATAAATTTCTTAGAGAAATGACACCTAAGAAAATCATTTTGGTAGGTAGCCCGGAATATAATGCAGATGGCAGTCAAGTATTAGGACAGGCTGAAGGCGCTCGTAAAATTACACTATTTGATGGTAATAGCTACAATCCGAGTGATGCAGACTGGATACGTTCTATCATGCATACCATTGAACACGAATTCGCTCATATTCTCCATCAAACCAAAATGTATGATTCCAGTTTCAAAGATATATCCGCCGGAGATTATAATCCGACAGGATGGACTTCTGAAACGGAAGTAAGCGCATTACTTGCCGGATTCTATTCCGCATACGCAATGTCGGGAGTTGATGAAGATTTCGTTGAAGTGGCATCATTAATTATGGTGTATGGAAAAGAATGGCGTGACTATCGAATTAATTTGCTCAAAAGTTTAACAACGTCTCCTCCTTCAGAGGGAGAAACAGCAGAAGAAACAGCACAGCGTATAGCCCTTGCCAATCAGGCACAAACGGCTTTAACCAGATTACTGGCTAAAGAAGAAATTGTGATCAATTACTTTAAAAATGTATGGAACGTACAGTTTTATGACGACGCAATGGGAAATAAAGGATTAGTATCTTTAGTACAAGATGCTATTAATCAAATTGTAAATGAAAACACTCCAGAATAAATAATTATGAAAATAGTTTATACATATTATCTTCTAACCTGTGTAGCATTGTGCAGTATATTTTCATCTTGCAATAATGAAACCGACATTTATATGGAAAACCCGGATAAACGGATTCAAACTAAAATGCAGGAATATACTGATATACTCACAGGAGCTCCCGATGGATGGATTGCAGAAATAAATACCCAATTAGGAGGTATTCACACCTTATGGATGCAATTCACTGCAGACAATCGAGTATCTATGATGTTCGATTATGTAGAATATTACCGCGACTTGAAAGCAAGTCCGTTTGAAAGTAGCTATATACTCAAGCCACTACAAGGACCAACTATATCATTTGATACGTACTCTTTCTTATCTATCTTTGCAGATCCCAACCAGCTGATGAATGGTGCAGGACAAGCAGGAACCGGATTAGGAGCAGACTACGAATACGAGATTATATCCTACAAAAACGATCAGTTTCTCCTAAAAGGAAGAAAAAACAAAATGGAAGCTACACTGACTAAAGCTACCAATGAGGAAAGAGAGGCCATCAAAAATGGCGCCTTAATGGAAAATCAGGATCAGGCTCCTATCTATCAAAAAAAATACTTCACTTTCAGTTATAAAGGACAAGCGTATGATTTTGTATCTAATGGTAGAAAAACAGGTTTCTTATCCGCTAACAATGGAAATCCGACCCTACAAATAGAAGGTTCTAAAATAGACCTGAACGGAAATATCGTAATGATGAACCCGTTAATCCTTAATGGTTACGAAATTTATCAGTTCAACAAGACATCCACCGGATACACTACACAAGTAGGCAATGATATACTTGAAATTAAAGGAGGTACTACACCAATTGTTCCTCTATTCAATGCACCTCCAGGAGCAATTCATCAGACAATGGTAGTGTACAACGATATGCAAAATCAATGGTCATCCGAATATTTTGATAAACATAAAGCTGCTGTTTCGAATTTATTTGCATTCACTCAAACTCAATTCTATATTGTGTATGTTGCCATACACATGTACACAGACGGAAGTATAGTGGAGATTGGTTATAAAATATATCAAAACGGTTCATTAGGAGCCGATACTTACGGATTCTATTATACATTCAACTATCAGAAGAATTCAGATGGTTCTATCACTTTTGGAGATTATACACCGTTCGATACAAGCAATCCTAATCACGAAGAGTTCGACAAATGTCTGTCACCTATTTTAGATGGTTACTTTAAAAAACACAAATTCTTCATTAAAAGCTGGCCGGCTTTGTACAACAATTCCAGCCAATATGTGATGTCCTCGCTAATTCCTGCAGAAGATAAGACACTTGGTGTCATGGTAGGCGTACCTATGACGTTCTAAAGTTTACTTTACATTTATAGGGATGCCTGAAAACGGCATCCCTCACTCATTAAATAGATATAAGAAAGAAGTATTTGTTTTCCAACCAATGTATATAATCTAAAAATGCCTATCTTTGCAGTCAGATTATCGATAACTAAATAAAAACGAAATAGATAAATGGCATTGCAATGTGGTATTGTAGGACTACCGAACGTGGGTAAGTCGACACTTTTCAACTGTTTGTCGAATGCGAAAGCACAGGCGGCAAATTTCCCTTTCTGTACAATTGAACCCAATGTAGGTGTAATCACTGTTCCTGACGAACGTCTGAACGCACTCGCTGAATTGGTGCACCCCCAACGAATTGTTCCTACAACTGTAGAAATCGTAGATATCGCCGGACTGGTGAAAGGCGCAAGCAAAGGTGAAGGACTAGGAAACAAGTTCCTTGCCAATATCCGTGAAACAGACGCAATTATCCACGTACTCCGTTGCTTCGATGACGACAATGTGACACACGTAGACGGAAGCGTAAATCCCGTCCGCGACAAAGAAATCATTGACTACGAACTTCAATTGAAAGACCTGGAAACCATCGAAAGCCGTATCCAGAAAGTACAGAAACAAGCACAGACGGGCGGAGACAAAGCTGCAAAGTTAGCTTACGATGTACTCGTTCAATATAAAGACGCACTGGAACAAGGAAAATCTGCACGTACAGTGACTTTTGAAACAAAAGACGAACAAAAGATTGCTCACGAACTGTTCTTATTGACCAGCAAGCCGGTAATGTATGTCTGCAATGTTGATGAAGCAAGCGCAGTAAACGGAAATAAATACGTAGATATGGTACGCGAAGCCGTAAAAGACGAGAATGCTCAAATCCTGATTGTCGCAGCCAAAACAGAAGCGGACATCGCCGAACTGGAAACGTACGAAGACCGTCAAATGTTCCTTGCCGAAGTAGGCTTGGAAGAATCGGGCGTAGCACGTCTTATCAAGTCTGCTTACAAACTCCTGAATCTTGAAACATATTTCACTGCCGGTGTACAAGAAGTACGTGCCTGGACATACGAAAAAGGATGGAAAGCTCCTCAATGTGCCGGAGTGATCCACACCGATTTTGAAAAAGGCTTTATCCGTGCCGAAGTTATCAAATACGATGATTATATCAAATACGGCTCGGAAGCAGCTGTGAAAGAAGCCGGAAAACTGGGTGTGGAAGGAAAAGAATATGTGGTGCAGGATGGCGACATCATGCATTTCCGTTTCAACGTGTGATTATCGGTTACCACCGACGACTTATTAATTACTAATTCGCTAACAATATGAAATATCTCATTGCAGGAACGGGAGGTGTAGGCGGCAGTATCGCAGGATTCTTGTCGCTGGCAGGCAAAGATGTAACCTGTATTGCCCGTGGAGCTCATTTGCAGTCGATTCAAACGAACGGTTTGAAACTGAAATCGGATTTGAAGGGCGAACATACGCTCCGGATTCCGGCAACTACCGCTGAAGAATTCAATGGAAAAGCAGATGTGATATTTGTATGCGTAAAAGGTTATTCGGTCGATTCTATCGTAGAACTGATTAAAAGAGCAGCGCACAAAGACACGGTTGTCATCCCTATTCTGAATGTATATGGCACAGGGCCGCGCATACAGAAGCTAGTTCCGGAAGTCACCGTTCTCGACGGCTGCATCTATATCGTAGGCTTCGTATCCGGCACCGGAGAAATCACCCAAATGGGAAAGATATTCCGGTTGGTATACGGCGCTCATCGCGGCACGGTTGTGAAGCCCGGATTGCTGGAAGCTATCCAACAAGACTTGCAGGAAGCAGGCATAAAGGTAGACCTGTCACCAGACATCAACCGGGATACGTTTATCAAATGGTCGTTTATCTCTGCAATGGCCGTAACGGGTGCTTACTACGACGTTCCGATGGGAAAAGTACAGAAACCGGGAAAGATACGGGATACATTTATCGGACTTTCTACGGAAAGCGCTGCCTTAGGAAAGAAACTGGGCGTCGAATTTCCCGAAGACCCAGTCAGCTACAACCTGAAAGTGATTGACAAGCTCGATCCCGAAAGTACCGCTTCTATGCAAAAAGACCTGGCACGCGGACACGACTCGGAAATACAAGGATTGCTCTTCGACATGATTGCAGCAGCCGAAGAACAGGGAATAGATATACCGACCTACCGGATGGTTGCGGAGAAATTCAAAGAATCTAATCATTAACATTAATCCAATATAGAATGAATACCATGCTATTATCCATCAACTGGAACCCGAATCCCGAACTATTCAACCTGTTCGGCATTTCTATCCGTTATTACGGATTAC
>OGHA01000935.1_pt1 | contig 14021 bp, 8 predicted proteins | sample 1571361 | NCBI WGS metagenome assembly OGHA01 (sample SAMEA2581970, study PRJEB24529) | metagenome | biome: Human gut stool | place: China | collected 2011 | reverse complement strand
AAAGGCACACTGGTTCTGGAAACGGGCCAAATGTTCCAGCGGGCAGGCTACCGGGTGAAAATCCTGAACACGATAAACTTTTCCAAGTCTATGAAGTACAACCCGTTTGTTTACATCTACTCGGAAAAGGACGTGCTGAAGCTGGTGAATACGCTTATCGCCAACACCAAGGGCGAGGGTGAAAAATCGGCGGAAGATTTTTGGGTGAAGTCGGAGCGGCTGTTCTACACCGCGCTTATCGGCTACATCTGGTACGAGGCCCCGGCAGAGGAAATGAACTTCACCACCCTGCTGGAAATGATAAATGCCAGTGAAGCCCGCGAGGATGACCCGGACTTTCAAAGCCCGGTGGACCTCATGTTTGAGCGGCTGGAACAGAAAGACCCGGACCACTTCGCTGTCCGGCAGTACAAAAAGTTCTTGCTGTCGGCGGGCAAGACCCGTTCCTCCATCCTGATAAGCTGCGGTGCCCGTTTAGCCCCGTTTGACATCCGGGAAGTGCGTGAACTGATGGAGGACGATGAAATGGAGCTGGACACCATCGGGGATGAAAAGACGGTATTGTTCCTGATTATGAGCGACACGGACACCACCTTCAACTTCATTCTTGCCATGCTTCAAAGCCAGCTTATCAACCTGCTGTGTGACCGTGCGGATGATAAATACGGTGGCCGACTGCCTGTCCATGTACGGCTGATTCTGGACGAGTTCGCCAACATTGGGCAGATTCCCAACTTCGACAAGCTGATCGCCACCATCCGCAGCCGGGAAATCTCGGCATCCATCATTTTGCAGAGCCAGTCGCAGCTAAAAGCCATCTACAAGGATGCGGCCGAAATCATTTCGGACAACTGCGATTCTGTTCTCTTTTTGAGTGGGCGGGGTAAGAATGCCAAAGAGATCTCCGATGCGCTGGGGAAAGAGACCATCGACAGTTTCAACACCAGCGAGAACCGGGGTTCTCAAACCTCCCACGGACTGAACTATCAAAAATTAGGAAAGGCGTTGATGTCAGAGGACGAAATCGCAATCATGGACGGCGGCAGGTGCATTTTGCAGCTGCGGGGCGTGAGGCCGTTCTTCTCGGAGAAGTTCGACATTACAAAGCACCCGCACTACAAATACCTTGCGGACGCGGACAAAAAGAATACCTTTGAGGTGGACAGGTTCTTATCCACCCTGCGCCGGAAACGGCAGCAGGTAGTCGCACAGGACGAAAGTTTTGACCTGTACGAAATCGACCTGTCGGATGAAGATGCAGCCGCCGAATGAGGCGGCATTTTTTGAAAAAATTTTTGAGTGCCGCAGAACAAGCGGCAGAAAGTGAGGACCTTATGGAATTTTTCAACAGCGCAGTTGATACTTTGCAGACGATTGTGGTCGGTCTGGGCGGTGCCCTGTGTGTCTGGGGTGGCATCAACCTGTTGGAGGGCTATGGACAGGATAACCCCGGCAGCAAGAGCCAGGGCGTGAAGCAGCTGGTCGCGGGCGGCGGCGTTGCCCTGATCGGCGTGACCCTTGTCCCGCTGCTGTCCGGGCTGCTGGGCTAACCTCAACTTATCCGTACATCCACCTTTGAGACCCCACCGCGCTCTCCCGCTCACATGGGAGGGCGCGGGAAAGGAGGTATCTTTGCTTGATTAGTGAGATCATCGAGAAATGGATAAAAGGCATTTTGATAGATGGCATCACGGGCAACCTCTCCGGCCTGTTCGATAACGTGAACGCCAAGGTGGGCGAAATCGCTTCGGATGTCGGCTCCACCCCGCAGGCGTGGAACAGCGGCATCTTCAATATGCTGCGTAGTCTTTCCGAAACGGTGGTGCTGCCCATTGCAGCGGCTATCCTTGCCCTTGTGATGTGCCATGAGCTTATCCAGATGATTACCGAAAAGAACAATATGCACGACTTTGACACCTCCATGTTCTTCCGCTGGATTTTCAAGTCTGCTTTTGCCATCCTCATTGTCAGCAACACATGGAATATCGTTATGGGTGTGTTCGATGCCACCCAGAGCGTTGTCAACCAAAGCTCCGGCGTTATCATCGGCGAAACGTCCATCCACTTTGACCGCCTGATACCCGGACTGGAATTTCAGCTGGAAAGCATGACCATCGGCAGTCTGCTCAGCCTGTGGTTCCAGACCCTTGTGGTGGGCCTGACCATGAACATCCTGTCCATCTGCATCTTCCTTGTGACCTACGGCCGCATGATTGAGATTTACGTTGTGACCGCACTGGGGCCTATCCCGCTGGCGACCATGGGCAGCAGCGAGTGGCGCAGCACCGGGCAGAACTATTTGAAATCGCTTTTGGCGTTAGGCTTCCAAGCGTTCCTGATTATGATTGTCGTGGGCATCTATGCGGTGCTGATACGCAACATTTCAGGTGCAGCGGACATTGCCGGGGCCATCTGGGGCTGCATGGGCTACACCGTGCTACTCTGTTTCTGTCTGTTCAAGACCGGCAGCATCAGCAAGTCGGTGTTTGGTGCCCACTAAGGCCGAGAAAGGAAAAACGTATGGCGTATGTGACCGTTCCCAAAGATTTGACCCATGTAAAATCCAAAGTCTTATTCGGGCTGACCAAGCGGCAGCTGGTCTGCTTCGGCGGTGCGCTCCTCACGGGCGGGCCGCTTTATTTTTTGGCCCGGAACTATCTTTCCAACAGTGCAGCGGCCCTGCTGATGATTTTTGCCATGCTGCCGGGACTGCTGTTCGCTCTGTTCGAGCGGCACGGCCAGCCCCTTGAAGTAGTGATTCAGCAAATGATTCAGTGCTGCTTTATCCGTCCCAAGGAAAGGCCCTATCAGACCAACAATGCTTACGCCGCCCTTGTGCGGCAATACCAAATGGAACAGGAGGTAAAGGCCATTGTCCAGAAAAACGATACCCCGCGAAACCGAAAAGCCCAAAAAGCTCACCCGCGCCCAGAAAAAAGAAATTGATGCCGTTCTCCGCAAGTACAAGGGTGACGGCAAGCCCCGCACGGCACAGGCCACCATCCCGTATGAGGCCATCTACCCGGACGGTGTGTGCCGCATTGGCCGGCGCACGTTCTCCAAGTGCATTGCCTTTGAGGACATCAGTTATCAGCTGGCTCAGCCGGAGACCCGCACCGCCATCTTTGAACACCTGTGCGACCTCTACAACTATGTGGATGCTTCCATCCATGTGCAGCTTTCGTTTTTGAATCGCAAGGTTGACCCGGTGCAGTACGCAAAAAGTTTTGAGATCGCACCGCAGGGGGATGATTTTGACGACATCCGCGCCGAGTACACCGCCATCCTGCAAAAGCAGCTTGCCAGCGGCAACAACGGCATCGTCAAAACGAAATACCTGACCTTCACCATCGAGGCCGACAGTCTGAAAACAGCGCGGGCCCGTCTGACCCGCATTGGCCTTGACCTGCTGGGCTACTTCAAGGCTATGGGCTGCGTGGCGCACGTTATGGACGGGCAGGAGCGTTTGGAAGTTCTGCACGGCATCTTCCACCCGGACGGCGAACCGTTCCGTTTTGACTGGGACTGGCTGGCACCCTCCGGCCTGTCTACCAAGGATTTTGTGGCTCCATCCTCCCTCTGCTTCGGCACGGCCAAGACCTTTGGGCTGGGCGGCAAGTATGGAGCCGTGAGCTTTTTACAAATCCTTGCGCCGGAACTTTCAGACGAAATGCTGGCCGACTTCCTCAAAACGGAAAGCGGGATTCTCGTCAATCTCCATGTGCAGGCCATCGACCAGACCGAGGCCATCAAAACCATCAAGCGAAAAATCACAGACCTTGACGCCATGAAGATTCAGGAGCAGAAAAAGGCTGTCCGTTCCGGGTACGACATGGATATCCTCCCCAGCGACCTTGCCACCTACGGCGAGGATGCCAAAAAGCTGCTGAACAAACTGCAAACAAGAAATGAGCGATTGTTCATGCTGACTTTTTTAGTGCTGAACGTGGCCGACACCAAGCAAAAGCTGGGCAACGATGTGTTCCAAGCCGCAGGTGTGGCACAGAAGTATAACTGCTCGCTTGTCCGGCTGGACTACCAGCAGGAGCAGGGCCTTGTGTCCAGCCTTCCGCTGGGTATCAACCAGATAAAGATTCAGCGCAGCCTTACCACCTCCAACGTGGCGGTGTTCGTGCCCTTTGTAACGCAGGAGCTTTTCCAGAGCGGTGCGGCCATGTACTACGGCATCAACGCAAAATCCCACAACATGATCATGCTGGACCGCAAGCAGGCCCGGTGTCCCAACGGCTTGAAGCTGGGCACGCCCGGCAGCGGCAAATCCATGAGCTGCAAGTCCGAAATCGTCAGTGTGTTTTTAACGACTGCTGACGATATTTTTATTTCAGACCCAGAGGCCGAGTATTATCCGCTGGTCAAGCGGCTGCATGGGCAGGTCATCAAACTTTCGCCCACCAGCAAGGACTATGTGAATCCTCTGGACATCAACCTGAATTATTCCGAAGATGACAGCCCGCTGGCCTTGAAGTCGGATTTTGTGCTGTCGTTCTGTGAGCTGGTCATGGGCGGCAAAACAGGTCTGGAAGCGATTGAACGCACCGTGATAGACCGTGCCGTGAAAGCTATCTATCGCCCCTATCTGGCGAATCCCTGCCCGGAGAATATGCCGATTTTGTCTGACCTCCACCAAGCCCTGCTCGACCAGCACTTGCCGGAAGCGGACCGGGTGGCGCAGGCATTAGACCTGTATGTGTCCGGCTCGCTGAATGTGTTTAATCACAAAACGAATGTGGACATCCACAACCGGCTTGTGGCCTTTGACATCAAAGAGTTAGGCAAGCAGTTAAAAAAACTGGGGATGCTCATTATCCAAGACCAGATATGGGGCCGCGTCACCCAGAACCGCAGCCAAGGCCGGGCCACATGGTATTTTGCAGACGAGTTCCACCTTTTGCTGAAAGAGGAACAGACCGCCGCGTACAGTGCCGAGATTTGGAAACGCTTCCGCAAATGGGGCGGTGTGCCCACGGGCGCCACCCAGAATGTGAAGGACCTTCTTTCTTCCCCGGAGATCGAGAATATTTTGGAAAACAGCGACTTCATCACGCTGCTGAATCAGGCATCCGGCGACCGCAAAATCCTTTCGGAACGGCTGAACCTCTCCGCAGACCAGCAGAAGTACATCGACAATTCGGAACCGGGCGAAGGACTGCTGATTTTTGAAAACGTGGTGCTTCCGTTTTCCAACCCCATCCCGAAAAACACACAGCTCTATAAGATCATGACCACCCGGCTCAGCGAGGTGGTGGAGCTATGAGCTTAACACATTTCAGCTTGTTTTCCGGCATCGGCGGCATCGACCTTGCCGCGGAAGCAGCGGGGTTTACCTCTGTCTGTCAATGCGAGTGGGCGGCATTTCCCGCCGCTGTACTGGCAAGCCACTGGCCGGAAGTGCCCCGTTTTCAGGACATCACCACTGTAACAAAGGAGGCTTTCTTTGAAAAAACAGGACTTCGCACCGTCACCCTCATTTCAGGTGGCTTCCCGTGCCAGCCGTTCTCCACCGCAGGGCGGCAGCGCGGCTTCCACGATGAACGCTACCTGTGGCCCGAAATGCTGCGGGTCATCCGGGAATTGCAGCCCCGTTGGGTGCTTGGAGAAAATGTTGCTGGCTTCCTCCGTATGGGGCTCGACAAAACGCTCATTGACTTGGAGCAGGCAGGTTACGATGTTCGGGTTTTCGTATTACCTGCTGCTGCCGTTGGCGCATGGCACGAACGGAAACGGGTATTCATCATCGGCTCCGCTGTTTCCCACGCCCCTTGCCAGCGACACCGGGGATGTGGGCAAGGGGCTGGACATCCAAATTTCTGCAAATGGCAGCTACCGCAAGATGAACAAGGATGGCAAAGCATGGACGGCGCGGCTCTCTCATGTGATCTACCGTATGACACCCACCACGCTGGAAAAGCCCTATCTCAACCCGGACTGGGTAGAGTGGCTGATGGGTTTCCCGCGCAAATGGACGGACATTCCCTTTGGGCCGAAGAACCCGCCGACATCCCGCGCCTGACCGAAGATGTGCCGAACCGCAGCAAGCGGATGAAAACACTGGGCAATGCAGTTTCGCCGCCGCAGGTGTTCCCGATTCTCAAATACATTGCGGACATTGAAACGGGTCGCTGTCCGATGGGAGGTGAAGAACTTTGAAAGAATTGCAGGCAAAAGCCAAAGTCACCCAGACCATGACCCGTGACGGTCTGGTGGTAGAAAATCAGGCTGACGGAACTGTGGAGAACGTTTCCAGCCGGGAGGCAGAACAGGATTATTCCACGGATGCCGAGGGCAAAGCTGAAAAAATTCTGGAACGCGCCGAGGACGTAAAGGACAAGCACAAGGCAAAGAAAAAAGCCAAGCAAGCTGTGGAAACTGCCGAAAGTGAAGATGGCTTGCATGGTTCGGCAGCACGTCTGGAACTGACCGAGGAAGAACGCGCAGACCTGGAGTTGCAGCCGTTCATCCAAAAAGCCGAGAAGAAAGCTGACAAGTTGGATGCGGCCCGCGCCGCTCTGCCGAAAAAGCGTGTCCCGGTCAAAGAAAAAGTCTACGATGCCGCCAGCGGCAAGGCGAAATCCACCCTGCGCTTTGAGCAGCAGGACAAAGGCCCGCCCAACCTGAAACCAAACCCGGCCAGCCGTCCAATTTCGGAAGCGTTGCTGTTCGCCCACGGAAAAATCCACGAAGTCGAACACGAAAATGTGGGTGTAGAGGGCGGCCACAAGGGTGAAGAACTGGTGGAGCGGCAGACCGCTAAGGCCATCCGCAGCGGCATCCGACACCACAAGATGAAGCCCTACAAGGCCGTGGAAAAGGCAGAACGGGAACTGCGTTCGGCCAACGCCGAGTATTTCTATCAGAAGTCGTTGCGGGACAATCCGCAGATCGCGCAGTCCGCCAGCAATCCCATTTCCCGGATGTGGCAGAAACAGCGTATCAAGCAGCAGTACGCCAAGGCCGCGCGGCAGACCGGACAAGCCGCCGCGCAGGGTGCAGCCGCCACCGCAGAGAACGGTTTCCGGGTAACAAAGCTGGCAGCCGAAGGCGGCGAACGGGTGGCCGAATTTGCTGCCCAGAACTGGAAAACCATTCTGATCGTGGCGGTGTTCGGTCTGCTGGCTCTGCTCTTGATAACGGGCTTGCAGTCCTGCACGGTGATGGCGGGCACCGCTGGGACCGGCGTGACGGCATCTTCTTATTTTTCCAAGGACAAGGATATGCTGGGTGCAGAGAAGGCTTATGCCAAGCTGGAACAAAAGATGCAACGGTATCTCGACACCTACGAGGCCACCCACAACTATGACGAATACCACTTTTATCTGGACGAAATCGAGCATGACCCCTATGTGCTGATCTCGATTCTGTCCGCGCTGCATGATGGCGTTTTTACATTGGCCGAGGTGCAGGGCGAACTTGAAATGCTGTTTGAAAAGCAATACATCCTGACCGAGACCGTAACCATGCAGATACGCTACCGCACCAAGACCATGCTCATCATCGGGCCGGGTGGCGTGCCGCAGCTCATCACCTACCAAGAGCCGTATGAATACTACATCTGTACCGTCAAGCTGAAGAACAAGGATTTGTCCCATCTGCCCGTGGAAGTGCTGACCGAAGAACAGCTCAGTGCCTATTCGCTCTATATGCGCACGCTGGGCAATCGGCCGGATTTGTTCGGGCAAGCCCAGTACCCCAATGCGTCCACCATCAAGCAGCCTACCTATTACGATATTCCCCCGGAAGCCCTCAAAGATGATAGGTTCGCCGCCATGATGGAGGAAGCGACAAAGTACATCGGCTACCCGTATGTGTGGGGCGGCAGTTCACCCAGCACCAGCTTTGATTGCAGCGGCTACATTTCGTGGGTGCTGAATCATTCCGGCTGGAACGTGGGACGCCAGACGGCACAGGGCCTTTACAACCTCTGCACCCCTGTTTCAGCGGCGCAGGTCAAACCGGGCGACCTTGTGTTTTTCAAGGGAACCTACGATACCCCCGGCGTGAGCCATTGCGGCATCTATGTGGGCAATTCCATCATGCTGCACTGCGGCGACCCCATCTCTTACACAAATCTCAACTCAAAATATTGGCAGGAACATTTTTACAGCTATGGGCGTTTACCGTGACGCCAGAAAGGATTTTGTATGGCAAAAAGACTTTCCCGCATTGAGCGCGACATTGAACGGCTCAAAGAAAAAATCTCCGAATACCAGCAGCAGTTGAAAGAACTGGAAGCTGCAAAGACCGAACAGGAAAATCTTCAAATCATTCAGCTGGTGCGCAGCATGAACATGACGCCGGACGAGTTTGCAGCTTTCCTGCGCAGCGGTGCGCTGAACGCGGCACCCACCGTCACCCCGTACCACAAACAGGAGGATGCCGCCGATGAAACCTGACAACTGGAACCGCTTCGCTGCCGGACTGCTGGCTATCCTGCTCTGCCTCTGCTCCTTTTCCATGCCCGCTTTCGCAAGCGGTACTGACCCTGCCCCGGAACCTCTGCCGGAGATTATCGAAGAAGAACCCACCACGGGCGGCATGGAGCCGGAGGGCGTGCCCATCACGCCCAAGGGCAACGCAACACTGGTGGATGATTTTTACGGCGACAAGCAGCTTATCACTGTGACCACCAAGGCCGGGAATTATTTTTACATCCTGATTGACCGCGCCAACGAGGACAAGGAAACCACTGTCCACTTCCTGAACCAAGTAGATGATGCCGACTTGCTGGCTCTGCTGGATGAAGAACCGCAGGAAACCGAAGTCTGCACCTGCACCGTGAAGTGTGATGTCGGGGATGTCAATGAAAACTGCCCCTTGTGTGAAAAGAGCCTGCGCAACTGCACGGCCCCGGAAGCGGTGAAAACTGACACCGAAACGCCGCAGGAAAAGCCGAAGTCCAACATGGGCAGTCTGATGATTCTGCTGGCGCCGGCTCTGGCGGGCGGTGGCGCGGCACTCTATTATTTCAAGTTCCGCAAGCCCAAGGCCGATACCACCGGGCACGATGATCTGGACGAATACGATTTTGGCGAGGACGAGGATGCAGACGAGGAACCGGCTGAAATCGAGATTCATTCGGAGGACGGACAGGAGGACGAAACATGAGCGTTCAGCTGGTGATCGCCGAAAAGCCCAGTGTGGCCCGCAGCATTGCCGCCGTGATCGGGGCCGATGAAAAGCAAAACGGCTACTGGCAGGGCGGCGGGTATCTTGTCAGCTGGTGCATCGGGCATCTGGTGTCCTTTGCGGAAGCGGGCCAGTACGATGAAAAATACTGCAAGTGGAAGTATGAAGATTTGCCCATCCTGCCCCAGCCGTGGCAGTTCATTGTCCCGGACGAAAAGAAACAGCAGTTTGAAATTGTCCGCGCCCTGCTCAACCGCCCGGATGTGGACAGTGTGACCGCTGCGACCGATGCAGGCCGGGAGGGAGAACTGATTTTCCGTTTCGTCTACCAAATGGCCGGCTGCACGAAACCTGTGAAGCGGCTCTGGATTTCCAGCATGGAGGATGCCGCTATCCGGGAGGGCTTTGCAAACCTGCGCCCGGATTCGGACTACGATGCGCTATACCAGTCGGCCCTCTGCCGCGCAAAGGCGGATTGGCTGGTGGGTATCAATGCAACGCGACTGTTTTCGGTGCTGTATCACAAAACCCTGACGGTAGGCCGAGTGCAGACCCCGACGCTGAAAATGCTGGTGGACCGGGATGCAAAAATCCTGCGCTTCCAGAAAGAAAAGTATTACACAGTCGGCATCCATTCCGGCAGCCTGAAAGCAGACAGTGGGCGCATTGCGGATGCAGAAACCGCAAATTCTCTCAAAGAAAAATGCACAGGCACAACTCCCGTTTGTACTTCTGTCAAACGGGAGAAAAAGACAGAACAGCCGCCCAAGCTCTATGACCTGACCACCTTGCAGCGGGAGGCAAACCGCCTGTTCGGTTTCACGGCAAAGCAGGTCCTTGATTATGCCCAGCAGCTTTACGAAAAGAAACTGCTGACCTATCCCCGCACCGACAGCCAATATCTGACCGAGGATATGGGCCAGACAGCACAACATCTTGCGTCTGACCTGCTGGGGCTGCTGCCCTTTGCCCAAGGGCTTGACTTGACCCCGGAAGTGGGCCGGATTCTGAACAGCAAAAAGGTATCGGACCACCACGCCATCATCCCCACGTCCGAATTTGTAAAGCAGGGTTTCACTGGTCTTGCCGAGAGTGAATGTATGTTGATGAACCTTGTCTGCTCCAAACTGCTCTGCGCGATAGCTGCGCCCCATGAGTACGAAACTGTGACTGCTGTGTTTTCCTGCGCCGGGAACGAGTTCACCGCCAAGGGAAAGACGGTGCTTGTTCCCGGTTGGAAAGAAATCGACCAGCGGTTCCGCGCCACCCTGAAAGCCGATACCGAGGAAGAAGTTTTGAACGCACTGCCGGAGCTGGCCGAGGGACAAAACTTTTCCGTGACAACTGACATTTCGGAACATTTCACGTCCCCGCCAAAAGCCTACACCGAAGATACGCTCCTGTCAGCAATGGAGCGGGCAGGGGCCGAGGATATGCCGGAGGAAGCAGAGCGCAAGGGGCTGGGCACACCCGCCACCCGTGCGGCGATTCTGGAAAAATTGGTGCAAATGGGCTTTGTGCAGCGCAAGGGCAAACAGCTTGTCCCCACCAAGGACGGCATCAATCTGGCGGTGGTTCTGCCGGAAAGCCTGACCTCTCCCGCTCTGACCGCCGAATGGGAAAACCGCCTGACCGAGATTGCCAAGGGCAATGCAGACCCGGACGAGTTCATGGCCGAAATTGAAGCGCAGGTGCGCCAGCTGGTCAAAACCTATTCCTGTATCAGTGCAGATAAGCAAAACCTGTTCCAGTCGGAACGGGTTATTATCGGCAAGTGTCCCCGGTGCAGTGAAAACGTCTATGAGGGCAAGAAAAACTTCTACTGCGGGAATCGTAGCTGTCAGTTCGTGATGTGGAAGAATGACCGCTTCTTTGAGCAGCGCAAAAAGGCGTTCACACCGAAGATCGCCGCTGCTCTGCTCAAAAACGGTAAGGCAAAGGTCAAGGGCCTCTATTCCGAAAAGACAGGCAAAACCTATGATGCAACGGTGCTTCTGGCAGATACGGGAGGCAAGTACGTCAATTACCGGGTAGAGCGCAAAGAGTAAGGCAAAAATACGAGGGCCGGTTATGGTAAGGTGAAGCATTCATTTTGCCATAACCGGCTCTCTCTATCCGTAGGATAGCAAAAAAGGAGTGTGACCAAATGAGCGAATTATTTTCCATCCAGCTGCAAAATCGGCAGCAGCAAGGCAGGGATGGCGTCTGGCTGGACCTGCCTACCACAACCGAACAGGTACAAGCAGCCCTGCGGCAAATCGGCATTTCGTCCGATAATCCGCAGGGCCTTTTCGTTTCCGGCTACTTTGCCGAGGAAGAAAAACGCTTTGCAATTCCTTATAACATGGTGCTGGCATCCAATGTGGACGAACTGAACTTTCTGGCATCACGACTGGAAACACTCTCTACCGGGGAACGCGCAGAGCTGAACGCCGCCCTGCAAGCCCCGCAGAGTGAGCTTTTCAGCATCGGGAGAATCACCGACTTTCCCGAAAACGTGGACTACTATGTGCATCTGCCGGATGTGCACGGGCCTGCCCAGCTAGGAGATTACTACCTGAATCGCTCCGGCATGGTGGATATGCCGGAAGAATGGAAAGGCGGCATCGACACGGCGCAGTTCGGCCGGTATGTGGCCCAGCAGGAGCAGGGCGTGTTTACAGAGTATGGCTACCTTGTCAAAAGCGGGGACGAGTGGCAGAAAGTCCACGAAAGCCAGCCTGTGCCGGAGGAATACCGGGTACTGTCCTTTCCTGCGCCGGAAGTTTTGCGAGATTCGGCCAACATCTCGCCGCCCATCCAGAGTGAGCCGCAGCTGCAAAAGGTTCTCCCCATTATCCTGAACGGCAAAGACAGCGCAGAGCGCATGAAAGAAATCACGGACCGGCTGGAAACGGGCATTCAGCAGTTGTTCGACAGTGACCGCTACAAAGCTTACCTCACCACGATGGCGAAATTCCACAATTACAGCTTCAACAACACCTTGCTGATCGCCATGCAGGGCGGCCAACTGGTGGCCGGCTTCAACAAGTGGAAAGACACGTTCCACCGCACCGTAAAGAAAGGCGAAAAAGGCATCAAAATCCTTGCTCCTGCGCCGTACAAGGTCAAGCAGAAGATGGAAAAGCTGGACGAACAGGGCAAGCCGATTCTGGACAAGGACGGCAAGCCGTTGACGGAAGAAAAAACGGTGCAGATTCCGGCGTTCAAGGTGGTGTCTGTGTTCGATGTCAGCCAGACCGAGGGCGAACCGCTGCCCTCTATCGCGGTGAATGAACTGTCCGGCAGCGTGCAGGACTACCAAGATTTTTTCAAGGCATTGGAGCAGACATCCCCGGTGCCCATCGGGTTTGAGGACATCGAGGGCGGCGCGCATGGGTACTTTCATCTGCTCGACAACCGCATTGCCATCCAAGAGGGCATGAGCCAGTTACAGACCATCAAGACAGCCATCCATGAGATTGCCCATGCCAAGCTCCACGCCATCGACCCCACCGACCCGGAACAAACCAACCGCCCGGACAGCCGCACCCGCGAGGTGCAGGCCGAAAGCGTGGCCTATGCCGTCTGCCAGCACTACGGGCTGGACACGTCCGAGTATTCCTTTGGCTATGTGGCCGGGTGGAGTTCGGGCCGGGAACTGGCCGAACTGAAAGCCTCTCTGGAAATTATTCGCAGCGCGGCCCATGAGCTGATTGCTGCGCTGGACGAACATCTGGCAGAACTGCGCCAGCAGCGGGAAGCAGACCTTTCCGCCGCACAGGAAGCCGCATTTGCGCTGGACGACGGCAGCACCCTGTTCATCCAGACCTGTGATTCCGGCTATGACTACACTCTGTATGACCCGGACAACAAGGCTCTGGATGGTGGACAGCTGGACGCACCCGGTCTGACTCTGCCGGATGCCGGACAGGAAGCACTTAATCTGCTGGGGCAGACAGCCCCGGTATCGGAAGTTCTGTTGGGCGATAAGCTGACAGCGTTCCGAGAGGCGGCGGAAAAGGCCAATGAAATTCCTGCACCCGTTAAAATTCCAGACCCTGCCGCAGAGCCTACGGTCACGATTCTTTGGAGCGAAAGCGACAAGCTGCAGGACGGCGAAACCATGCCGCTGTCCGTGGCAAACCGCGTCTTTGAAGAACTGGACACCACCCGGCACACGGACCGGGAAAAGGATGGTTACGAGGGTGGCTGGTACGACAAGACCGCATTCCGTATTGATTTTACCCTGAACGGCCAGCCCGACAACTACGAGGGACGGCAGGATTTTGGTGACGGAGAGGGTTCTTTGATTCAGCATATCCAGAACTACCACGAATACTACGCCAAGGACGAGAACTGGAAAAATTTTGTTCTGCACAACAAAGGCCCGGAAGCGTGGGAACAAGACAAGGCAGAGCGGGAAATGGTGCTGACCGAGTTTATCCCGTACCTCAAACAACATTGCAATCTTTCGGCCATGGAGCGGGCAGCCACCGCCGCTTTGCGGGAGGAACAGAACATTTCGCCGGAACAGGCTGCCTATTACAACACTGTTGTGGCCTATGTGCAGGACTGCCGCCCGCTGCTTAACCAAGGCCAGTATAACTTGCCGGAACCGCCCAAGCTGGCTGACTTTGACCAGAGCTTGCAGGATTACAAGGCACAGGTGCAGGCCGAGATTGAGCAGGAAGCGGCGACTGCCGGAATGACTGTAGAGGAATACGCAGCGGCAGGTTTTGAGGCACCACAGCAGGACAGCTTTTCCATTTACCAGCTGCGCAATGAGGATTCCACCCGCGATTACCGTTTTGAGCCCTACGACCGCCTGCAGGCTACCGGCTTGACCGTGGACAAGGCCAACTATACGGAAGTATACGCCGCGCCGCTGACTGCTG
>OGHA01000911.1_pt1 | contig 14312 bp, 7 predicted proteins | sample 1571361 | NCBI WGS metagenome assembly OGHA01 (sample SAMEA2581970, study PRJEB24529) | metagenome | biome: Human gut stool | place: China | collected 2011 | reverse complement strand
TCAACGGCGACGGCAAGATCACCTACATCATGTGCAAGGGCGACCCCGAGAACATCGACGCTCAGTACCGCACCGAGTACTCCATCAAGGCTCTGACCGACGCCGACAAGGAAGTCGAGTGCCTGTACGAGTACCTGGACAACTGGGATCAGACCACCGCTCAGCAGGACGTTGCAAACGCTCTGTCTCAGTACGGCGAAAAGATCGAAGTCGTCTTCTGCAACAACGACGCAATGGCACTGGGCGCTCTGCAGTCCATCCAGCAGGCTGGCCGCACCGTTGGCAAGGACGTCTACCTGGTCGGCGTCGATGCTCTGGTAGAGGCTGTGCAGAACGTTGTCGATGGCAACATGACCGGTACCGTTCTGAACGACGACGTTGGTCAGGCTACCAAGGCTGCCGAGGCTACCAAGCTGTTCGTCGAGGGCAAGGATGTTGAGAAGTACTACTGGGTCGACTACGTCAAGGTCACCAAGGACAACGCTTCTCAGTACCTGAAGTAAGACCAAAGTTTCCCGGAACCAATGCAAGGTGCGCAGCAGGCCTTAACGGCTTGAACGAAAGCTAAAAAGCGCGTGCGTGCGAGAAAGTTTCTCCGCGCACGCGCCTTATTTTAGCCTACCTGCCGCCTGTCAACAAACAAAAAGGAGGCTTTTGCGGAATGTCAGAATACCGTCTGGTAATGAAAGGCGTGGTCAAGACCTTCCCCGGTGTCAAAGCCCTTGATCATGCTCAGCTGGAGCTCCGTCCCGGCAAAGTCATGGCTCTGATGGGCGAAAACGGCGCCGGTAAGTCCACTCTGATGAAATGTATGTTCGGCATTTACAAGATGGACGAGGGCGAGATCGAATACGAGGGGCAGAAGGTAACCATTCCCACCCCGCTGGATGCACTGGACCGCGGCATCGCCATGGTGCATCAGGAATTGCAGCCCATTCCGGCCCGTACCGTGGCCGAGAATATCTGGCTGGGACGCTACCCCACCAAGAAATACGGCATCGTCACCGTTGTGGACCATGCCAAAATGTACAAAGATACCGATGAACTGCTGAAGAAACTGAAGCTGGACATCGACCCCCATGCAAAGCTGGGCTCTTTGAGCATCGCCCAGATGCAGATGGTGGAAATTGCCAAGGCCGTTTCCGCCAACTGTAAGGTGCTGATTTTGGACGAGCCCACCTCTTCTCTGACCGCGAACGAGGTCGAGAGCCTGTTCCGCATCATGCGGGAACTGAAGGAGCAGGGCGTTGCTCTGGTCTACATCAGCCACAAGATGGACGAGATCAAGGTCATCGCAGACGAAGTTACCATCATGCGCGATGGCCAGTACATTGGCAAGTGGGACGTTGCCAACATGACCAAGGAAGAGATCATTGCAAAGATGGTCGGCCGTGAGCTGTCTAACCTCTTCCCCCCGCTGGAGAACGTGCCCTCGGACGAGGTCATGATGAAGGTGGAGGACTTTACCTCCATCCATCCCCGCTCCTTCCGCCATTGCAGCTTTGAGCTGAAAAAGGGCGAAATTCTGGGCGTCGCCGGTCTGGTGGGCGCACAGCGCACCGAGCTGATGGAAGGCATCTTCGGCCTGCGTGCCCATACCTCCGGTAAGGTGTGGATCAAGGGCGAAGAGGTCAACATCAAGCAGCCCCGCGACGCCATTCAGAAGAGCGTTGCTCTGCTGACCGAGGACCGCCGTGCCACCGGCATTCTGGGCGTGCTGAGCGTTGCCGATAACATCTCCATTGCTTCTCTGGACGCCCTGCGCAAGGGGCCCATCATGCTGGACAACAAAAAGATCCTAGATCTGGTGGCTACCAACAAGGAAAAGATGGCCATCAAGGTACCCAGCCCCAAGACCCAGATCAAGAGCCTTTCCGGCGGCAACCAGCAGAAGGTGCTGATCGCCCGCTGGCTGGCCAATAACCCCGATGTGCTCATTCTGGACGAGCCTACCCGCGGCATCGACGTCGGTGCAAAGTATGAAATTTACTGCATCATCGCCGATCTGGCCAAGCAGGGCAAGAGCATTATCATGATCTCCTCTGAAATGAGCGAGATCATTGGTATGTCCAACCGTGTCATGGTCATGTGCGATGGCCGCATCACCGGCTTTATCAACGGTAAGGATGCCACCCAGGAGAACATCATGGCGCTGGCTACCCAGTTCGAGACCGCACCTGACACAGCTGCGGCAAATCAGTAATTAAGGAGGCTGTCTATCGTGGAAGCTACCAAAAAATTGAATGGCAAGGCTGTGGGCAAGTGGCTCAGCAACAACGCCATTATCATAATGATGCTGGCCGTCACTCTGATCGTTGGCATCATTCACCCCAACTTCTTCTCCGGCACCAACATGATCAACCTGTTCAAGAATGTGTCCATCCGCTACATCATCGCACTGGGCATTTCCGGCTGCCTGATCACCACCGGTAACGATCTGTCCGCTGGCCGTCTGGCCGGTTTTGCCGCCTGCCTGGCCTGCATCTTTGCGCAGACCGAAGGCGCTTCCGGCAAGTTCTACCCCAATATGCCCACCCTGTCCACCCCCGTGGTGTTCATTCTGGTCATTGCCATCTGCGCCATCGTGGGTCTGTGCAACGGACTGGTGGTCAGCTACCTGAAGGTGCAGCCCTTCATTGCTACCTTGGGTATGCAGCAGGTAGTCTACGGTATCTGCCTTGTGTACACCGGCGGTACCCCCATCGGCTCTCTGAACTCCAACTTCACCGCACTGGCAAAGGACACCTTCCTTGCCATCCCCGTGCTGATCTGGTTTGCCCTGATCGTGGCTGCCTGCTTCTGGTTCCTGTATAACAAGACCCGCCACGGCAAGTATATGTACGCCATCGGCGGCAACGAAGCTGCTGCCGAGGTGGCCGGTGTCAACGTCAACGCCACCAAGATCCGCATCTACATCCTGGCTTCCTGCATGTTCGGTCTGGCAGGCTGCCTGCTGGCTGCAAAGTCCGGCGGCGCATCCGTCAACACCGCACAGGGCTATGAGCTGGACGCCATCGCAGCCTGCACCATCGGCGGTGTTTCCACCACCGGCGGCGTTGGTACTGTTCCCGGCGTTCTGGTCGGCGTTCTGGTCTTTGAGCTGATGAAGGTCGCTCTGCAGTTCATGAACGTCAACTCCTCCTACACCTACATCGTTCAGGGCCTTGTCATTATCGTGGCTGTCGCCATTGATATCCGCAAGTATCTGGCTAAGAAGTAATCTCCTCATCATCCCCCTTTGCACCCGCAGTCTTTGCACTGCGGGTGCTTTTTTTGTCCACATTTTTGTGGTATCATAAGGAAAAACATCTTATGCTTACAGGAGGGACTTTCCATGGCACAGCCCACCCCGGACACCCAGACCGAGCTTGAACGCCGCGAGGCCGCACTGGCCGCCCGCGAGGCAGAACTTGCCCGCCAGCAGGCTGAATTGCAGGCACAGAAGGCCGATTTTGAGCAGGGCAAAAAGCGCCTGCTGGACAACGGCAACAAGGACTTTGTAAACCCCAAGGAAAAGCTTTACGATAAATTCCCGCTCACGGTGCACCAGATGGACATCATCATCGGCGTGCTGTTCGCCCTGATTGCTCTTTTCCTTGTGCTGGGTGTGACCCACACCAGCTTTTTCGGCCTGTTCGGCGGCTGAGCCGCAGGCGCATCCTCTGTGAAAAACATCCCGTAAAGGAGAATAAAAATGGCACACTATCCCGGTTATACCGTCCTGCGCACCGAGGACTGCCCCGAGCAGCACGGTACTTTGACCCTGCTCACCCATGACGTCAGCGGCGCAGCTGTGCTGCTGGTGGAGAACGAGGACGTCAACAAGGCTTTCGGCATCGGCTTCGGCACCTTTCCCTCCGATGACACCGGCGTGTTCCACATTCTGGAGCACTCCGTGCTGGCCGGCAGCGAAAAATACCCGGTCAGTTCCCCCTTTGTGCAGCTGCTCAAAAGCAGCATGGCCTCCTTCCTCAACGCAATGACCTTCCCGGACAAGACGGTCTACCCCTTTGCCACCCCCAACGAGACCGATTTCTGCAACCTGATGGATGTCTACCTGAACGCGGTGTTCTGCCCGCTGGCTATGGTAGACTCTGCGGTGTTTGAGCAGGAGGGCTGGCACCGGGATGCAGACGGCACGGTCAGCGGTGTGGTCTACAATGAAATGCAGGGTGCGCTGGCCTCCCCGGACGCCCAGCTGCAAAACGCCCTGCAGCGGGCGATGTTCCCGGATACCGCCTACGGCTTTGTGTCCGGCGGCGACCCGGCGTCCATCCCCGCCCTGACCTATGAGAAATACCAGCGGGTGTACCGCCGCCATTACAGCGCCGACAACTGCTGCATCACCCTGTACGGCAAGATGGACATGGCCGACAAACTGGCGCGGCTGGATCAGGACTACCTGTCCAAGATGCCCAAGACCGCTGCCCGTCCCCGCCTGACCATGCAGGACGAGCAGCCCGGCGCGTTCGTGGAGCTGCCCTACTACACCGACCAGCCCAAGCCGGACGAGGTGCAGTGCGCACTGGCATGGTACACCGGCGCATTTGCCGACCGGGAGCGGCAGCTGGGCGTGGAGATTTTGCTGGGTGCGCTGCTGAGCACCAACAGCTCCCCCCTCAAGGCCGCGCTGCTGACCGAGCAGCTGGGTGCCGATATCGACATCGGCTTTGACGACAGCACCTTGCAGCCCACCTTGGAGCTGCTGCTGCGCGGTGCGACGGTGGATTCTGCCCGCAAGTTTGCCCTCGCTGTGCGCAAGGCTGTGGACAAGCTGCTGGAGACCGGCATCCCCCACGACCTGCTGCTGGCCGCTTTGAACGAAGCCGAGTTTGCCTCGCTGGAGCGCCCGGGCAGTCTGCCGGACGGCGTGCTGGACGCCATCAACGCCGCCACCGGCTGGCTGCACACCGGCGATGCCGCCCTGCTGCTGCACACCGACAAGCTCTTCGCCGCCCTGCGCAATAAGCTGGAAGAGGGCTGGTTCGACACCCTGCTGCGGGAGCTGTTTGCCCCCGCCCCGGTGCAGGTGCTGCAAATCCCCACCGCACCCAAAGCGGAGGACGCCACCGCCCCGGTGCGCACCGATGGCAAGCTGGTGTTGGAGCACCCTCTCACTGCCGCCGACCTTGGCGCGGGCGATGCCACCCCGCAGGGCAGCGCCGAGCAGCTGGCAGGCGCCACCCTGCTGCGCCACCCCTCTGCCGGCAGCCTGTACCTGAATTTCTACTATGATCTTGGCACTGTCACCCCGGAAGAGCTGCAATACCTGAACCTGCTCACCGATGTGCTGGACGAGCTGGACACCCCCGCCCACACCGCCCAGCAGCTGAACACCCTGCGCAGCACATGGCTGGGCGACAGCCGCGCCCAGCTGGACATCTGGACCGGGCGGCAGGAGGGTTCTCCCTGCCACGCAAAGCTTTCCCTCTGCCTGAGCCTGCTTGAGCGCAGCTTAGAAAAGGCGGTGGAGATCGGCGGCGAGTGGCTGTATGATACCATCCTTACCGGCGCTGCTGCCGAAGCCGCCTATGCCCGGGTGGTCAGCCAGCTGAAACTGCGCATGGAGCAGCTGTTTATCCAGCAGGGCAACGAGTTCGCCTCCACCCGTGCCCGCGCCCATTATTATGTAGAGGGCGCTGCGGACGAAGCCTGCACTGGCGTGAGTTATTATCACTTCCTGTGCGGTCTGCTGGAAAAGGCCGACTGGTCCGCACTGGGCGCAAAGCTGGACGCTGTGCGCAGCCGGGTGCTGCAAAACGCCGCCCTGACCGTCAGCCTGCACGGCACCGAAGCCGCACTGGAAAAACTGCGCGCCCTGCTGCCGGAAAGCCGCTTTGCCGCCGCCCGGCGCACCCCGGCGCAGCCCTACACCCAGCCCCTGACGCCCCCGGTGAACGAAGCCTTTATCATTGACGGCGGCGTGAACTACGATGTGCTGGCATGGCCCATGCCCCAGGACAGCCGCCGCCGGGTGCTGGCGCGGGTGATGAGCTACGAATACCTGTGGCACGCCATCCGGGAGGTGGGCGGTGCCTACGGCACCGGAATGCTCTGTGCAGACGGCATTGAGTTTTTGTACACCTACCGGGATCCCCATCTGCGGGAAAGCTACGACACCTTTACAGCCGCCCCTGCCGCCCTTGCCGCCCGGGACTATACGGCCCGGGATCTGGACGAGTTCATCGTGGGCACTGCTGCCAAGCTGGACACGCCCCGCAAGGCGCGTGCCGCTGCCCGGGAATTGGATCACCGGTATTTCTGCGGCATCACGGACGAGATGCGCGCCGCCGACCGCAAGGCGCTGTGCAGCGTGGACGCCGCCCTGCTCAAAGCACAGGCCGCAGCCCTGTCTGATGCGCTGTCCGGCGGCGTGCGGGTGGCCTTTGGCAGCAAGGACGCCGTGGAAGCCGCGAAGGACCTGTTCGACCGGGTAGAGACGCTGTAAGCGCCGGTCATTTGGAAAAAATATTTTATTTGTAGTTCCGAAACACCCGCAGGGTGTTTCGGAACTACTTTTTTCCGCACACATTTTTTCTGCACAAATTGCCTGCATTCCATCTAAATTACTAAAAAATGCCAGATTTTTTGTCAGATAAGTCATACTCATTTAAGAAAATTTGAACAAATTGCGAAATTTGTGTGTTTCCGGTGTGGACAAAAACGTTTTCAGCTGATAGAATGGGAGTTGTTCTTTCTCCGCCGTCCGCAACCGGCGGAGTGTTTTATTGGAAGCAGGAGGTTTCTCATGTTAGAAAAGTTCTTTCGCTTGAAAGAAAACCACACCGATGTAAAGACCGAGATCATGGCCGGTATCACTACCTTCATGACCATGGCTTACATCCTTGCCGTCAACCCCAACATCCTGTCCGCAGCGGGCATGGATTCCAAGGCTGTGCTGATCGCCACCGCGCTGGCATCCTTTATTGCCACTGCACTGATGGCTGTGCTGGCCAACTACCCCTTTGCACTGGCTCCCGGCATGGGCCTGAACGCCTACTTTGCCTACACGGTCGTGCTGACCATGGGTTACAGCTGGCAGCTGGCTCTGATGGCTGTCTTTGTTGAAGGCGTCATCTTCATCGCACTGTCCCTGACCAATGTGCGCGAGGGCATCTTCAACGCCATTCCCATGACCCTGAAGAGCGCCGTCAGCGTGGGCATCGGCCTGTTCGTGGCCTTTGTCGGCCTGCAGAACGCCAAGCTGATCGTCAACAGCGATTCCACGCTGGTCACCTACCAGCACTTCAAGGGCGCAACCTTCCACAGCGTGGGCGTGGGCGCTATCCTCGCTCTGCTGGGCGTGGTCATCACCGCCATCCTGCTGGTCAAAAAGGTCAAGGGCGGCATCCTGTACGGCATCCTCATCACCTGGGTGCTGGGCATCGTGTGCGAGCTGACCGGCATCTACGTCCCCGATGTGGAAGCCGGCATGTACTCCGTGATCCCCACCGCTTTTGTCAGCTTCGACTTCTCCGCACTGGGCGAGACCTTTGGTCAGGTATTCAAGACCGACTTCTCCGGTGTCGGCCTGCTGAACTTCTTCGCCGTGATGTTCTCCTTCCTGTTCGTGGACCTGTTCGACACGCTGGGCACCCTGATCGGCGTGGCCTCCAAGGCTGATATGCTGGACGAGGACGGCCGTCTGCCCCACATCAAGGGCGCACTGATGGCAGACTCCATCGGCACCTGCGTGGGCGCTGTGCTGGGCACTTCCACCACCACCACCTTCGTGGAGAGCGCCTCCGGCGTTACCGAGGGCGGCCGCACCGGTCTGACCGCTATGACCACCGGCGTGCTGTTCCTGCTGGCTACCATCTTCAGCCCGCTGTTCCTCACCATCCCCAGCTTTGCTACCGCTCCGGCTCTGATCATCGTGGGCTTCTACATGATGGGCTCTGCCATTAAGATCGACTTCAATGATCCCAGCGAGGGCATCCCCGCCTTCCTGACCATTCTGGCTATGCCCACCGCTTACAGCATCTCCGAGGGTATCGCCATCGGCATTATCTCCTGGACCATCATCAATGTGATCACCGGCAAGGCCAAGGAGAAGAAGATCAGCCCGCTGATGTATGTGCTCACCGTGCTGTTCATCCTCAAGTATGTGTTCCTCTAATTCCCTGAGTATCTGAAAAGCCAAGCACCCCCTGCGGTCTGCCCGTACAGGCCGCAGGGGGTGCTTTTTTGTGCAGTTGAAAAGAGACCGCAGCCCTTACAAAAACAGCCGCGCCCCATCTGCTGGTTCAGACGAGGCGCGGCCTTTTGCGGTATTGGGTTTGGGGTATAGGAGGAATCATGTCCCTGAGAGGGGGCTTGCGGCTTTCCCCCTCCCGGTGATTTTATGATACACGAAAGATCCTACGAAATTATGCTCATTTTATGAATGAGCTGTAAACATTACTCCGGTGCTTTCATGCTTTCCACCATGCTGATGCGCCGGACGTGCCGCCGCATGACAAAGCAGACCACCACGGTAAACACCATGGTCAGTGCCACCGCCAGCAGGTAGCTGCGGGGGGCGATGGTGCGGATGAACATGAGCTGATCCATCTCCACGGTCAGCACGATGAACTTGTGCAGCGGCACACCCAGTGCCAGACCCACGCCGGAGCCGATAAGCGCCAGCAGCTCGATCTCGCGGAAGATGTAGCGGTACACCTCCTGATCGTAGAAGCCCAGCACCTTGATGGTCGCCAGCTCCTTTTTGCGCTCCCCAAGGTTGACGCTGATGAGATTATACAGCACCACAGCCGCCAGCGCCGCCGCGCAGATGATGATCAGCACCACCACATAGCCCAGACTGACGATGAGGTTATCGAACAGTTCGGTGGTGTCCTCGGTAAAGCTGATGCTGCTGACATAGTTGCAGTCCAGCAGGTCGGTGCGCAGGGCGTTGTACCCGGCAGCATCGGTGCAGGTGGTCTGCCCGTAGACCGTGTTCCACGGGATATCCTCCGTGCCCAGCAGGCTTTCCAGCTGTGCGCGGGGGAGGTACAGCCGGGTGAACATATAGTTTTCCGTGATGCCGGTCAGGGTCAGCTCCACCCGGGCACCCTCGGTGTTTTCCACCCAGAAGGTATCGCCGGTGTGCAGGCCCAGATTCTCGGCGGTCTTTTCGGTCAGGATAGCGCTGCCGCTGTCAAAGCTGATGGCCTTGTGTCCCTTGCGGGTGCGGAAAGTAACGTAGCGGGTCAGGTCGCTGTCCTTGGCGGCAGCCACGATGCTCACGCTTGCACTCTCGCCTGCGGCATTGTAGATGGTAGTGGATTTGGTATACACCGCGCCCCAGTTCTGCACGGCGCTGTTGCCGTCCAGCTCCTCTGCCAACCCCTGCTCCATGGTCAGGGCTTTGGGGTCGCTGAGGGTAATGGACATATCGTTGTGGGTCAGCTCGGTAGACTGCTTCGTGACGATGGGCAGCAGCGAGTCCTGAATGCCAAAGCCGATGAGCAGCAGCGCGGTGCAGCCCGCCACGCCCAGCACGGTCATGAAGAACCGCTTTTTATACCGGAACAGGTTGCGTGCGGTGGTCTTTTGGGAGAAGGACATCCGGGACCACAGCGGGGTGATGCGCTCCATCAGGATGCGCTTGCCCGCCACCGGGGCCCGGGGCAGCAGCAAAGCTGCGGTCTTTTCGGCCAGACTGGAACGGCAGGCGTACCATGTGGCAAAGCCGATGACGGCAGCGCTGATGCCCACGCTGGCAGCTGCCATGCCCGGGTAGAAGTGCAGGGTGAAGGTGGGCAGGCTGAACACCAGCTGATAGGCGTTCCAGATAATAATGGGGAACACCACAAAGCCCACCACCATGCCGACGATGCTGCCCAGAATAGTGGCAAGCAGCGCGTAAAACAAATACTTGCCCGCGATGCTGAAATTGGAGTAGCCCAGCGCCTTTAAAGTGCCCATCTGCAGGCGGTTCTCGTCCACCATGCGGGTCATGGTGGTGGTAGCCACCAGCGCCGCCACAAGGAAGAAGAACACCGGGAACACCCGGGCAATGGCGTCCATGCGGTCGGCGTACTGGGCAAAGGTGACACAGCTCATGGTGGAGGTGCGGTCCAGCACATACCACTCGCCTTTTTTGATCTGGCTCACCTGCTCCTCGGCGTCGTTCAGCTGGGCAAGGCCGTCTGCCAGTTTCTGCTCAGCATCGGCCTTCTGGCTCTCGTACTCAGTGCGGGATTCTTCCAGCTGGGTCTGCCCGGCGTTATACTCCGCCCAGCCCTCTTCCAGCTGCTTTTGTGCGGCATCGAACTGGGTGTAGGCGCTGGCGGTGCCGGTGGTCAGCTGCAATTGTCCCTGCAAAAGCTGCAATTTCATCTTGCGCAGCGCAGCCTTGGCTTCGGTCACCAGCTGGTCGTTGGAGAGGTTCGGCGAGGAGATAAGCCCCTGCTTGTACATCTGCCGCTTGCCCGCGTCCAGCTGCTGCTGATAGCCCTGCAGCTGGTTATAGATGTTGTCGTAAGCGGCCTGCGCCTTTGCCAGCGCATCCCGCAGTTCAATATAGTCCTCGTCCTCCGGCTCGGCTTTGTCCAGCGCCTTTTCGGCGTTGCGCAGGGCGGCTTCCGCGTAGCTCAGCAGGGGGTCTGCCACCTTTTTCAGGTTGACCAGCAGCTCAATTTGCTGTAACTGTTCCTCAAATTCCAGCACCTGTGCTTCGCTGCTCACCAGCTTGTCGGCACCGCTCCGCATGGTGTCCGGCAGGGCAGCCTTCTGGGCGGCAAGTTCCTTTTCACCGGCTTCCAGCTGCGCCTTGGCGGCGTCCAGCTGCTGCTGCGCGTCTGTCAGCTTTGCCTCGGCTTCAGCGAACTGGCGCTCTGCTTCGGCCTTCTGGCTGTCGTACTCCGCGCGCGCTTCCGTCAGCTTGTCGTTGGCGGTGTCCATCAGCTCTTCCCGCCGGGCGGTGCACTGCACACTCTGGATGGCCTTGAGCTTTTCCGCTACGGCATCCACTGCGGCCTGATATTCATCGGAATAATTATCATACAATCCAGCGTTTTCTGTCTTGATATAACACACCGTATAATAATCTGCGGTCAAAGTGCCCTCCGGCACAAACAGGATGCAGTCCAGCTGGCCATCGCCCACGGTGCTGCTCTCGGAATCGGAGGAAAAATGCAGCGGGTCCTGCACCGTGCCCACCACCGTGAACACCTGCCCGCTGACTCCTTCGGTCTCCTCCGGCAGGGTCAGCTGGGTGCCCAGCTCCACCGGGCTGCCGTGGCCCACCACGTGCACCACGCACTCCCCGGCAGCTTCCGGCATCCGGCCGGACAGCAGCACCGGACGGTTCATGTTCTCCGGCGTATCAGCCTGCGGGTCGGCAGGCAGCTGATACAGCCGCGCCACCGTGGTCTGCTCGTCCCCTGTCCAGTGTCCTTCCACGTCCTGATACTTCACCGCCTGCACGGCGTCTACCCCGTCCACCGCGGCAATGGCGTCGATATCGCCCTGACTGAGGCCAAGGGTGGACAGCACCCGCAGGTCGAACACATTCTGCTGCACATAGTACTTCTGGGCAGCGGTGCGCATATCGGGGGCAATGCACATCAGGCCGGTGAGCATCATCACCCCCAGCGCCACGATGCCAAACAGGGACACCACCCGGCTGATGCTGCTTTTCATCTCGCGCAGGATATTTTTGCGGTAACTTTTCTGCACAGTTCTCACCACTCGATCTGTTCCACCGGCACCGGGTGCTCGTTGACCTGATTGGACACGATGCGGCCGCTGCGCACCTGAATGATGCGGTCAGCCATACCGGTCAGTGCCGTGTTGTGGGTAATAACGATGACGGTGCGTCCGGTCTTGCGGCAGGTATCCTGCAAAAGACCCAGCACCTGCTTGCCGGTGCGGTAGTCCAGCGCACCGGTGGGCTCATCGCAGAGCAGCAGCTTGGGGTTTTTGGCCAGTGCGCGGGCAATGGACACCCGCTGCTGCTCGCCGCCGGAAAGCTGCGCCGGGAAGTTGTTCAGCCGCTCGCCCAGACCCACGCTGCGCAGGGTCTCGGCGGGGTCCAGCGGGTCGCGGCAGATCTCACTGGCAAGCTCCACGTTTTCCAGCGCGGTCAGGTTCTGCACCAAGTTGTAGAACTGGAACACAAAGCCCACGTCATACCGGCGGTAGGTGGTCAGCTCCCGGGCAGAAAAGCGGCTCACGTTGCGGCCGTCCAGCCAGACGTTGCCCTCGTCGCAGTTGTCCATGCCGCCCAGAATGTTCAGCAAAGTGGTCTTGCCCGCGCCGGAGGGCCCCACGATGATGCAGAACTCGCCCTTGTCCACATAGAAATTCAAATGGTCGGCAGCAGCGATCTTCACACTGCCGGTCTGGTAATATTTACAGACATCTTCAAACTCCACAAAATGCTCCATGGCGTTTTTCCTTTCTGTCAGAATGCAAAGTATTTCAACTTAAATATAGCATAAACCCACCGGGTTTTGCAAAGCCCCCGGCGCGCATTTTCAAACACCTAACCGAAGTTTTCATAAAAAGCAAAAAGCCCCTGCACGCAGGGTGCAGGGGCTTTGGAACAGCTTTTTACTTGCGGTTTGCCAGCAGGTTCTCGATCTTCTTCAGGGGGTCGATGATGCTGGAAACGGACATATCGTGGTTCAGTGCCACCACAAAGTAGGCAGCGTACTTGGAAACATCCACGTCCACATACCAGTCGCGGGTCAGCAGCTCGGGCATACGGTAGGTCAGGTTGGTGCCCACAACGTAGGTCAGGGTGCCGTCTGCCACAGCCTTGTCGAACTTCTCCAGACCGCTGGTGAACAGGGGGAAGGTGGCATTGGCGATAATGTTGGCAGCGCCGCGCTCCTTCAGGTTGCTGGCGACCTCCAGCATGCTCTCGCCGGAAGCAATGATATCGTCTGCGATAAAGACGGTCTTGCCCTCCACGCTCTCGCCCAGATACTCATGGGCAACGATGGGGTTGCGGCCGTTCACCACGCGGGTGTAGTCGCGGCGCTTGTAGAACATACCCAGGTTGCAGCCCAGCACGCTGGAGAAGTACATATTGCGGCTCATAGCACCCTCGTCGGGGCTGACCACGATGAACTTGTCCTTGTCGAAGCTGATCTCGGGGTTCTTCTTGAGCAGGTTCTTCAGGACCTGATAGGTGGGCATCGCATTGTCGAAGCTCATCAGAGGCACAGCGTTCATCAGGCGGGGGTCATGTGCATCGAAGGTGATGATGTTCTTGACGCCCATAGCCTGCAGCTCCTGCAGAGCCACAGCGCAGTCCAGGCTCTCGCGGGACACGCGGCGGTGCTGACGGCCACCGTACAGGCTGGGCATGATGACAGACACACGGTGTGCCTTACCGGCCACGGCCTGGATGAGGCGTTTCAGGTTGGCGAAGTGGTCATCCGGCGACAGGTGGTTCTCATAGTTGAACAGCTTGTAGGTCACGCTGTAGTTGCCGGGATCAACAACGATGAAAATATCGTCGCCGCGCACCGACTCCTTGACCAGACCCTTGGCGTCGCCGCTCTGGAAGCGGGGGCAGGCGCTCTCGATGATAAAGCTATCGGTCTGGTAGCCGGCCTCGCTGGCCCAGCGCACCAGATGCTTATCGATGAGGTTGGTCAGCTCCTCGGCACCCGGGCAGGCGATGAGGCGCAGGTCGGCGACCTGAGGCTGGTGGAAGCAATCCTTAGGGGTAATGACAGACATAATTATAGCTCCTTAAAGTTTCTTTTATCAGTTGATAAAATCAGACGTTGAAGTGCATATCCGTTATTTATTCTATCACATTTTCGGCGTTTCGACACTAGAAACTTGCATCCAACCTGCATTTTCTGCGCCTTGCACATCTCTTTGTCGAAAAAGAGCCGGAGACTATGTGTTTTTTACAAAAACCATACATTCTCCGGCTCAAAAGTCATTCTTTTAAGTTTTTGCTCTTACAGGGCAGCGACAGCAGCCTTCAGCTTTTCGACGCGGTCAGTGTTCTCCCACTTCACGCCCAGATCCTCGCGGCCCATGTGGCCGTAAGCGGCCAGATTGCGGTAGATGGGCTTGCGCAGGTCGAGGTCGCGGATGATGGCGGCGGGGGTCAGGTCGAAGACCTTCTCCACAGCCTGCTCGATCTTCTCGTCAGCCACGACGCCGGTGCCGAAGGTGTCCACCATGATGGAGACGGGCTTTGCCACACCGATGGCGTAAGCCACCTGCACCTCGCACTGCTTGGCCAGACCAGCGGCCACGATGTTCTTGGCCACCCAGCGGGTCGCATAAGCGGCGCTGCGGTCTACCTTGCTGGGGTCCTTGCCGGAGAAAGCACCGCCGCCGTGGCGTGCGTA